>LXNI01000112.1_pt1 | contig 98558 bp, 78 predicted proteins | sample 809091 | NCBI WGS metagenome assembly LXNI01 (sample SAMN04870527, study PRJNA318959) | sponge metagenome | biome: 01000161; feature: marine sponge reef; material: water | host: Sarcotragus foetidus | place: Greece: Milos, Mediterranean Sea | collected 2013-05-29 | depth 5-7 m | reverse complement strand
TCCACCCCCCGGTCCACCCCCCGCCACACCAGCACATCGTACGCGCTCCCCTCCTCCGACGCGTCCTCGCGGGACCGCATCACCGCCAGATCCGCCGAATCGTCCCGCCAGCGCAGGCTCTGGTAGGCGGAACCCGACGCGTCGGCCGAGCGCAGCGTCCCCATCGCGGCGTCGTACAGCTGCACGCCGTTGCCCATGTCGCTCCCGGTGGCGATCACCAGCGCCAGCAGCGCCCCGGACGGACTCCACGCCATCTCGCCCACATTCGCGATATGGTTCGTCCCGTCGGCGACCAGATCCACGACCCGCACATCCGCCCCCTTGCCGCGCGGTTCGTCCGGCGGATATCCGCGCAGCGCCGCATAGCGCCCCGTCGCGCTGAAGGAAAAGCCGGCCACCGCCTCGAACTCGCGGATGTCGCCCGTCCGCAGGTCCATCACCGAAGCCGTGCGCCGCACCGGCTCGTCCCGCCCACGCGCTGCCTCCTCCTCATCCGGCGACATGCCGGTCGTCCACGCCAGCCAGCGCCCGTCGGGGGAGAAGCCCGGCCCGGAGGCCCACGGGAAGACCCGCGTCGAATCCTCGTCCAGACGACGAACCCGCAGCTCCGACGTCTCGTCAACGCGCGACACCGTGTACGCGATCCAGTCCCCGAAGGGTGAGAGCGTCGAGCCTCCCAGGCTCTCCCAGCGGCCGTAGTCGTCCGGGGTGACCAGGGGGCGTTCCTGGGCAGCGACGGGGCCGGCAAACATGAGGACCAGGGCCAGCCCAGCCAGGCCACGCAGGTCGAAAATCGCACGGATCGCGGTCATCATCAGTAATCTCCAGTTTCCAAAATGTAAAGTGTAGTTGTCATTTCAAGGCACTTTCCCCCAGTATGGCATCCAGCGTCTCCACCAACCATACCCCGTCCTCCTCGCTGAACACCATCGGCGGCTTCACCTTGAGCACGTTGTGATCCGGCCCGTCGACGCTGAGCAGCACGCTCATCTCGCGGCCCCGGTTCACAATGTACGTGCACGCCTCCGGCCACGGCTCCCGCGTCTCCCGGTCGCGCACGATCTCGATCCCCAGAAACAGCCCCCGACCCCGCACATCCCCCACCAGCCGATGCCGCGCGGCCAGCTCCCCCAACCCCCCCACCAACCCCGCCCCCACCACCCTCGCACGCTCCACCAATCCACGCTCCCCGATCTCCGCCAGCACCGCCCGCGCCGCCGCGCACGACACCGGATTCCCCCCGAAGGTGCTGAAATACTCCATCCCGTTGGCGAACGAGTCCGCGATCTCGCGCGTCGTCACCACCGCCGCGACCGGGTGCCCGTTCCCCATCGGCTTGCCCAAGGTCACGATATCCGGCACCACCCCCTGCAGCTCGAAGGCCCAGAAGGCGTCGCCCACGCGGCCGAACCCCACCTGCACCTCGTCCGCCACGCACACCCCGCCCGCCTCGCGCACATGGCGGTACGCGCCATCCAGGTAGCCGGCCGGCGGCTCGATCTGCCCGCCGCAGCTCAGAATCGGCTCGGCCACGAAGGCCGCCACGCCGTGCCCCCGATCCCCCAGCACACGCACGGCATCCCCCACCTCACCCGCATACCGGACCCCCAGCTCCTCGTCCGAAACCCCCTCACCCCGCCGAAACCGCCCCCGGTACACATCCGGCATCGCCGCCGCGACCACCCGGTCGCTCGGTCCCGCCCCCCCCGGCCCCGCAAACTTGTAGTGGCTGATCTCGACCAGCCCGCCCGTGTTGCCGTGGTAGCCGCCCTCCACACACACCACTCCGTCGTGCCCCGTGTGGCAGCGAGCCATCCGCAGCGCCAGCTCGTTGGCCTCGCTCCCCGAGCAGACCAGGAAGACCACCTCGAGCGGGTCGGGGAAGTGCGCGAGCAGTTCGTCGGCCAGCGCAACGATTTCACTGTGCAGGTACCGCGTGTTCGTGTTCAGCACACGGCTCTGGCGGGCGATCGCCCCGGCGACGCGGGGGTTTGTATGCCCCACATGCGGCACGTTGTTGACCGTGTCGAGGTAGCGGCGCCCCGTGTCGTCGTAGAGGTACGCGCCCACGCCCCGCACCACGTGGACCGGGTCGGTGTAAGACAGACTGAGCGACGAACCGAGAACCGTCTTGCGCTTTTCGTTTAGAACACGTTTCCGTAAGACGGGCTCCTCGGCGGGGGCGACCGAAGTGGGCGTCCCGGCGGGCAGCCCGGCGAGGGGCGTGGGGTCGGGGAGGACGGACTCCCACGCCGTGCGAAGACGGTGCAGCACGACGCCCGGGAAGTTCCCGCGCTCATGCGGCGGCGTGCCGTCTTCGTAGAGCGGGTCCAGGGCCATGACCTGGAGGTGGAGGTGTGGAGGCCAGCCCCCGTTGACCGAGGCGTCCCCAAGCCAGCCGATGACGTCGCCGGGCGAGACGCGGTCTCCCGGGGAGAGGTGGTCGAGGGTGGCGCGGTCGAGGTGGCCGTACAGGGTGTGGAAGCCGGTGCCGTCCGGCGCGGTGTGGCGCAGGATGACGGTGGGGCCGTAGTCGAGGGGACGGTCGTTGTGGGCGACGGTGAGGACGGTGCCGGCGAGGGGGGCGTGGACGGGGGTGCCCGACGGGGCGAAGAAGTCCAGGCCGAAATGGACGGTGCGGGACTCGGGGCCGTTGTCGCCGGGCGACTGGAAGGCCGGGGTGTCGTAGAGGAGACGGGCCTCGCCGTAGCGCCCGACGCCGACGGTGGCCGCCGGGGCGGCGACCCGGCGTTCGATCCAGGCTTCGGCGGCGCCAGGTTGGGCGGCGTGGTCGGGGTGGGGAAGGTCCGGGCTCTCGACCGACATATTCAGCGCGCGCGGGCGCGAGAGCACCCCGGGAGGCATGACCGGCGCGCGGGCCTCGGCACCCCGCATCCACGACGTCACCGCGGCAGAGGCGGGATTGGGGACGAGCCCGCACGCCTCCCGGATCCTGCACTCCCCGATCCGCCAGTCGGTCCGGGCGAGGGCTTCGAGCAGCCGCCACGCCGCCTCCTGGCTGACCGCCAGGTACTCGTTGCCGGGCTGTTCGCGCATCTGGCGCGCCTGCACCGACACGGACTGGCAGAGCCGGAGCGCCACCATCGGGAGGATGGCGCGGCACTCCTCGGCCGTGAGCGGGGTTACCGAGGCGTATCCGCGGGCGATCGCGCACGCCGCGTCCAGCGGGTCGGCCATCTCCATCATGGCGTAGGTGGCGGCTATGGCCACCTCGGCCGCCCGCCACCCGCGCACCACGTCCCCGAAGTCGATCAGGCCCACCAGGCGGGCACCTTCGAGCGATGGCCGCACGAGCACGTTGAAGTCGTTGCCGTCGTTGTGGATGACGGCGCCGGGCAGCTCGTCCACGACCGGGTCCAGGCCCAGCACGGCGCGGTCCAGGGTGGCTTCCACGAGGCCCCTGCCGCGTTCCAGGTCGTCGAGATGGTCGCGGATCGTGGCCGGCGCGGACTCCATGCGCCATGCGAAGTCACGGTCGAGCGCGGGGTGCTCGAAGCCGGCCAGGGCCTCGTCTAGGCCGGCGAGGGAAGCGCCGAGGTCCTCCAGCACGGTGAGCGAGCGGGGGCGAAGTTCCGCAAGCGGGATCCCGTGCAGCCAGGTGACGGCGCACGCCACGTACGGCGCGCCCTCGAAGGTGACCTGCGCGAAGCGGGTTGCGGCGGCCGTTGCCGCGGGCGCGACCAGGCGTGGAACGCGTCCGGGGAACTTTGCGCCCGCGAGATGGTACAGGCAGGACGCAACGAGATCGAAGACGGGCAGCCGCGAAAGGTGGCCGAGCTTGAGAACGATGTCCCCATCGGGGCCCGAAACACGGAAGTTCAGGTCGCATTCGCCGGGCAGGGGGTGGACTTCGCCCCTTACACCGAAGATGTCTCGCGCAATGGAGGCGGCCCGGCGAATGCGGCTGTTCAAGCTGAGTCCTCGGGTTCGGAACCGGTCGTGTCCCGGGTGAGTGTCACCCGCGATGGCAGGGCAGACTAGCCGTTCCCGGTAATCGGGGTCAACGCATGACGTAACAACTCATACACGTAGTTGACGATCACGATAGCTTGCGCTCACGCGCGAGCGCCACACATTGTATAGTGGGCAACACAACAGCGGATTCGCGGCGGACCGGCCGGATGGCCAACCGTCCGCGCTCGGTTCCACGAGGTGGCAGGCGCACCCGTCGATGACCACCCGTGGGACCAGCCCGACTCCGCACTGATCACACAGGAGGTGACCATGAATGGATTGCTACCGCGAAGGTTCCGGCGACTCGGGACCGGAACAATCCGGGGACTGCTGCTGATACCGGTAGCGGCCCTCGGATGCCTGCTTGCCACCCAGGGGGCGGCGGGCCAACAGACGGGTACCATCACGGGGGTCGTGACCGACGTCGCGACCGCCCGGCCGTTGGAGTCGGCGATCATCCGGCTCAACGACGCGCGTGGCGGCGTGCTGACCACCCCCGCCGGCCGATACGTCGTCCTCAACGTGCCGGCGGGAACCCACCAGCTGACCTTCCACATCCTGGGCTACGACGAGTTGACCGTCGAGGTCGAGGTGGTGGCCGGCGAGACGCTCGAGCGCAACGCCGAGCTTACCAGCGGCGCTCTGGAGTTGCAGGGCCTGGTCGTGACGGGGCTGTCGCGTGCGACGCCGAAGGTCAAGGTGCCGTTCACCATCGAGAAGATCGATGTCGCCGACATTCCCGTCCCGGCGATCTCGGCCGAGTCCTTCCTGACCGGGAAGGCTCCGGGGATCAAGGTGGTGCGGGGAGGTGGGCAGCCCGGCACCAGCGGCGACATCATGCTCCGTGGCGCGACTTCGATTTCCGGCGGGCAGGCGCCGCTGGTCATCGTCGACGGAATCATCACGACGAACGCCTTCGACGATCTGGCGACGCTGGATATCGAATCCATCGAGGTCGTCAAGGGCGCGGCGGGTGCTTCCCTCTACGGATCCCGGGCCGCGAACGGGGTCGTCCAGATCCGCACCAAGCGCGGAACCGGGTTCGGGGGACGGGACTACAGCCGGCTCCTGATGCTCAGCGAGCTGGGCCAGGACCAGCTCCAGGGGAGCATCCAGCTGTCGGAGAACCATCCCTGGCTGACCGACGCCAGCGGCAACCTCGTCGATGTGAACGGCAACGTCATTCCGGACATCACCGACCCCGATCTGGAGAACCCGGCGCTCAACGGCGGCAGCGTCTTCACGTCCTTCCAGGATGGCCTGTGGCCCAGCAACCTGGAAACCTTCGATCACGTGGCCCGGATCTATCAGCCGGGCAACTTCATGCGGAACTACGGCGCGATCGAGGGCCGAAACGGGGACACCAACTACCGGACATCGTTCGAGTGGCAGACACAGTCCGGAGTGCTGCCCCAGTACAACGACGGCTTCGACCGCAGGGGCTTCCGCATCAACCTGGATCACAAGGTCCGCGACAACCTCGACGTTTCGTTGACCACCGCCTACACCCAGAGCGAGCAGGAGGACCTGGGGAGTTCGCCGTTCTACGATCTCACCTTCATGGGGCCGTATGTCGACCTGCTCAAGCGGGATCCCTCGACCATCGGCCAGCGGCACTGCCCCGCGAACGGCTGCCTGTTCGTCAACCCGGATCCGCTCTCGAACCAGGACAACCCGCTCTACCACTTCGAGCTCATCGACAACCGGGACTGGCTGCATGACGTGAAGGCCGCCGCCAGCGCCATCTGGACGCCATTCGCCTGGATGGACGTAGAGGGCCTATTCGGTCTCGACCGCAACAGCTCACGCCAGACCAACTACTCCCCCCCGGGCAGAATCACCGCCGAGGGGTCGGTCATCACCGGATCGCTCGGCAAGACGCAGTCGCACCGGCAGGCCGTGAACGGCGAGTTGACCGCTTCGATCACCAAGGCGTTCGGGGACTTCGCGACCCGGACGCGACTTCGCTACTTGCAGAGGAGTTCGCACAACGAGGCCTTCGCCGCCAGCGGGTCGGACTTCATCGCCGTCGACATCCCGCGCCTCAACAACCTCAACCCGGACTCCTACAATGCGTCCTCTTCCATCAGCGACGTGCGGGAGGAGGGGTACTTCCTGATTTCGGTGCTCGAATACAAGGACAAGTACATCATGGACGGTCTGGCGCGCCGCGACGGCTCGAGCCTCTTCGGCGCGGACCAGCGGTGGCACAACTACTACCGGGGCGCGCTCGCATGGAGGCTTTCGCGCGAGGACTGGTGGCCGCTGGCTTCCGTGCTCAACGAGTTCAAGCTGCGCGGCTCGATCGGTACCGCGGGGAGGCGTCCCGGGTTCTCGTCGCAGTACGAGACCTACAGCGTGAGCGGCGGCACGATCACGCCGATCTCGCTCGGCAACAAGGCACTCAAGCCGCAGCGCTCCACCGAGAGGGAGTTCGGAGTGGACATGGTGGTGATAAACAAGGCCAGCATGACGCTCACGTACGCGAACACGGTGAGCACGGACCAGATTCTGACGGTTCCGCTGCCGAAGGCTGGCGGGTTCTCTTCCCAGGTCCAGAACGCGGGCACCCTCGAGTCGAACACATGGGAGTTCCACACCGAAGTGCCGCTGCTCGACGCGGAAGACATGTCCTGGAACGTACGGCTGAACCTGGACCGCAGCACCTCGAACATCACCGAGTTGGGCCGGCCTGCGTTCCGCAGCGGCTTCTTCTACTATCGGGACGACGAGTTCTTCGGTGCCTTTTACGGTGCGAAGTGGGTTAGCGGTTGTGAGGAGCTTCCCTCGGGGTCGGATTGCGGCCAATTCCAGATGAACGACGACGGCCTCATGGTCTGGACCGGCGGGACGGACTACACCGCCGGGATCGCCAACAGCCTCTGGGGGACGGACAGCCAGGGCCAGACGGGCGACGACGTCTACCAGTGGGGCATGCCGATCCGCGCCTGGGGCGAGTGTGAGACCCAGCGCCAGGGCGACCCGGGGTGCAAGGACTTCCTCTACCTCGGCAACACCACGCCGGACTTCAACGTCAGCTTCCGCAGCAGCTTCCGCTGGAAGGACCTTTCCGTGTACGCCCTCTTCGACGGCGACATGGGCGCCTTCATCTACAACCAGACGCGCCAGTGGGCGTATCGCGAGAACCGGTCGGGCGACCAGGATCAGTACACCAAGGAAGACGGGCTCAAGAAGCCGGTCGCCTACTACCAGCGCCTGTACAACACCAACGCGATGAACGGCTGGTTCGTCGAGAAGGGCGACTTCATCAAGCTGCGTGAAGTCTCGGTTCGGTATTCACTGAATCCCGAGTGGCTGGACGCGATCTTCCGCGGCCGGGTCACGGGCGCCGACATCAACCTGATCGGCCGGAATCTGTACACCTTCAGCGACTACACGGGGTACGATCCGGAGGTGGCCAACGGAAACGGCGGCTCCGACGTGATCGGGCGTATCGATTCGTACCAGTACCCGAATTTCCGCACCATCAGTGCCAGCCTGCAACTGATCTTCTAGCGAAGAACTATCGAAAAGAAAGGAGAAAAGCCGATGAAAAACCCTAGACTCAACTGGAAGATCGGTATCTGCACCGCGGTGATAGCGCTCACGGGCGCCTGCGTCGATCTCGACGTCACCAACTTCAACGATCCCGACCGGGAACGTGCACTCTCCAGCGCTTCGGATGTCGAGGCGCTGATTTCGGGCGGCTTCCAGGCGTGGTGGGCCACGGCTCACTACAGCTATCCCGCCGCGGCCATGAGCACCGCTGCCGACGCCCACTCCTCCTCCTGGGGGAACTGGGGCATGCGGGACTCGGGGTGGGAGCCTCGCAAGGCGTACAACAACGACCCCGCCTACAGCTACAACAATCTGGCCGAGACTCCCTGGGCGGAGTCCTACCAGGCGCTCGCCGCCGTAAGGGACGGGCTGCTGACCATCGAGGACGGGGTGAGGATCCAGGAAGGCGACGGACCGGACAACACCGAGCGCCTGCAGGTCTTCGCAAAGTTCATCCAGGCCATGTCGCTGGCCAATCTGGCCGTGGTCTTCGACCAGGCGTTCATCGTCGACGAGAGCGTCGACGACATCGCAGGCCTGGAGATGCAATCCTACACCGCGGTCTGGGCCGCGGCCGAACAGAAGTTCAACGAGGTCATCCAGATGGCGGACGGCGCGGCCTACACGATTCCGTCGAATTGGGTGGCCTTCAACGGCGACTGGACGGGCACGTACATGGCCGAGGTGGCGCGGGCCTACAAGGCGCGCTACGCTACCCAGGTGCCGCGTAACGCCGCGGATCGCGACGCGCTCAACTGGTCCGGCATCCTGGCGGATGCTTCCGCCGGCATCTCGAAAGACTTCGCCGGGTACTACGAGGAGGGCGGGAACTGGGCCTGGCACAGGTCCAAGCTGCACACCGCCACCTACACCGGCTGGGCCCGGATCGACTACCGGACCATCGGTCCCTCGGATGCGTCGGGGCAGTGGGAGACCTGGATCAACGCGTCTCCCGACGACAAGCGTCCCTTCGACATCGATACCGACGACAGCCGGATCACCGCCCCCGGCGACCCCCAGGCGAACGGCCAATACATCCGCTACATGGGCAACAGCCCCTTCCCGGCCGACCGCGGGGTCTACCACTACTCGAACTACATCGACTGGCGCTGGTACTACATTCGCCAGGCCAACTTCGTGGCCGAGTGGCCGGACATGACGGACTGGGAGTTGAAGTTCATCGCGGCCGAGGCGAACTACCGACTGGGGAACAGGGACGCCACGATGGCGCATGTCAACATGAGCCGGGCCAGAGGAGACCTGCCTCCGTTCACCGACGCCAACGGCGTGGCGCCTGGAGGCGACCGCTGCGTGCCGCAGATGCCCGACGGGTCATGCGGGGATCTCTGGGAGGCGTACAAGTACGAGAAGCGGATCGAGCTCTTCCACTACGGTTTCGCCACGGAGTACTTCGACGACCGCGGGTGGGGCGACCTGGTGCAGTGGACCTGGGAACAGGTGCCGGTGCCCGGGAGCGAGCTCGAACTGTTGCTGATGGAGGTCTACACATTCGGCGGTCCGGGCGGGCAGAGCTCCGCCGGTGACGTTGCCGAATTCAGGAATTTCCTCAACGATGTCACCCCGGCGACTCTGAGGGCGAAGCGATTGGGGATGGAAGCCTGGGTCGCCGCGAACAGGGAGACGATCGACGATGTGCTCGGCAAGCACTAGCGAAACGCCAGTCCGAATGACCGTGAGCCGTCCGCGCACTCTGCTTGCGTGGGCGGCCGTGGTCGCGGTCGCTTGCGGGTTCGGTGCCGGTTGCGCCTCCGGTGGCGTGTCGGGCTACACCGAAGCGCTCTGGCGGGAGGACATGGGACGGATCACCCGCCCAACCATGGAGGACGGGCTCGACAAGATGGTCCGGAAATACGCCCTCCAGCTCACCCGCAGCGAAGTCAGGGGTAGTGACCTCTACTACGAGTTTGCTTGGCAGCCGCGTGACCCATTCGCGGAGGAAGAGACCACAGGGGTCACCAAGGCCCGCAACCGCATTGTGCTTCGGGGCCGGATGCTCGAGGCATCGTTCGATGGCAGCGGCGTCTTCCGTTTCACCTGGGAGGTCGAAAACGAGGTGACGTCGGCGGACACGCCCGAGTGGCATGCCAACTTGATGCCCGCCGAGGTGGTGGAGAAGTACCGCCCCATCTACTCGGACCTGACGCTGGAGGTGCGATCGGGGGTGCGCAGGTAGCGCGGGAAGCCCCGTGCGGCCGTGCCCTCAGTTCGCAAGCAGGCGTATGGGGGTCACCCGGACCCGGGTGGCCCCCGTTGCCTTGTCGGTAATCTCCAAAACCAGGCGCAGATCCCCGGGCCGTTCGTTCCGAAGATCGAGCCCGAAGAAGTGTTCCCCGTCGGGCGCGGGCGACTCCAGGGTGACGGTGACGACGGCACGCCCCTCGATCGGCTGGCCGGGGAGGACCGGCCCGAGCAGGCGCTGGATGCTGATGCGCACGTCGAACTGGCCGGTCTCGCCTTCGGGGGCGGTGGAGGGCCGGTAGATCTCGAAGTAGACCCGCATCAGGTCGTTGCGCCAGAATCTGGTGGCGGGAAGGAGCGGGACGGGGACACCTTCCAGCGACAGCTCCGGCCGGGGCGCGAGGCCCACGATCAGGTCGCTGACCTCGAACTCCGTCTCACTGCGCCGCAACGGAGAACCGACCCGGAAGTGACGCTGGCCGGGCAGCACGCCGATATCGGAGTCTTCGTCGTCCGCGCTTTCTTCCTCGACCTTGTGTTCTGCGGTGACCGAGAGGTGGCCGATGGCGTCCGGGTGGCGCAGGACCACGGTGGAGATATCGTCCTGGCCGTCCACGGGAACCATTCCGGCACGCGCCATCTCGTTCATGCCGCGGTCGCGGATCACCACGGTATGCCGGGCCACGAAGGGGGCCAGCACGAGGCTGTCCCCCAGGGAACCGCTTTCGATGCGCGGCCTCCAGAGCGGCGATGAGACCGCCAGCAGGAGGATCCTGGGCTCGGCGTCCGCCAGGATTCTGGCCGCCTGCGCCGCAAGCGCGCTCCGGGGTGCGTCGTCGATTTCCGAAGCCGTCGACGGCCGGGGTTCCCGCGCCAGCCATCGGTCGTCTTCGATGAACTGCTGGGAAGCCGCTTCCAGGAACCCTTCGCTCGGTGCGCGCGATCCGCCCCATAGCCTTTCGAGCTCGGCCAGCCGCTGGCCGTAGGGGCCGCCGATACGGGCCAGGTCGACGTAGTAGAACCGTTCCAGGTAGTACTGGAAACGAACGTCGTTGTGCTTGTACACTCTCGCGTTGGACGGCAGCAGCCGGTGCAGGCCCTCCACCAGCTGGAACCGCCCCACCCCCTCGACGTTGCCGAAGAGATAGTAGTAGAAGTCACGCTCGTACGGCTTTGCGTAGCGCCAGATTTCGTACTGCGGCTGGCGGTCGACCCGGGCCCAGTCCTCATCCGAGATGCCCGCGCTCCTGCGTTCGGCCGAATTGATGCCCAGGTGCCCCTTGATGATCCGGTCCGGCGTGCCGTACTTCACGTAGAAGACGCCGCGGTCGTCCGTGCGGTACGGCGAACTGTAGTTGTACACGTAGGTGCGCCGGGCGTGGGCAATGCGCTGCCAGTGCTCCACCAGCCGCTCGTTGACGGGGGTGGTCGGGGTGGGGTCGCGCTCGATCCAGTACGTCTTGATCGCGATTGCAAGCGATTCGAGGTCTTCCCGGCCCGCTCCGATCCAGTAGTCCGCCACCACCGAATCGGTGAGCGTGAAGGTGCGCCGGCCCTCCGCCAGGATCTCGTCGCGAATCTCGTCGGCAAACGGCCCTCGCCCCGACAACCCCCAGTAGAACATCTCCGTCGCCGCTTCCGTAAACCGGCCCAGACCGTGCTCCGCAACCGCCTCGACAAACTGCGTGCCGATGCGCGGGTCGTGGTTTCCCGCCGCCGTCAGGCTGTCGCGAACGTCGATCCAGAACAGCAGCCCGCCCTCGACGTCCCCGGCGTCGATCATGGCGCGTCCGCGCTGCCAGGGGTCGTTCGCGGCTTCCTGTTGACGGGCCCCGGGCGGAGGACCGAACGCTGGCTGCGCCACGCCGGGCGCGAATGCAAGCAGCAGGAGAACGCCGGGGGTGTTCATGGTGGGTCAGAAGATTCGTGCGCTGGTGGACAGTTCGAAGCGGAGCACGTGGTACCAGTTGCCGTCGGTGCGCGCGGATCCCCCCGCATAGCGCCCGGTTGCCCCATTGACCCCCAGTTCGACGACGAGGCGGTCCAACGCGGCCTGCACCCCGATCCCGGCAAGCAGGATCGAATGCGGCTTCGGATCCTCGTAGAGGTCGAGGATCGCCTCGCACACTTTGTGGAGGTCACCCTCCGATGCAGGGGGACATTGCGGCAGCGTAAAGGCAAATCCCCGCATGCCCACACCGGCCGAGACCACCGGTCGGATCATCTTCTCCGAGCCGCCAGAAACCAGGCGGAGGACCGCGGAAAGGGTCCGGATGTCGGCCGGAACAAACCGCTTCTCGCAGAGCGGCCCCTCGAAGACTTCGCAAACGGCGATCTGCCCAGTGGCTTCACCCTCTCGCAGGGTCTCCCACCCGACGCGCACCGTGAAGTCACGGGCGGGCACGCGCACCTCGAAGCCCCCGCCGTAATGCATGGCGGGACTCAACTCGGCGACGGTTTCGAGCAGTCGCAGACCCGGGACATCGCTCGCTGAGTTGTTGGCCATCCGACCACCGGAGATCTGGTAGCCACCCTTCATCCACAAGGCCAACTGCCAGGCACGGCCCTGAGCTTCCTGCTCCTCCTGCGCGGATGCGCCGGGAGCGGACACGAGGGCCAGGGCCAGAACCGCGAGCATTGCGCGCACAGATCCCGCCAGGCGGGGGGAGGTGGTGGGTTTCGCCACTCTTCAATCCTTTCCGGGGGGACTCGGGTGTCGTGATTCCGCCCGCGTCCCCGGCTGTTCTGCCACAGTTCGAAAGCTGCCGCCGGCGCTGTTCGGCGGCAAGTGCGCGTCGGCGGGCGCGGTTGGTGCGGAGGCGGTCATCAGCTCACCGGCCTTCCCCCCGCTCCGATCGTATACTCGGGCGGCTCCACTCCCAGCAGGTGCCGCACGAAGTAGTCCCAACGCCGCCTCATCATATACGGCTCGTTGCCGAATCCATGTCCTCGGTTGGGCAGCATGAGAAGGTCGAAATCCTTGTCTGCGGCGATGAGCGCGTCCACGACGAGCAGGGTATTGTACGCCGGCACGTTCGTGTCCATGGTCCCGTGGGCCAGGAGCAGTTTGCCCTTCAGGTTCTCCGCGACCAGCTGGTTGGCCTGGTTGTCGTAGTTGGTGGTGCCGTCGGGGTAGGTCTCGAGCAGCCCCTGCCACTTCTCGCCCCAGTCGTCCTCGTAGTTGCGGTTGTCGTGATTGCCTGCCTGCGAGACCGCAACCTTGTAGAAGTCCGGGTAGCGCAGAATCCCGGCCGTGCTGGCGAAACCGCCGCCCGAATGTCCCCAGATGCCCACGCGGTCCAGATCCATCCAGGAGTGGCGCTCCCCAAGCTGACGTATCATCCCCACCTGATCGGGCAGCCCGTTGTCGCCCATGTTGCCGTAGTAGGCGTCGTGGAACGCCTTCGACCGCCCCGGCGTCCCCATCGCGTCCACCTCGACCACGATGAACCCGAGCTCGGCGATCGCCTGCTTGTCCCCCCGCGACGCCCGGAAGGACCGCGATCCGACGCTCCCCGACTGCGGCCCCGGGTACAGGTAGTTGACCACCGGATACGTGCGCGACGCGTCAAAGTGGGTGGGCTTGTACATCAGCCCGTACAGGTCGGTCTCGCCGTCCCGCGCCTTGACGGTGAAGGGCTCGGGGGGCCGCCAGCCGCTCTCGACCAGGCGCGAGATGTCGGCGCGTTCCAGCTCCAGCACGACCTCGCCGTCCAGGTTGCACACGACCGTCACCGGGGGGGTGACCGGTGTGGAGTAGCTGTCCACGAAATGCTTGCCGTCGGGTGAAAGGGTGACTGAATGGTTGGCGCTGTCCGGGGTGAGGAGTTCCAGCCCGGTCCCGTCCATGCCGATCCGGTAGAGGTACTGGAAGTACGGGTCGCCGGGTTCGCGCCCCGCGCCCGTGAAGTAGAGGGTGCGCGACTCCTCGTCTACCCGCAGCAGCTGCTGCACGTTCCATTCGCCCGTCGTGATCCGGCCCAGCAATTCACCCGTGGAGAGGTCGTAGCGGTAGAGGTGCCCCCAGTTGTGCCGCTTGGAGAACCAGAGGACCTCGTTCGACTCTTCGAGCACCCGCCAGTTCGCGGTGCGGGCCCCCGACTCGAAGAAGGTCTCCTCGGTTTCCTCAAGGACATCCCGCACGGCGCCCGTCTCCGGGTCCGCCACCCTGAGCTCGGCGCGCTTGTGGTCGCGCGAGTTCGACAGGAAGGCCAGCCGCGAACCGTCGTCGCTCCACTCCACGTCGAGGAAAACGCCGCCCCCGCCCGCCACATGATCCGTGGTCGAGGAGCGGTGGGGATCGGGGGGCATCCGCAGACGCACCACACGGGGGCCGTCTAGGTGAATCACCACCCGGCTGATGCGGAAGATCAGGCTGTCCCCCACCAGCGGATACTTCCACGCCGAGAGCTCCGGGTGGCCCACCTTCGTGGTGGCCATGTACATCATGCCCACGCCGCGCCCGTCGTGCTGGAAGGTGGCGATCATGTCCGAGCCGGGCGACCATAGCAGCACCGGCGAGTCGCGCTTGACCCAGCCCGCGTTGTTGGTCGCGTAGCCGTAGTCCTCGACGCCGTCGGTGGTGAGCGGGGTCTCGGCGCCGGTCTCGAGGTTGCGCACCCAGAGGTTGTGGTCGCGGATGAAGGCGGCCTTCGTGCCGTCGGGGGAGGTGATGGCGTTGGGGTCGCGCGGGGGGGCGGGGTCGGCGGGGGAACAGGTGTAGGCGCGGAGGTCGCAGCGGAGGCGGGAGTCGCGGACGCGGGCGGTGAGGGCGTCGCCGGAAGGGTCGAGTTCGAAGGTGCGGAAGGGGAGGGCGAGGGGCGCGTAGGTGGTGTCGGTGGCCGCGCCGAGGGCGGTGGCCAGGCGCTCGTGGTCGAAGGCGCGGGCGCGGGTGGCGGCGGCGGGGTCGACGAGGATGAACTCCGCGCCGCCGGGTACGGTGTTGCGGTACCAGAAACGGCCGCCGGGCAGCCAGTTGGGCTGGACGGAGGCGCCGAAGACGAGGGGAGAGGTGGCCGTGCCCAGGAACGACTCGGCGCGTGCGTAGTCCTGGGCCGTGACGGGGGTGGGGGGTTGCTGGGCGGGGAGGGGGGCGGGGTGGGGGAGGGTGGCCGCGGCGATGGCGAGGGCGTGGAGCAGCGGTAGTGTGTGTCGCATGGGGGGGCGGGGGGGGTGGGGATGGGCGTTGGGGACTTCAAGGGTATCCGAAGCCGCGGCGGGGGGGCAATGCCATTGATCTTAGTCAAGGGGTTAGTCTATCTTACGGATCATGAAAAAGTACAGCGTCCACGAAGCCAAGACCCACCTGTCGCGGCTGCTGCGGCGTGCCGAAGCGGGTGAAGAGGTGGTCATCACCCGTTCCGGGCTGCCGGTGGCCCGTCTGGCGCCGGTCTACGGGAGCCGGCGGAGCTTTGGCCAGGACCGGGGACGTTTCGACGTGCCGGACGACTTCGACGCCCCGCTCGACGAAGAGTTGCTGCGCGACTTCGAGGGTCGCGAGTAGTGGGCTATCTCCTGGACACCCATTGCTGGCTCTGGCTCCAGACCGAGCCCGAACGGTTCCCCGACAGGCTGCTCAACAAACTTGCCGATCGCGCGGTCGACCTCTTCCTCTCCGCCGCCAGCGCCTGGGAGATCGGAATCAAACACGCGACCGGACGGCTCACGCTGCCTGAACCGCCGACAGTCTACGTTCCGGCAGGGATGCGGCGGACCGGCACCCGCGAACTCCCTGTCTCGCACGCACACGCGCTCGCCGCGGCGGCGCTGCCGCCCCACCACCGCGACCCCTTCGACCGCCTGCTGGTGGCTCAGTCGCGAATCGAAGGGAAGCCCCTCGTCACGGCCGATCGCGTGGTTCAGCAATACGATGTCGAGGTGATTCGGGTCCGTCCTGTCTCTTCGACGAAACCGACGACGGCACGCCCGCTCTGGCCCGGTTGATGGTCCTCTACGACGAATGTCCGCTGCCGCTGAGCCCATGACCCCCCGCCTCCGCACCGCCGCCGTCCACGCGGGCGAGCGCCCCGATCCCGCCACCGGCGCCTCGTCCCCCAACCTGGTCATGTCGTCCACCTTCGTCACGCGGGACCCGACCGGTTTCTCCGCCCACGACATGGACGAAGACTCCGGCTACCTGTACACGCGCTGGTCGAACCCTACCGTGGCCCAGCTCGAGGCCAAGCTGTGCGCGCTGGAGGGCGCCGCGGCGTGTCTATGTTTCGGCTCGGGGATGGCTGCTGCGGCGGGACTCCTGCTCTCGTTGCTGAAGAGCGGCGACCACGTCGTCATGTCGGACACCAACTACGCGGGGGTGGCCGAACTGGGGCGCGACACGCTGCCGCGGCTGGGGATCGATGTCTCGTTTGCCGACACCTCGGACCCGCGCAACGTCGAGGCGGCGCTCCGGCCCGCCACGAAGCTGATCTGGCTCGAGACGCCCGCCAACCCGATCGTGCGCCTGACCGACATCGCGGCCGTGGCGGCGATCGCGGAGGCGCACGGCGGGGCGCGCGTGGCCGTCGATTCCACCTTCGCCACGCCGGTCGCCACGCGTCCCCTGGAGCTGGGCGCGCACTACGTCATGCACTCGCTCACCAAGTACATCGGCGGGCACGGGGACGCGGTGGGCGGGGCGGTGCTGGGCAGCCGCGACGATATTTCGGCCCTGCGCCTCGAGGCCGGGATCCACTACGGTGGCGTGCTGTCGCCCTTCAACGCGTGGCTGATCATGCGGGGCGCCGCCACGCTGCCGCTCCGCATGAAGGCCCACGAGGAGAACGCGCTGGCCGTGGGGCGCTTCCTGGAGGGGCATGCGCGCGTCACCCGAGTCATCTATCCGGGGCTGCCATCCCACCCGCAGCACGAGCTCGCCCACCGCCAGATGGCGAACTTCTCCGGCATGCTCACCTTTCAGACCGGGGACGGGGCCGCGATGGCCGAACGCATGGCGCGCGGGCTGGGGGTCATCCACTATGCGGTCTCCCTGGGGCACCACCGCAGCCTCGTCTTCCGGCTGGACACGGAGCCGCTCATGGAGAGTTCGTTCCGGCTTGAGGGCGCGCAGTTGGAGAGCTACCGCGAGTACGCCGGCGACGGAATCTTCCGGATGTCGGTGGGACTGGAGGACCCCGTGGATCTGTGCGCGGACCTGGGGCGGGTGCTCGGGTAGCGGGACCGCTGCACGACTCGCGGCCCCCGGACAATATTCCCGCGCGCCTCGCCGGACTCGGCACCTCTCCGCTCTCGCTGCCCGCACGTATGCAACCCCGGCTCGTTCGGCCAGCCCTGCGTTCCCAATCACCCAAGCCGTTGCGGCAGCCGCGTTCCGAGGCATATTGTGCGATTGGAGCCCTTCCAATACACCCGAATCAGGAACATCGCGAAATGCCGAAGTCTCGCCCCCACCGCCTCCTCCTCACCTTCGCGGCCATCGCCCTCGCGCTCGCGGCCACCCTCGCCCCCCGGTCCGATCTCGCCGCCCAGGCCTTCGGCGGCAGCGTCGCCGTCAGCGACGGCAAGGTCCTCATCGGCGAGCCTGCCAACTCGGCGCTCCCCGGCATCGTGTACGTGTACGCCCGAACCGCCGACGGCTGGAGCGAGACCGCGCGGATCACGTTGGCGGCCATGCACGGGCCCGCCGACGGCTTCGGCGCGGCAATGGCCGCCGTCGGCGACCTGGTCCTCATCGGCGCGCCCGAGCTGGGCGACGGCGCCGGCGCGGCGCTCCTCTACCGTCGCGACGCCGGGGGCGAGTGGCGCGAGGTGGGCCGCCTGACGCCGGAGGGTGCGGGCGAAGACGCGGCCTTCGGACGCGCGGTGGCGCTGGACGGGGACGTTGCGGTCGTGGGGGCGGCGGGGGACGGTGACGGTGCGGGTGCGGTGTACGTCTTCACGCGCAACGGCGACACCTGGTCGCAGCGCAGCCGGTACCAGGGCGAGGAGGGCAGCAACGGCCTCGGGACGGTGGTCGCCCTGGAGGGAACCACCGTGGTGGCGAGCACGGCCCAGTCCTTCGAGCAGCCCGTGATCGACGTCCACGCCTTCCGCCTCGACCGCGCAACGGGCGCCCTGGAATCCCTCGGCCTCCTCGACCCCGGCGACGACCTGGGCGAGCGCAACGGGTTCGGTTCAACCTTGGCGGTGAGGGGGTCGCAGGCGCTCGTCGGAGCCCCCATGGCGAACGGTGTCGGCAAGGTGATCCTCTTCGAGCGCGACGCGTCCACCGGAGCATGGACGCAAACGGGTTCGCTCGCCGCCTTCGACGCCGAGGGCTTCACCCAGTTCGGTTCGACCATCGCACTCGAGGGGGACGATGTCTGGGTTGGGGCGCCCGGCGCCAGCCGGGGACAGGGCAGCCTCTACCACTTCGTGAGCGACGGAAGCGGCGGTTGGGGCCAGGTGGTCAAGTCCGTCCGGGAAGGCCTGGGCGACTTCCCCTCCTTCGGCGGCTCGCTCGCGATGTCGGGCGATGTCTCGGTGGTGGGAGCCATCGGGATCGACAGCCGCGCCGGCGGCGCCGTCCTCAGGGAGCGGCTGGCGGACGGGACCTGGTCCGAGGGCGAACTGGTGATCGGCGACCACCGGGGGCCCCCCGCGATCCTCGGCATGGACGAGGACGCGCCGTGCACCGAAGGACAGTCCGCGGGCTTCGAATGCGACAACGTCGACGTGATCTCCTTCCTCCCCATCAAGGATCTGTCGGGAGGCCGGGGTTCAATGATCAACGACATCTGGGGCTGGACGGACCCCGAGACCGGGCACGAGATCGCCATCGTGGGCCGGAGCGACGGCACCGCCTTCGTGGACCTGACCGATCCGCACAATCCCGTGATGCTCGGCGACCTTCCCAAGACGCCCGGTTCGCGAAGCGCCGCCTGGCGCGACATGAAGGTGCACGACGACCACGTCTACATCGTGGCCGACGGCGCCGAACAGCACGGCGTCCAGGTCTTCGACCTCACGCGGCTGCGCGACGTGGACGGCGAGTCCGTCACCTTCGAGCCCGACTTCCTCTACGACGGCATCGCCAGCGCGCACAACATCGTCATCAACGAGGACGAGGGGTTCGCGTACGTGGTGGGGAGCAGTGGCGGCGGCGAGACCTGCGGCGGCGGCCTGCACATGCTCGATCTGAGCGAGCCGAAGAACCCGGTGTTCGCGGGATGCTTCGCCGATGCGGAAACGGGCCGCAGCGGCACCGGGTACTCGCACGACGCCCAGTGCGTCACCTACCACGGCCCGGACGAGGACTACCGGGGGCGCCAGATCTGCCTGGGCTCGAACGAGAACTCCCTGTCGATCGCCGACGTGACCGACAAGGACAACCCGGTCGCGATCGCCATGTCGTCGTACCCCGACGCGGCCTACGCGCACCAGGGCTGGCTCACCGACGATCACCGCTTCTTCTACATGAACGACGAGGGCGACGAGGGCAGCGGCACCGTCGAGGGTACGCGCACGCTGATCTGGGACCTCGCCGAACTCGACGACCCGATCCTGGCCGCCCAGTACATCGCCGAGACCGAGGACACAGACCACAACCTCTACATACGCGGCAACCTGATGTACCAGTCGAACTACGGCGCGGGGCTCAGGATCCTGGACATTACGAACCGTACCGACCCCGTCGAGATCGCCTCATTCAGCATCTCGCCCACCGGCTCCTCGTGGAGCAACTACCCCTACTTCGAGAGCGGGGTGGTGGTGGTGACGAGCATGAGCGACGGCATCTTCATCGTGAGGAACAAGGGGCGGCGCAACCTGATTCCCTGATTTCCAGGACAGTGACGGGTGCCGGTCGCCCGGCGCCCCCGGACAAGACTAGGACCCATGAAAGGATGCAGGACATCATGAGCAGTCACAGAGTGAACTTCCGTCGATCGTCTGTCGCGGCCGCCGCCGTCGCTCTTGCCGCGGCTCTGGCTCCGCCCACCGATCTCGCAGCCCAGGGGTACGGGGGCAGCCTCGTGGTGAGCGATGGCCAGGTGCTGGTGGGTGAGCCGGGGGGCGGTCCTCTGCCCGGCGTCGTGTACGTCTATGGGCCGGCGGCGGACGGATGGACCGAGAGCGCGCGGCTGGCCCTGACTTCGGTGGGCGATCCGCCCGACGGCTTCGGCCGCGCTCTGGCCGGCGGTGGCGGACTGGTGTTTGTGGGCGCGCCCAGGTGGGACGACGGGAGAGGCGCCGTGCTGCTGTACCGGTATGATGCACAGGCCGGTTGGGGAGAGGTCGGCCGCCTGGCGCCGCCGGAGCTCGCGGAGAGCGCGGGTTTCGGGACGGCGGTGGATGTGGATGGGGACGTGGCGGTCGTTTCCGCGCCCGGGGAGGGCGACGGGGCGGGGGCGCTCTATGTCTTCACCCGTACTGGCGACGGCTGGTCCGGCGGGACGCGGTTCCAGCCCGCCGAGGCCGGCTCCGGGTTCGGAAGCCGGGTTGCGGTGGGGGGTACGTCGGTGCTGGTGAGTACCGCCCCCACCCGCGATGCCCCCGCGGAGGTGCACGCCTACCGGCTGGACCGCGCGACGGCCAGCCTGGAGCATCTGGGCCAGCTCGAGCCGGGGGAGGATCTGGGCGAGAGTAACGGTTTCGGTGGAAGCCTGCTGGTGAAGGGCTCGCTCGCGCTGGTCGGGGCACCGGGCGCGAACGGAACCGGTGCCGTGGCGACCTTCGAGCGCGACGAGGAAACAGGGGCCCTGACCCGATCGGGCACGCTCCGGCCCTTCGACGCGGAGCAGCCGTCCGGGTTCGGCTCGGCGCTCGCCTTCGACGGAGACGATCTGTGGGTCGGGGCGCCGTCGGCGAACGATCGCAGTGGAGGCATCTATCGCTTCACGAGCGACGGCGGGACGGGGTGGACCGGCGCGGCCAAGGTCGGCAGGGACGGTCTTGGCGAGCGTGCCTCCTTCGGCAGCGGGCTGGCACTGGCGGGCGATGTCGCCGTGGTGGGCGCCGGTGGCGTCGACGGCCGCGCGGGTGGCGTGGTCATCACGGATCGCGGTGCCGGAGGCGCGTGGAGCGACGGCAGCCTCCTGATCGGCGACCACCGCGGGCTGCCCGCCATCGTGGGCCGCGACGAAGAGGTGGAGTGCGCGGAGAACGACGCGGCCGGCTTCGAGTGCGACAACGTCAACATCATCTCCTTCCTCCCGATCAACCAGCTCGCCGGCGGGCGCGGGGCGCGCGTGAACGACCTGTGGGGGTGGACGGACCCGGAAACGGGCCATGAGATCGCCATCGTGGGCCGCACGGACGGCACCTCGTTCGTCGACCTCACCGACCCGTACAACCCCGTCCTGCTCGGCAACCTGCCCAAGACGCCCGGCTCGCGCAGCGCGATCTGGCGCGACATGAAGGTGTACGGCGAGCACGTCTACATCGTGGCCGACGGGGCCGGTCAGCACGGCGTCCAGGTCTTCGATCTCGCGCGGCTGCGCGGCGTGAGCGGCGAGGCGGTCACCTTCGAGCCAGACTTCACCTACGATGGGATCGCCAGCGCCCACAACATCGTCATCAACGAGCTGACCCCGTTCGCGTACGTGGTGGGGAGCAGCGGGGGCGGGGAGACCTGCGGCGGCGGCCTGCACATGCTCGATCTGGCCGATCCCAAGCGTCCCGCCTTCGCCGGATGCTTCGCAGACGCCGAGACCGGGCGACGGGGCACCGGCTACTCCCACGACGCCCAGTGCGTGATCTACCACGGCCCCGACGAGGAGCACCGCGGCAAGGAGATCTGCCTGGGCTCCAACGAGACCGCGCTCTCGATCGCCGACGTGACCGACAAGGACAACCCGGTCGCGCTTTCCGTGGCGGACTACCCCAACGTCGCCTACGCGCACCAGGGCTGGCTGACCGAGGACCACCGCTTCTTCTACATGAACGACGAGGGCGACGAGCCCCAGGGCCTGGTCGAGGGCACCCGCACGCTGATCTGGGACGTGGAGGACCTCGACGATCCCCAGCTCGTCCGGGAGTACATCGCCGAAACCACCGACACCGACCACAACCTCTACATCAAGGGCAACCTGATGTACCAGTCGAACTATGGCGCGGGGCTGCGAATCCTCGACATCACCGACCCCGTCAACCCGGTCGAGATCGCCTTCTTCGACAATTCGCCGTACGGTGGCGCGTCGTGGAGCAACTACCCGTACTTCAAGAGCGGTGTGCTGGTGGCGACGGGGACGGGGGACGGGCTGTTCATCCTGCGCAATACGGCGCGGCGCAACCTGATTCCGTAGCACGAGGGCCATGAGGAGAATCCTGCTCGCGGGGGGCGTGTTGGCCGCGTCGGTGCTCGGATGCGGCGCCACCGAGCCCGAGATCCGGGAGGTGGAGTGGGTCCAGCTCACACTGGAGTCGGGCGGAACGCTGGACATTGCCGTGCTGCGCCCCGAGTCTGCGCCCAAGGGGGTGGTGGTGGCGTTTCCCTGGGGCGCCGGAGACGAGGCCCTGCTGCTGGGGCTGATCGATTCGTACTGGGACGAGGCCGCGCCGGACGCAGGGTACGCGGTGGTCGGCGTGGTGACCTTCGGCCCGGGCCTGGAGGGCAGTGGGGGCGCCGTGATGGCCGCGGTCATGGGCTGGATCGACGAGAACCTCGGGGGGGCGGCCGGGAGGGTCTTCATGACGGGCGCGTCCGCGGGCGGGGTGGGCGTCTTCCACGCGGCGCTGGCTGTGCCCGACCGGGTGGATGGGATCATTGCAATGCCCGGGCGCTACTCGGGCGAGGCATCGCTGGCCGTGCTGGCCGATGCGTCCGTGTGGATGATGGTGGGCGAAGGCGACACGAACTGGGTCTCGCGGTCCGAGGCCACGGCGGAGCAGCTGGAGGCGGCAGGCGTCGAGGTGACGCACGAGGTGCTTCCCGGCCAGGGGCACGTGCTGCGCGTGTCCCAGGACGCGCTGTTGAGGTGGATCGAAGGGCGGTAGCCCGGAGGGCGTATGGAAACACAGTCCCCGATGTGGCGTCGCGGACGAGTTGGAACGAAACCTTGCCACGCCGGGTCTCGTTCCATTCAGATATATTCAGGAATCCACAACCGGGAGGACAATAGACGTGCAACTCATCATCCATACACTGTTGAGCGCGGTGCTTCTGATGGTGGTCGGGCGGATGGTCAAGGGAATCGAGGTCCGTGACCTGAAGGCGGCGGTGATCGGGACTCTGGTGTTCGGGTTCTCGAACTGGCTCATCTGGGCCGCGCTGGGCGGCCTCGGCCCCATGCTGCTGATCATGACGCTGTGGTTCTTCGCCCTGGTGGTGAACGCGGTGGCGCTCATGATCACCGGAGCCATGGTGCGCGGGCTCAAGGTCCGGAGTTTCCCGGCGGCGCTGATGGGCGCGGTGGTGCTGGGGATCATGAACCTCCTGCTGGGAGTCCTGTTCAGGATCTTCTAGTTTTCTTGCCGGACGCTTAGTCTTGTAGCCGGGGATCCCCCTGCCGGGGCTCCCGGTGATCCTGGCACGGAGGTGCAGCCGCGAGATGATCTGGGAAGCCTGGCTCACGCTCGCGGTCGTCGCCCTGGCCGTCCTGATCCTCACCCGGGACTTGATTTCGCCGGCGGTGGCGTTCATGGCGGCGGTGGTGGTGCTGTTGGTGGCAGGCGTGGTTACTCCGGCCGAGGCCTTCCAGGGGTTCTCGAACCCAGCGCCGATCACGGTGGCCGCGCTCTACGTGCTGGCCCGCGCGGTCGAGAAGAGTGGAGCGCTGCACCCCATCGTACGGGCGACCCTGGGCACGACGAAGAGCGTGCGGGGGGCGCTGGCGCGCATGACGGTGCCGGTCGCGGCGGCCTCGGCCTTCGTCAACAACACGCCGATCATCGCAATGCTCTCCCCCCAGATCGGCGAGTGGGCGGACCGGCGGGGGGATTCCGCCTCGCGCTACCTGATGCCGCTCTCGTTCGCGGCGATCCTCGGCGGCATGACGACGCTGATCGGCACCTCCACCAACATCGTCGTGTCGGGTCTGCTGGAAGCCGAGGGGTTCGAGCCCTTCACCATGTTCGAGCTGACGCGGACCGCGCTGCCCATGGCGCTGGCGGGACTGGTGATCACCATCCTCGCATCGCCCAGACTGCTCCCGGATCGACTGCCGCCCCGTCAGGAGGCGCGCACCGGCGGGCGCAGCTTCTCGGTCCGGATGATTATCGAACCCGGAGGTCCCCTCGACGGGCTGCGGATGGACGAGGCCTGGACGGCGCTGCCGAAGGGCGCCACGATGGTCTACTTCGAGCGCGACGGGGAGGGGGCGGGGCAGCCCCACCCGGACACGGTCCTCCGAGGCGGGGACTTTTTGACGATGCTCGGAGACACGGATGTGGTCCTCAAGCTGCACGACGTGTCGGGACTGGCCTCGTCCCAGCAACCGCACCTTCCCTTCGAGTTCAGGAGTGCGCGCCACGCATACTTCGAGGCCGTCATCGCGCCCGAATCGCGGCTGGTGGGGAAATCGCTGGCCGACATCCGCTTCCTGGCCCGCTACCAGGCCACCGTGGTGGCGATTCACCGGGCGGGCGAGCCCGTGCACGGCCATCTCGCCAAGGCGCCGCTCAAACCCGGCGACACCTTGATGGTGATCGCGGACCAGGGCTTCGGGGAGCGCTGGCGCGGGCGCAACGACTTCCTGCTGGTGTCGCGCCTTGGCGCGCCCGCGCCGCCACTTTCGCCGAAGGCGGTGGTCGTGCTGGCGGTCGCCGCCTCGATCGTGCTGGGGGCGGCGTTCCAGATCCTGCCGATTCTGCACCTTTCGCTGCTCGGCGCCCTCGCGCTGGTGGTCTTCGGCATCCTCTCCCCGAACGAGGCCAAGGACGCCATCGATTTCGACGTGATCGTGGTGATCGGCGCGGCCTTCGGGCTTGCCGCGGCGGTCACGGAGTCCGGGCTGGGTGAGGGAACGGCAACCCTGGTCGCGGACACGCTGGGGGGCCTCGGGCCCCAGGGAGCCATGGCCGGAATCATCATCATCACGGTCACGCTGAGTTCTATCATCACCAACAACGCGGCCGCCGCCCTGGTGCTTCCGATCGCGATGTCGACCGCGGCCGACTTCGGCATCGCCGCACGGGCCGCGGCGGTGGCGGTGGCGCTCTCGGCGTCGGCGTCCTTCATGACCCCCATCGCCTACCAGACCAATCTGATGGTGTACGGTCCAGGGGGATACCACTTCGGCGACTACGCGCGGCTGGGCACGCCGCTCACGCTGTTGGTCATGGCGGCTCTGATCGTCGTCACGACGGTGGGGTAGGGACAGTGGGAAAAGAGGAGCGCCGGAAAGTTGCCTGAACCCCCGCGGATCGCGCCCGCATTCTTCAAGGCCCACGGTCACGGCAACGACTACCTGGTCTTCGAGGAGGGCGACGGGCCCGCGCTGACGACGGCGCTGGCGCGGCGGATCTGCGACCGGCACCGGGGACCGGGCGCGGACGGGATCGTGGTGGTGGAGGCCGGGTGGCGGACGGCGGAGCCGCGCCTGCGCATGTTCAACCCCGACGGGGGGGAGTTCGAGCGCAGCGGCAACGGGCTTCGGATCGCGGGGGTGTACCTGAGGCGGCTGGGGCGCGTGGGGGACGAGCCGTTTTCGGTGGTGGTCGGCGGCGACCGCGTGTGGGTGCGGGTGGCGGGGCCGGGTGAGGGGGGTGTGTGGGATGTGGTGGCTGAAATGGGGAAGGTGGAGTTCCCGGTCGGGCCGCCGTTTGTGGGGGTGGGGCGGGTGGGGGAGGGGGGGCGAGTGGGGTTGGCGCTGCCGTTGCCGGATGGAGGCGGTTCACGGGTCGAGGTGGTAGCCGTGTCGGTGGGGAATCCGCACGCGGTGGCGTTTCGGGAGGCGTGGACCGGGGACGAGGTGGCACACTACGGGCCGCTGATCGGCACGCACGAAGCCTTCCCGCGGGGGACGAATGTGCAGTTCGCCCGGATGCCGGCAGCGCGCGAGGTGGCCATCCGGATCTGGGAGCGGGGGGTGGGGCCGACGACCGCGTCGGGGACCTCGGCGTGCGCGGCGGTGGCGGCGGCGGTGAAGTGCGGTTACCTGGCGCCCGGGGCGGCGGCGGTGGTCATGCAGGGGGGCGCGATGGAGGTGGAGGTGGCCGCCGACTGGACGGTCCGGCTGCGCGGGCCGGTGGAGGAGGTGTGCGGGGGGGAGCTGGCGCCGGGTCTGGCGGAAGGCGTTTCCTGACCGTCTTCAGGTTCGTGCGCGCATAAGCAGCACCGCACCGGCCACGAAGAAGAGGATGTTCGGAGTCCACGCGGCCCACACGGGGGGCAGTCCGCCCGCGATTCCTATGGCGCCGAACAGCCTGAGCAGCAGGATATAGATCAGGGTGGACCCCAGGGCCACCCCTACGCCGAAGGCCGCGCCCCCCTTCTTCGCCGTGGTTGCGAGAGGCGCCCCGAAGAGCATGATCACAAGGGTGGCGGCGGGAATCGCGAGCTTCTGTTCACGCGCGACGAGCAGTTCGTTCGGGTCGCCGCCGGAGCGGTACACGGCCGCCGCCTGCCTTCCCAGCTCTTCGTAGCCCATTTCCTCCTCTTCGCGAGGATCCTGCAGAAGTTCCGCGGGGGTCGGAGCCAACCCCGGACGGCGGTAGCGCTCGAACCTGAAGGAGTACTCGCCGCCGTCCGGCCGCACGACGCGCATGTACCCGTCGTTCAGAGTCCAGCCGTCCTCCCCGGTGTACTCCGCGTTCCGGGCCCAGACATGCATGCGCGATCCGTCCTCGTCCTCGCTCTCCAGCAGCACCCAGTCGACACGGCTGTTGGAGACGGTGAGCTGCTGGATGCTGAGGGTCTCTCCCGTCTCGGCCTGGAAGACGAAGTTGTTGCGCCAGTCCCGGCGAACCTCCCGTTCCTTGAACACCTCGGCCGACCTGCGGTTGGTGGTCGGAACGATGGTGCCCAGCATGAACGCGGCCACCGTGAGGACGGCGCCAATGGGCCACAGCGGCACGAAAAGACGGTGGAAGGAGATGCCCCCCGCCTTCGCGGCCTGGATTTCGCGGTGGACCGTCATGGAGTGAATCGTGAAGACGGTGGCCACGAGCGCGGCGACCGGGAACGACCAGAGGACGAACATCGGATACTGGAACAGGTAGCCCAGACCGATCTCCAGGTTGGTGAGTTCGCGGTCGATGTAGACGCCCCGTTTGGCGGACAGGTCCGACAGGATGAACATGACCGGGACGCTCAGAACGAAGATCGCGAAGAGGCGGACGAAGGTGGCCGCCACCATGCGGTCCAGCGTGCGGATCACCGGGACGCGCTCCCGGCGCGCGGTCTCCACGAGAAGATTCTCCGCGCCCCCGCGCGCGCCTCCAGCCACAGCTCCTGCCAGCCGCTCTCGCGCGACGACGCCGTCCAGCGGCCCAGCCGGGAAGCGAGCAGCACGCCGGCGGCCAGGAACAGCAGGCTGGCCGCCCACATCGACCAGAAGGGCGTAGCCAGGCCCCGGTCGGCCCAGTCCTCGCCGGTGGACATGCCATACTGGTAGACGCCGATCACCATGGCCGAAATCACGATCACCATGCTGATGCCCCCCCGCGAGAACCGCACGCCCACGGGCATACCGATGAGCACGAAGATCATGCACGCGCTGGCGATCACCAGCTTCTTGTGGATCTCGACCCGGTACTGGCTGGCCCGCTTCCCGAGAGACCTGAACCGGGTACCCTGCGTCTTGGCGTCGATGGCCACCATCCGGATCATGTCGTCGGCGGGCAGTTGCGCGTCCGCGAGACCCGGGGGAGCCTTGGAAAAACGCATGGGATCGCCGTCGTCGGCAGACCGTCCCAGGGCCCGCTCGACCGCCCGAACCGCGGCCACGCGCGACTCCTCGCGCAGGCTGTCCAGCTGCACCATCTTGGCGTTTGCGGAGTCGTGAAGCTGGGCGACCGACATCTCCCGGTCGCCCCGGTAGTTGCCTTCGGTGTCCTCGAAGATGTCGCCCACGCCGCGGAGCACGTAGAGTTGCTGTTCGAAGGCGGTCCGCTGAAATGTACGCTGGTCGGTCGACCCCACCTCGTAGGCCACCCCGTCGTACAGACGGAGCTGGAGATCGGTAAAGGAGGCGTTCAGTTTCATTTCGCCCCGGGCGGCGTAGGTAGTGCGCCGTTTCCCCTGCCGGCTCATATCATAGATGCGGACACCGGTCAGTTCGCTCGACACGGGATCGATGAACTCGGCCCGGAGGTAAAAGGGACCAAGGCCGTTTTCCCCCTCGATGACGTTGACCACTCGCTCACGGAGTTGAAAGGTGGGACTCTTCCTGTGGATCGAAACCTGGAGATTCTTGAGCCGGTGGTTGGCTTCGGGGAGAATCCGGTCGTTGAAGAAGAAGGTGACGGCCGCCAGGAAGACGCCAATGAACATGGCGGGCATGAAGAGCCGCCGGGGGCGCACGCCGCCTCCGGACATGGCGATGATCTCGCTGTTGGCCGCCAGCTCGCTGAAGGTGTAGAGAACCGCCGGGAGGACGGCCATCGGAAGGGTGAGAGCAACGGTGTGGGGCAACGACAGGAGGAGAGCCTCCAGAATGACATCCCTGGGAAGTCCCTTGCCCGCCAGGTCGTCGAGCCGTTGCGCGATGGCGTTCACGAACATCAGTCCGGTCAGCAGACTGAAGGTGAACAGGAAGGGACCCACATGCGAGCGGATCAGGTATCGGGTAAGGATGGTCATGGTGAAATGTAACCGATCCCGGCGTGTCTTCAGGCGTGGGTGTATCGCTGTCGAGGGCGTCTGTAGAAGGGACGCCGCGTGAGGACCCGACGGTTGCTCCCGGGGGCGGCAATCCTGCTCGTGGCGAGCGGGGGCGGAGCCGTCGGCGCGCAGGAAAGGACCGTTCGCCCCCCCGACACCGTCCTCTGGGTCATTCCCCAGCTCCGCGAATCCGGGCGATCGTTGCTGGACCCGCCGCCACCCCCCGTCCCCGTCGTGCGCCTGGGACTGGCCCTCATCCCCGTCACCCGCTTCGGACCGGATCTGCGCATCGCGGTGGACCTCACGGACGGCCGCGTCCCCATCACCCCCACTCCCCGCGACTGGTTCCGCGATCCGCTCTTCCGGCTGGGAACGCTGGGACGCACCATCGGGTACGGCCAAATCCCGGCGCCGGCGGGCCGGGGTCCGTCCGGCCGCCAGGGGGACGCGCCGGTCAGGTTTCGCAACGAATTCGCCGACCTGGGCTTCGCCGTGACCGGATCCGGCAACTTCACCGCGGACTGGACGCAATACAGGCCCTGCGACGACGCGGTCCAGCAGACCTGCGCGGTCCCGCGCATTCCGCGAATCACGCCCGACATCCTCTTCGGCGCCCGGGCCGACGGCACCATCACGGACCGAATCGTGGTGGACGTCGATTACGAACAGGTCCGCGAGTTCGGCGGCGCCAACCGGATCAACATCCGCTACCAGGGACTTCCCGGCGAGGTTTTCCAGCGCCTGGATGTCGGTGACGTCCGCTTCGACCTGCCCCCCTCCCGCTACCTGCGCGGCGGGGTTCCGCAGGGCAGTTTCGGCTTCCAGGCCGCGCTCGAGGCCGGTCCGGTGGAGATTCGGTCGGTGTGGGCCCAGGAAGCCGGCGAAGTGACCTCGCGAACGTTCCGGCTGGAGGGTTCGGGCAGGACCTTCTCGCGATCGGACACGCTGGTCCTCGACGACGCGGACTACATCGAAGGCCAGTTCTTCTTCCTCTTCGATCCCGAGCACTTCTTCGACTACCCCCACATCGACGCGCTGGCGCTCACCCCCAGCGCGGCGCCGTCCTCCGTAGTGCCCGGGGCCGAACCGATCCAGCTGTACCGTTCCACGGTCGGTCCCTTCGCGCTCCAGCAGGTTGAGGGGTACATCCAGGCCGATGCCATCGCGGGCGAGGGGGCGGACACCGTCGCCGAGGCGGCATGGTTCCAGTACCTGCAGCCGGGACGCGACTACATGGTGCATCCCAGCGGACTCTGGGTGGCGCTCCAGTCGCCCCTGGAGCCCGATGCGATGCTTGCCCTAACCTATGTGACCGAGGCGGGAGACACCGTCGGCACCTACAATCCGGAGCGGATCTACCAGAGCGGAGGCAGGCCCAGGCTCAAGCTGCTCAAGGCCTCCGCGGCCCAGCACCAGCCCGGCCGCCCTACATGGCCGACGGAGATGCACCAGGTCTACCGCGTTTCCCTCTTCGGCGACGTGGAGCCCGCTTCGGTGGAACTCAGCGTGTCCCTCGGCGAGGAGAGCCTGGGGCGCACCTTCGTCCGCCGCGACAACGGCGACGACGTGACCTACCTGCGCCTCTTCGGGCTGGACGAGGAGTCGCCCCGGGACCGGCTGGACGAATCGCACATCTACCGGCCCGCGCTGGACTCGTTCGAGGACCAGTCGCGGGTGTCGGGCACCTTCATCGTCTTCCCGACGCTCGAACCGTTCGCGAATCCGCCGCCGCTTCGCAGCGTGGTCCTCGACTCGACCGAAGTGGGGAGGTTGCTGGGGGAGAACCGCAACGAGCGCATCTACCGCGCCGCAGACCCCTTCGAGCGCGAATACGGGGGAGTCTTTCGGCTGAACCTGACGTATGAAGTCAGGGGCGAGGGTCCGATCTCGTCCTTCTCGCTTGGCGCGGCGGGCATCCGCGAAGGGTCCGAGCGGGTGACTCTGGACGACCGGCTCCTGGTCCGGGGCGTGGACTACAACATCGAGTACGAGGTGGGACAGCTGAGTCTGCTGGATCTCGAGGGCCTTCTGGCCACCACCCCGGGACGCAGCCTCGAAGTGACCTGGGAACAGCGAAGCTCCTTTGTGGCGACGCCGTCGTCGGTCTTCGGCCTGAACGCCCGCTACGATCTGGGAGACTACGGCGAGTTCAACCTGATCGGCCTGTACCAGACCGAGGACCAGCAGTTGCGCAGACCGCGCCTGGGTCTGGAGTCGAGCGCGGTGGGGCTGGGGGGAGTCAGCGGCAACCTGAACCTGGACGCCCACCTGCTGACCCGCGCGCTCAACGCGATCCCGGGCCTGAGAGCCGGAGATCGCTCGTCGGTGCACCTCTCGGGCGAAGCGGCGGTCTCGTTGCCGAACCCCAACACCCAGGGCGCCGTGTACCTGGACGACTACGACGGGGTCAACGCGCTCCCCCTGTCGGTCGAGAGCCATGATTGGCGCCTGGGGAGCCGTCCAGCCTTCATGGACGGTGCCAGGGAGGTGTTGCCGCCGGAACTGTCGCCAGACAACAGGGCCGCGATGACGTGGCAGCACACCTGGATCGAAGAAGATGTGGGCGGCGACAGCCTGGGGGTCTTCGCGGGTTTCAATCCCGCCGCGGATATCGACCAGCAGATCCGGGTCACCGGCAGCGCGGTACGCGAATGGGGGCTGCTCGGACGCTTCGAACACGCCAGCCGCGACGTGGAGGGACCGAACGAATGGGCGTCGATCACCACCGTCCTGAACCGGACCGGCCGCGACCTCACCAAGAGCGACTTCATCGAGTTCTATGTGCGCGACGGGGACTTCCTGACGCTGGTCCTCGATCTGGGGATCGTCAGCGAGGATGCCTTCTTCGTGGACGCCGCGGGGCGCGTGAATGGAGTGAAGCCGGGTACGGGAGTGCCGTGGGGTCTGAATGTTCTGGACCAGGAGGCCGATCCAAGCCGTGGGGAAATCTGGAGTACCACCGACGCCGACAAGAGGGGTGTCTGGGCGGAGCGGTGCCTTGCCGAGCGGGGCCGGGTGTACCGCCTCGGGGACCCCAACGCCAACTGCACACGGGGCAACGGGATCAACGACTCCGAGGACCTGGACGAGGACGGCAACCTCGACACCCTGGAACGGTATCGCCGGTTCGTGATCCGGCTGGACGGCTCATCGCCGTTCATGGTCCGCGACCGCGACGAGACGGGCACCTCGTTCCGCCTGTACCGGGTTCCGATCCGCGACCCGTCCGGGATCGACCTGGGCGGCGCGATCACCGACGCCGAATTGCGCGCCGTGCGGCACTTGCGGGTTACCGTGGCGGGCAATCGGCGAGACTCCTTCGTGCTCGCCCGCCTGGGGATTGTGGGATCGACCTGGATCAAGCGCTCGGAGACGGGGGTGCTCACCGGCGTGGGCGGGGATACGGCGTCGGTCCACGGACGAGTCGAGGTGGGGTCGGTCTCCAGGGTCACCGTGGGCGACGCCTATACTTCGCCGCCCGGCGTGATCGAACAGCTCGACGATCCGACCGCGGCCTTCGGCGGCCAGGGCATCGAGTTCAACGAGCGCTCCCTTTCCGTCGCCTTCGAAAACGTCCTGCCGGGAGACCGGGTCGAGGTCTACAACCGGTTTCCCCAGCAACCGCGCGACTTCCTCTCCTACCGGGAGGCACGACTGTGGGCCGTCGCTGCCCGCGGGGACTTCGGAGCCGGGGTTCCCGCGTACTTCTTCGTCAAGATCGGTACCGACGACCGCAACTTCTACCTCTTCCGCACGCGCCTCGATCCGGTTGCCACGCCTGGGACGGTGCGCGAGGAGGAATGGCTCCCCGAAGTCGTCATCCGCTTCGAGGAATGGCAGGAACTCCGGCGGGAAGCGGAGATCAGCTTCGTCTTCGAACCGAGGATGGCGGGAGATCCTCCACTGGTGGTGTGGTCGGCCGATTCCACGTACGCCATCGTCATGCAGGACCGGGGCCGTGCCCCCAACCTGGCCTCGGTGCGCGAGATGAGCCTGGGCGTGATGAACGAGACCGGCGTCCCGCTCTCGGGCGAGGTGTGGGTGGACGAGCTGCGGCTGTCGCGGGGGATCCGGGACGCGGGCCTGGTGTCGGCAGTCGACGCCGAGGTGAGGGGCGGGGACTTTCTGCACTCCCGCGCGTCGTTCCGGAGCCGCGGAGGCTACTTCCGCCAGCTGCGGGCCACTCCGAGCTACCACGACGACCGGACCCTCGACATGCAGACGACCTTGCAGCTTGGCCGGTTCACGCCGTCGGAGTGGGGTATCGAGGCGCCGCTGTCCATGACCTACGAACGGGAGGACCAGTCCCCGATCTTCCTGGGCCGCAGCGATGTGCGCGCCGACCTGCCGGGGGCCAGGCAGCCCGGGTTCAACCGGACCCGCATCGACCTGTCGCTCCGGCGGAGCACCGCGGAGGAGACCGGCTTCTGGGACGCCGTGCTGGGCGGCTTCGATGCGCGCGCCGGGGTGGTACGCTCGTCGCTGCGAACGGTCACCACCGAGAGCGACAGCGACGGTGTGGACGCCTTCGTGGGGTACGCGGCCACGCCGGCCCACCGCGACTTCCCGCTCTTCCCGGGCTGGGCCGGCGAGGCACTGCGCGGCCTTCTCCCCTCCTTCCTCGAAGACCGCGTCGCGGGGGCGCGTCTGCGATGGACACCCGAGGAGTTTTCGTTCCAGAGCGAAATGCTGGACCGGGATCTGAGCACGATCCGCTTCGACCACATCATCGAGGCCGAGGAGGATTCGCTGGCCCAGGTCACGGAGGCTCCCCGGCGAAAGGTGTCGGGATCGGCGAGCGTGGTTCTGCGTCCCTTCCCGTCGCTCACCGCCGGAGCGGAATTCCTGAGCGGCCGGGACCTGCTGACGGTGGAGGAGCTCTCCGGCGACCAGGGTACCCGCGAATTGCTCGCGGGCGAGCGGCGGCGTGTGGGAGGTGTCGACCTCGGCTGGGAGGTGGACCGCCACGTGCGGACGAGCCTGCTGTACCAGCCCCGGCTTACCGACTGGGCGAGAACCAGGATCCAGGTGAACACCATCTATTTCGGCGAGCGGAATTCCGACCTGATCGAAACGCGCCATACCCCGATCGACACGGCTCTGGTGCTGCTGCGCAACGTCGACGGGCAGAGAAACCTGACCGCGTCCCTGTCGCTGGGTCCGGCCGGACTGGCGACGGAGCCGGGAGAGGGCACCTTCGTGCGCCGGTGGTCCCGGTTGCTGGAACCCCTGTACCTTTCCTACACGAACGGGCTGACCTCCCGCTTCAACCGGGAGCCGGTGAACCCCGGCACGATCTACGAGCTGGGTTGGGGCGGGCGGGACGACTTCCTCGTCATCGGCCGCGATTCCGCCTCGACGCTGAGCGACCGGAAGCAGGTTACCGTACGGGGCGGACTGAAGTTCCTCGGCTCCGGTTCGCTCAAGGTCCGGTACGAGCGCAACGACTTCGAGACGCTGGACACACGTTCCGACCGCGAAGACCTGCGGACGGTGTGGCCGGATGTGAACGTGTCGGTGACGAACATGGCGCTTCCGGAGTTCATGTCGCCGGTGTTGGAGCGGCTGTCGGCGAGCGCCGGGTACCGCCGCCAGACGCGCGCCCAGGAGTTCGGCGCGGGCGCGAGGCAGAGTCGTTTCGGCGACGACCGCGAGGTGCCCGCCTCGCTGACCCTGGTCTTTCCCCGGGGAGTCTCGGTCACGTACGAGGGCCAGCGCGACCGCGGCGAGAGCAGCGACCCCACCGGTGAAACCCGGACCACGAGGAATTCCCATACGATGCGCGCCGAGGCGATGCTCCGGTCGCCGGTGTCCGCTTTCAGGCGCCGGGGCGCGCGGATGCGGATCACGCTCCTCCTGAGCTACTCGGACGAGGTGAGTTGCCGCCAACCGGGTCCGGGCAGCCCGTGCGTAGCCTTCATCGACCAGCTGGAGAGGGGCGCGTCCGTGTCTCTGGATTCAACTGTGCGCGACTATCAGCTGGGGGCCAGCCTCGGCTACCTCGACCGGCGGTCCTTCGTGGGCCAGCGCGCGGGGCTGACCCGCTTCCAGCTGAACATTTTCGGTCAATTCCTGCTGACGCCCGATCTGCTTGGTGGGATGCGATAGTATATGTAGGGCATGGCAGAGGTATGTAAGTAGGTATGTTTTCATGCTTCAGGGGATGGCGGTCATCCCACACGGCGGTTCGGACCGGCGGCCACGGCGCCCGCTGGTGTCTGGAAGAAAGTCCCATTTCGTCATGTCAGCGCCCGGGAACAGGGTTCATACTCCTTGTCGCACGGCGACCGCCCGGGGCGCCGTCCGGTGCACCCGGGGCGGTTGCGGTTGAACGAAGGAGGGAACATTGACCGATCGCGAACGCAAGAGCATGCTGCGCGCGGCGCTGATTCTGGGCGGTGCGGCCCTGATCCGTTTCGTGGTGATTGCGCCCGCGCCCGCCGAGCCGGTCCTTGGAGACCGGCCGTCGATCGCCGACAGTCTCCTGGCCGCGGGGGACTCGGTGGCGGAGGAAAACGAGCGTCGGAGCCGGCCACTGGCGGATGGCGAGACCCTGGACCCGAATGTGGCGAGTGCCGAGGAGCTGGACCGGCTCCCGGGGGTGGGAGCGTCCAAGGCGTCCCGGATCGTGCAGGAGCGTGAGGAGAACGGCCGTTTCGCCAGCGTGGAGGACCTGGCGCGGGTGAGCGGGCTGGGGCCCAAATCGGTGGAGCGGCTGAAGCCGTACCTGCGGGTGGCGGGGGGTGGCGGGGGCGGCGCGGCCGGGGGGCGAGGAGCGGTTGCGGCGCGAGCGGGGCCGGGGGTGGGGGAGGGGCGGATGGCGGGGGCGACGGTTCCGGGGGCGCTCGTGGACCTGAACCGGGCCACGGCGGAGGAATTGCAGACGCTGCCCGGGATCGGACCGGTCATGGCCGAGCGGATTGTCGCGCTCAGGAAGGAACGGGGGGGATTCAGGAAGCTGGACGAGCTCATGGAGGTGAAGGGCGTGGGTGACAGGACGTTCGCCCGCCTCAAGCCGCTGCTGAAGGTCCGATGACGGGGGCGGCATCTGCTGCAATGTCGCCGGAAGTGGAGCTACTGCTTCGCGAAATGGTCCGGCTGCGCGCCTCCGATCTCCACCTGACGGCCGGGCAGCCGCCCCGGATGCGGATTGACGGGTCGCTGGCCGCACCGGGGGAACGGGATCCTCTCGATGGCGAAGACATCCGGCGGCTGGTCCGCTCCCTGCTCACCACGACGCTGTGGCGCCGCTTCGAGGACGACGGCGAAGTGGATTTCGCCTTCGACGTTCCGGAGCTGGCCCGCTTCCGGGGCAATTGCTTCCGTCAGCGCGGCTGCCTGGCGCTGTCGGTGCGGCACATTCCGCGGGAGGTGGCGCCGCTGGAGGAGCTGGGCCTGCCGTCCATCCTGAACCACTTCGCCCGGCGGCCCCGCGGGCTGGTCCTGGTGACCGGTCCCACCGGCTCGGGCAAGTCCACGACGCTGGCGGCGATGGTCGACGGAATCAACCGGCGGCGCAGGGGTCATATCCTGACCGTCGAGGATCCCGTCGAGTTCGTCCACCGGTCCCGCCGCTGCATCGTCAACCAGCGCGAGGTGGGCACCGACACCCGGAGCTTCGCCTCCGCCCTCAAGTACGCGTTGCGCCAGGATCCCGACGTCATCCTCATCGGCGAAATGCGGGACCCCGAGACGATCGGTTCGGCCCTCACCATCGCCGAAACGGGCCACCTCGTTCTTTCCACCCTGCACACCAACTCCGCCGCCGACTCCGTCAACCGCATTATCGACGCGTTTCCGGCGGAACGGCAGCGGCAGGTGCGCAGCCAGCTGGCCTCGGTGCTGGAGGGCGTGGTTACCCAGATTCTGGTGCCGAGGGCATCCGGGCGGGGCAGGGTGGCGGCGGCCGAGGTGCTGGTCGTCACGGCGGCCGTGCGGGCGGTGATCCGGGACGAAAAGGTGCACCAGCTCGGGTCGCTGATGCAGGCGGGGCGGAAGCATGGAATGCGGACTCTGAACGACGCGCTCGCGCGCCTGTACCTGAATGGGGACATCACCCTGGAGGGGGCGCTGCAGCGCAGTCCGGAGGCGCGCGATCTTCTGCGGGCGGTGGGTGAGCCGGCGCCGGAGGGCAATGGTGGGGGCGGGGAGGGGTGGGGATGACCGGGCGGGTGCCGGCCCGCGACGTGGTGATCTTCACCCGGCTCTTCGCGACCATGGTCGGCGCGGGGCTGCCGCTTGTGCAGTCCCTCAACATTCTGGGGCGCCAGACCGAGAACGCGAACTTCCGCAAAGTGATTCGCCGCATGGTCAGGGATGTGGAGTCGGGGGACACGCTTTCCGGCGCGATGGGCCGGCATGACAAGGTCTTTTCCGGGCTCAGCGTGAGCATGGTGGCCGCGGGGGAGGCGGCCGGCGCCCTGGACACGATCCTGGGACGGCTGGCCGACTTCCTTGAGAAGCACGGCGCGCTGGGGCGCAAGGTAAGGGCCGCGCTGATCTACCCGGCCATGATCTTCGCCGTAACCATCCCTGCGGTGGCGATCCTGCTCATCTTCGTCATCCCCACCTTCGAGAGCATGTTCGCGGCCGCGGACGTGCCCATGCCGCTGCCTACCCGAATGGTCATCGCGGCGTCCGGCGTCGTCCAGCGGTACTGGTGGGCGCTGGCTGGGGCCGTGCCGGTGCTGGCGCTGCTGGTGCGGCATGCGCACGGCACGAGCCGGGGCCGCCTCGCGCTGGACCGGCTGCTGCTGGCCGTTCCGCTCGTGGGCAGCCTTCTGCGCAAGGCGGCCGTCTCGCGCTTCACGCGGACGCTGGGGACGCTCGTGGCGTCCGGGGTGTCGATCCTGCAGGGGCTGGAGGTCACGGCGAGGACGGCCGGGAACCGGGTGATCCACGATGCGGTCATGAAGTCGCGGGACGCGATCGAGCGGGGCGAGACGATCGCGCGGCCGCTCGAGGAGTCGGGGGCGTTCACCCCGATGGTCGTGCGGATGGTGGAGGTGGGGGAACAGACGGGCGCCCTCGACGAGATGCTGGAGAGGGTCGCGGACTTCTATGAGCAGGAGGTGGACACGGCGCTGGAGGCGGTGATCGCAATGGTGGAGCCGGTCATGATCGTGGTGCTGGGGGTGGTGGTGGGGGGGATGATCGTGGCGATGTACCTGCCGATCTTCGAGATGATCACGGCGGTGGGGTGAGGGGGGTGGGGCGCAAGGTGTCCCTTGGCGCGTGGGGCCGCGGGAAAGGGCCGTGCCGGCCCGGCATCTCGTCGCTCGTGCGGATTCGACGACGGGCCGCTAGTTTGCCCGGCGCCATTGCCGTGTCCGTGTCAGGACCGGTTCCACGTCACCCCAAGGAGTCCGCGCCTCATGGAGTTCATCCAGTCAATCATCGACTTCATGACCCGATACTTCGTCGAGTTGGGTATTCCGATCGGCGGCGAGAACATTCCCCTAATGGTGATCATCCTGCTGGGGATCGGGATGTACCTCACGCTGCGGCTGGGCTTCATCCAGGTCACCCGCCTGCGGCACGGGGCCGCGGTCGCGTCGGGGAAGTACGACGATCCGGACGACGAGGGGGACGTCACCCACTTCCAGGCGCTCACGACCGCGCTGTCGGCGACGGTCGGGATCGGGAACATCGCGGGGGTGGCGCTGGCGATCCACTGGGGCGGCCCCGGCGCGCTCTTCTGGATGTGGGTCACGGCGGCGGTGGGGATGGCCACGAAGTACTCCGAGGTCACCCTGGCGCAGAAGTACCGGGTGCGCGAGCAGGAGGGCGAATGGGCGGGCACCGTCTCGGGCGGGCCCATGTACTACATCGAGCGGGGACTGGGGCCGAACTGGAGGTGGATGGCGGTCACTTTCGCCTTCCTCCTCGGCATCACGGCCTTCCTGACGGGGAACGGGATTCAGGCGAACACCGTCGCCGACAACCTGGAGACCCAGTTCAGCATTCCCCCCTGGGTCAGCGGGCTGGTGACTTCGGGGGTGGTCGCGGCGGTGATCCTGGGCGGCATCTCGCGAATCGGGAAGGTGACCTCGGTGCTGGCGCCGGTGATGGCGATCGTCTACGTCCTCGGCGCGCTGATCGTGATCGTCATGAACGTCGGCGACGTGGGGCCGACCTTCGCGCTGATCTTCCGGGAAGCGTTCAACCCGACGGCGGGGGTTGCGGGGACGGGGGTGGGAGCCTTCCTGGTGACGCTGATGTGGGGGGTCCGGCGCGGCCTCTTCTCCAACGAGGCGGGGCAGGGATCGGCGCCGATCGCGCACTCGGCCGCGAAGACCGACGAGCCGGTCTCGGAAGGCGTCGTGGCGCTGCTGGAGCCCTTCATCGACACGATCATCATCTGTACCATGACCGGGATGCTGATCATCATGACCGGCGTGTGGAGCGACCGTTTCGAGACCGAGATCACGCTGAGCGGCGGCGACCTGTCCTACCGGGCGGTGCAGGTGGACGGTGGCTACGAGGACATGTCCCCCGGCGCGCCGATCCGAATCGACGGCGGGGCGCACGTTGCCACCGGACCCGACGACCCGCAGGTCTCGTGGCACGAAGTTCCCGTGCTGGCGCTCTACGTGGACGAGGCGCAGACGCAGCCCTTCAGCGGCGTGATCGATCCCGAGTCCGGGACGGCGACCGGCGACGACGGGCAGACCTACACCTCGCTCCACGGCATGGCGGTCGAGAGCGGGGCGCCGCTCACCATGTCCGCATTCCGCCGCGGTCTGTCACCGCTGGGCGACTGGGGACACTACATCGTGGTGATATCGGTGCTGCTCTTCGCCATCTCCACCGCGATCGCGTGGAGCTACTACGGCGACCGCTGCGCCAACTACCTCTTCGGCGCCAAGGCGGTGATCCCGTACAAGGTCATCTTCGTGATGCTGCACTTCGTCGGGGCGGTGCTCCCGCTGAGCGTGATCTGGGACATCGGCGATGTCTTCCTCTCGATCGTGATCTGGCCGAACCTGATCGCGCTGGGAATCCTGGCGCCGCAGGTGGTGGCGATGACGCGGGATTATTTCGAAAGGAAGCCGTGGCGGGATAAGTAGGGGGCCGGGCGGCCACAACTGCGGTCGAACGGCGCTCCAGCGGCATGGGAGGGCTTCGTGAAGGCTGTCGATAATGTAAAGCAAACATTACATTATGTAATCTATAGTATACTTTTGTCCTCGGCGAAGCTTCGCTCCGCGTTGCTCCTCGCCCTGGTCTCCGCCGCATGCGCCGAAGTGCCCGACGGGCAACGCGACGAGTCTTTCCTCGTGACCGACAGCGCCGGGGTGATCATTGCGGAGAGCTTTCGGCCCGCGTGGGGCGACGGCGGTGGCTGGCGGGCGGTCGCGGAGCCCGAATTGTCCATCGGCGCCGGGGCGACTGGGGGCGACGATCCCAACCATCCGGCGTTCGGATCGATTCGGGGTGTGCAGGTGTTGTCCGATGGGCGGATCGCGGTGGGTGATCGCACCGTCGACCAGGTGTTCGTGTTCGACGCTTCGGGGCGTTTCAGCCACCGTTTCGGGGGTGAAGGGGAGGGGCCGGGGGAAGTCGACAATCTCAGGCGTCTGGTGCAGTGTGCAGGCGACACCCTCATCACCGTGGGATCCCGCAGGCGCAACTTCTTCGACTCCGGGGGCAACTTCGTTCGCTCAGTGAGTTTCGGGGGTTCCGGCGACGGATTCAGGGCCTTGCCCGTCGTGTCCCGGGACTGCCTCAGGTTCCTGATGCACGATCCGGTGCCGGATCCGGTGGGAGACGAAGGCCTCCGGCAGGTCCACCTCGCGTGGTCGGACGAGACCTTTGCGGTGAGGGACACCGTGACGCGCGTGGTCGTTGGCCAGTCCCATCCGATGTCGAATCCGGGGGGCTATACCAGCTACATGCCGGTGCCCTGGACGACGACGATGGCGGCGCCCGTCGCCCACGAGAACCTGATTGTGGGCTACGGGCGCCTGGCCGAGCTTCGATCCTTCGGCCCGGACGGACGCCTGAAGCGGATCGCGCGGTGGCATGCCGAGCCGGAGCCGATTACCGCGGAAGACCGGAGGCGATTCGAGGACGAGGTGGCCGCCTGCGAGGCCCGGTACCGGGAAAGGCCTCAGGTGGAAGGGCTTTGCCGCACGCTGGAAGATTTCACCTGGCTTCCACCTCACAAGTTCTTCTTCGACAAGCTGGTCCTCGATCCCGACGGAAGCATCTGGGCCCGTGCCGTTGATCCGGCCTCCCTCGGGGCGATCGACTCCAACCATCGCGGCGAGCCGCGCGGGCCGGAGCGTTGGACCGTGCTCGCGCAGACGGGGGAGTGGCTCGGCACCGTTGAACTTCCGGATGGGCTGGAACTCGAACAGGTGGTGAACGGACGGGTCTACGGGGTGCACCGGAACGAGTTGGACATTGCGACGGTTCGAGTCCACCGCATCGAGACGGCCGGGGCCGCTTCCTGACGGTTGGCGAGGACTCTCCCGCTCGACCGTCGCCGCAACGAACCCTCACTTCTCCGGCCCGTCCAGCACCCGTGCCGGCCGCACCGCCTCCCGCCCGTAACGGTCGCGAATCCGGTCGACCGCCCGCGCGATGGTCCGGTCGCGCTCCGTCTCCAGCTTCGCATCCCCCCCAAAAAAATCCAGCTGCTCCGCGGGCACCTGCCGGACCAGGTTGGAGACGCCCACCCCCAGAAGCCGACTCGGCGCCCTCCGGCGGTGGCGCAGGCTGTGAAGCAACGAGGCCGCCACCGCGAAGATCGCACGGTCCGTCTCCACCCCCTCGGGCTGCGTGCTCCCCGCCTGCCTCGTCCTGTAGTCGAAGTCCCGGAGCTTGACCGTCACGGTGCGCGCCCGCAGCTCCTTCGCCCGCAGCTGACCCCCCACCGAGCAACTCAATTCCAGCAGCCGCCGCTCCAGTTCGTCATCGTCGTCGATGTCGGCGAAGAAGGTCCGCTCCGAACTGATGGACTTGCGGCGTTCGCGGGCGTCGACCTCGCTGGCATCGATCCCCCGAACCCGCTCCCAGAGCCACGCGCCGCGACCCGGGCCGAACCACCGCGCCAGCCACTCCCGTTCCACCGCCGCCGCCTCGGCGCAGGTCGTCAGTCCCTTCTTCTTCAGCTGTTCCAGAAACGCGGGACCGATCCCCGGGAGCTTTTCCAGCCGAAACTGCGCCATGAAGGCCGCCTCCCCGCCCGGCCGCACAACATGCACGCCGTCCGGCTTGGCCAAACGGGTCGCCACCTTGGCCACCACCCTCTGCGTCCCCCCGCCCAGCGACACCGCCACCTCCGTCCGCTCCCTCACCACCCGGCGAATACGATCCGCCGTCGCCGCCAGCTCCTCGCCCTTCAGCATGCGCTCCGTCCCGGTAAGATCCAGGTAAAACTCGTCGATTGAAGCGGCCTGCACGACCGGCGACAAGTCATCGAGGACCGCCCGCACCGCCCGGCTGCGCTCCACGCACGCACCCCGCGGCACCGGCACCACCACCGCCTCCGGACACAACTGCCGCGCACGCCGCGTGGGCATCCCGGAACGCACCCCGTACTCCCGCGCCGCATACGACGCGGAGGTGATCACCCCCCGGTCGCTCCGACCCCCCACCAGCAGCAGCGGTTCCTTCCCCACCCCCTCCGGATCCTCCAGGCGCGCCACCTGCACGAAGAAGCTGTCGCAGTCCACCAGCAGGATCCTCCTGGGACCTTGCGGGGCCGTCCTGTTTCTGGACACGTTCTACCTTCCCGCGCACGACCGCGGAGGCTCCGCGCGGCCGCTGGCGCACAGCGTGGACCTGTCACCCACCCACCGCCACCATCATAACCCCACCGAGGAGACGCCGACGATGGCCTACCCCTTCGAACTTCCCGACCTGGGATATCCCCACGACGCACTGGAACCGCACATCGACGCCCGCACCATGGAGATCCACCACGGGAGGCACCACGCGGCCTACACGGCCAACCTGAACGCCGCCCTGAAGGGGCACCCGGAGCTGCACGGGAAGTCGGCCAACGAACTCGTCGCCGATCTTGGCGCGCTGCCGGACGGAATCCGCATGGCGGTGCGCAACAACGGGGGCGGCTACGTGAATCACAACCTCTTCTGGCAGCTCATGGCCCCTGGTGGCGCGGGCGCTCCGGGCGGAGCGCTGGCCACGGCCATCGACGCCGCCTTCGGGAGCTTCGACGACTTCAAGGCCCGCTTCGCCACGGCGGGGATCACGCGCTTCGGCTCGGGTTGGGCGTGGCTTGCGGCGGACGGCGGCGGCGGGCTGGAAGTCGTCTCCACCGCCAACCAGGACACGCCCGTCATGGACGGCAAGGTCCCGCTCCTGGGGTGCGATGTCTGGGAGCATGCCTACTATCTGAACTACCAGAACCGCCGTCCGGACTACGTGGCCGCCTTCTGGAACGTGGTCAACTGGACGGTCGTGGGGGAGCGGTACGCGGCCGCCTGAAGCCAGATGCGCGACAGCCTGACGTTCGGCATTGTCGCGTTCACGCAGCTGGTGGAGGTGGACGGAACCTTGGATCGGTCATATGTTTATATGAGGGCGAAGCGAGGATTTCACGACCAGAGCGGACATAAACAGGGGGCGCAACTGGTGGCTTGGCATAGAGTTCGGCGTATGATGCCGACTGGTACGCTCAGGAACTTGGGGCAGACGGGGTTGGGCTTTGCCTGCTTCGTTCTTCTTTCTGTGGCGATGTGGCCCGGGAACTCGGTGGCGCAGAGCTTGAGGGGTGGCGAGGCCTCGATGCGGGAACAGCACCAGCGGGCCCTCGACTACGACTACACCTTCCTCACGGATCCGGCTCACGTTCGGAGCTTCGTCCGGCAGAAGCTCCTGGTACCCCTGGAGGGAAACAGAAACTACGAGCTCGACGACGAGGTCTCGTTTCCGTACGCGCGCCCCGAGGTGCGCACCTTCATTGAGCGTCTGAGCCGCCAGTACCGGGACGCGTGCGGCGAAGTGCTCGTCGTCACCAGCCTGACCCGTCCCAAGAACCGGCAGCCCGGGAATTCCTCAAAGAGGTGGTCCGTCCACCCAACGGGTATGGCGGTGGACCTGCGCCGTAGCAACACGCCCGCGTGCCGCAGATGGATCGAGCGAGTTCTGTTGCAGCTGGAGGGAGCCGGTACCCTGCAGGCCACCCACGAGCGGCGTCCGCCCCACTACCACATTGCGGTCTACACCAAGGACTACGCCCGCTACGTGGCCCAGCTCGAGGCCGGTCAGCCGGCCGTGGCCGAGCCCCGGGCGATGGTCGCGACCCAGGCGGCAGCGGGGACCGACAAGTCCACCGGCTCGTCCTCGGGGTCGTTGGTGCGGTACCGGGTGCGCTCCGGCGACTCGCTCTGGAGCATCGCTCGCGCCCACGGGATCACGGTGGCCCGGCTCAAGGCGGCCAACAACCTCACCAGCAGCCGCATCTACGCGGGGCAGCGGCTGGACGTCCCGGTCAGGTCCCGGTAGCGAACCGAGGGCCGGGCGCCCGGGAGGCCACCCCAATACATGACGGTCACGGTGGTGATCCCGGCGTTCAATGAGGTGGCCACAATCGAGAAGCTGCTCGTGCGCGTGGCCCCGGTTCCCGTGGAAAAGGAAGTCATCGTCGTTGACGACGGGTCCACGGACGGGACGCGCGAGTTGCTGGGGGCACTCGAGGAACGGGGGCTGATCGACCGGCTGCTCATGCATGAACGCAACCGTGGGAAGGGGGCCGCGCTCCGCACCGGATTCGAGCACGCCACCGGAGACGTGGTGATCGTCCAGGACGCGGACCTGGAGTACGACCCGGGTGCGATCCCGACTCTTCTGGGCCCCATCCTGGACGGCAGGGCCGACGCCGTCTACGGGTCGCGCTTCATGGGCGGGCCCCGCCGCGTCCTTTTCTTCTGGCACACGCTCGGGAACCGGTTCCTCACCCTTCTGAGCAACTCGTTAACGAATCTCAATCTGACGGACATGGAGACGTGTCAGAAGATGATTCGCACCGATCTTCTTCGGTCTCTTCCGCTCACCGTGAACCGCTTTGGAATCGAGCCGGAGATTACGGCGCGGCTGGCCCAGGCCGGCGCCCGGATCTACGAACTGCCGATCAGCTACGACGGTCGCTCGTACGCGGAGGGGAAGAAGATCGGGTGGAAGGACGGGGTTTCGGCGATCTGGTTCATTCTGAAGTGCAATCTGACGGGTCCGCGGCCGCGGCCGTGGAAGGGTGGGGATACGCCCCTCCGATAACTCGGTCCCGTTTTTCTATCCCGGCGCCCCGTAGGGGGGCCCATCTTGCGGTCTCGTTCAGCATCTGCCGGGGTCGAGTGTTGCCACGAAGTCCTCGCGGCCCCCGGCAATCACCAGGGATCGAGCCGTGAGAAATGAAGCTGTGGACATCGGGTACGACGAGCCTGCGCTCCGCGTCCTGGCTGGCGGCGCTGGCGGCGGCGCTGGCCTTCGCCAACAGCGTCGGAAACGACTTCGCGTACGACGACCGGCTCATCATTGCGGGCAACGAGGACATCCAGAGCCTCGAGACTCTGCCCGGCACCGTCGCGAAGCCGTACTGGCCCAACGCTCATGGCCGGGAACTGGGGTTGTGGCGTCCGGTCACGACGTGGGCCTTCGGCCTTCAGTGGGCGCTGTGGGACGGGGAGCCGGCAGGCTTTCACCTGGTCAACGTGCTCCTCAACAGCCTCGCCGCCGCGCTGGTGGTTCTGTTGCTGGGGGAGCTGCTGCCGGTGTCGGCTGCGTTGCTGGGGGGACTGGTGTTCGCGGTGCACCCCGTGCACACGGAGGCGGTGGCCAATGTGGTGGGGATGGCCGAACTGCTTTCCGGGACGCTGTACCTGGGGGCGTGTCTGGCGGCGGTTCGGTGTGGGGGGAGGATGGGGGGCGGGCGGGTGTTGCTGGTGGCGGGACTCTTCCTGGCGGCCGTTCTGGCCAAAGAGAGCGCGGTGACGCTGCCCGGGGCGGTCTTTCTGGTCGACGCGGCCCAAAGGAATCTCCACCTTCGGCATCTGCGTGCGTATCTGGTGGAGCGTTGGCCGCTGTACGCGGTGTTGGGGGTGACCACCGGACTGGTCCTCGCGGGCCGGGCGTGCGTGCTGGGCAGCGTGGCCGATCCCTATCCGCCGATGGGGGCGGAGGTGCTGGCAGGCGGCGAGGTGTCCCGAATCTGGACCGTCCTGGGGACGTGGCCGGAGATCTTCCGTCTGCTCTTCTTTCCGGTGCAGCTCTCGGCCGACTACACGCCCGCGGTGATTCCGGTGGCCTTCGGCTGGACGACCCGGAGCGTGTGCGGGCTGCTCATCGGTTTGGGAGCGCTGGTCATCGGCGGGTGGAGCTGGAGACGGGGGCCGATCTCGCCCCACAGACTCTCGCCCGCGGCGGTGGGTTTCGGCGTTCTGTGGTTCGTCGTGACCCTTTTGCCTGCCTCCAACCTGCTCTTTCTCACGGGGGTGCTGCTGGCGGAACGCACCCTCTACCTGCCGTCGGTCGGCTTCGCGGCGGGAGTGGGATGGCTGCTGGTGCAGATGCGGTGGGAGCGCCCTCGGTGCGGTGCGGCGGTCATCGTGGTGGGGCTGGTTCTCCTTTGTTGCCGAACGGTCGCCCGCAACCCGACCTGGAAGGACAACGCCACGGTCTTTGCCACGCTGCTCCGGGAGCGTCCCGAGTCCGGGCGGGCGCAGTGGGTCTCGGGCGATGTGTATATGGGAAGGGGAGACCAGGTGCGGGGCCTTGCCGCCTACCGGCGAGCGATCGGCATGGTCGGGGGGAGCTACACGCTGCTGGCGGAGACAGGACGCCGCGCGGTGGCGGAGGGTTTCGATCAGGCGGGAGAGCATCTGCTGCGCCGGGCGTGGCGCGACCGGCCCGAATTCGGCCTGGCACCGTCCCTGCTAGCGATCCTCTACGATCGCCAGGGGAGGTGGGAGCTGGCGGAGGAGGCTTCGCGGGCGGCAATCGAGGCCGAGCCGGACAACGCGGTGCAGTGGCATCTGCTGGCCCGGTCGCTGAGGGCGCTGGGCCGGATCGAGGAGGCCGAAGCTGTCCGGCGACTGGTCATTCGCTCCGGAGAGGACCGGATCGAGCAATGGAAATGGGTTGCGGAACTCGAACTGCTGGGCGGAGACACGGTCGGGGCGATCTCCAGCCTGGATTCCGCGAGGATGCGGACCGGCAGCGCCGCGCAGCTTGCCGAGATCGATTCGATTCGGGTGGTGTTGGTGGACCAGGTTGGCCTTCGGGCAGCCAAGTCGGTGCAAGACACGCATGGGGAAGACGCCGTCCGGAGATGAAGCGGAGGGCCAACATAGTTCACAAAATCGTTGAAAGGAATGTGGTAAATGACTGACAAGAAGGGTTTTACGCTAATCGAGCTACTCATCGTTCTCGTGATCATCGGTATCCTGGCGGCGATTGCCGTGCCGCAGTTCTCGAAGGCGCGGGAGAAGGCCTACTTTGCGGCCATGAAGGCGGACATGAGAAACCTGGCCGCGCAACAGGAACTCTACTACGCGACCGAATACAGCTACACGAGTTCGCTTACCGACCTCGGGTTCGTCGCGACGGAGGCGGTGAACGTGACGCCGGCGGCATCGACCTCGGGCTGGTCCGCGACAGCGACCCACGACGCACTGGGAAGCGCCGAGGGCTGCGCGATCTACTACGGCACGGCAACGGTGCCCACGATCGGGTCGGTGTCGCCGCAGGCCGAAGGACAGGTCGTGTGCACGCAGTGATGGATCGGTCCGGGTATTCGATCATCGAGATCGCGATGGTCCTGGTGATTCTCGTCGCACTGGCGCCGCCGCTCATCGGCTCGGCCGCGGAACTGCGCAGGTCGTTTCTCCTGAGCCGGGCCCGGGAGGAAGCCGCGCGCCTCTTCGCGGAGGCGCGATGGGTGGCGGTCGGGGAGGGTGGGGCGGTCGTGGTCCTCAACGCCGACCCGCCGTGGGGTGCAGTGGTGACCGCTGTCGGCGACACAACGAGTTTGACCGAACTGGGGGACGGCGGCGTGTCGCTTCGCCTTTCTCGTGGCCGCGCCAACAGCCGGGTGCGCTTCGGGCCGCTGGGGCTGGGCCTGGTCTCGAGCCAGACGCTCACCTTTGAACTGGGTGGAGAGGAACGCCAACTCGTGGTTTCCTCGATGGGCCGGGTGTCGCGCAGATGAAGGCGGGCGCCGGGTTGAAGCGGTCTGTTGGGTCCCGTCCGGGATGCGGCAAGTCCCCGACGAATCGGGCGGGCGCCTCTCTCGTGGAGGTGATCGTTGCCGTTGTCATTGTGGGCGTCGGGATCGCCGGCGTGGCATCGTTGACTGCCGCATCAGCTCGAATACTCGTGCGGGTCCGGGCAATGGACGAGACCCATGCGTTGCTGCAGAGCTTCGTGGATTCGGCCGCGGCGTCCCCGGGCGGCGGGGCGGAGTCGGGGAGCCGGACCCATCCGACTGGGGTGCTGACGTGGAATGTCCCGGGATCGCCGGGCGCCGAAGCATGGGCGCGCTTCGATCACGCCGCGCTGTCGGCTCCGATACAGATCGATTTTGTCGTGCCGGCCAAGCCGGGGACACCGTGATGGGGTCCCTGCGATGAGCCGATTCGCGCGGAGGCGCCACGGGTTCGTGCTGGCTGAGGCGGTTCTGGCCGGTACGCTGCTGTTGCTGGTCGTGCAGGTGGCCTGGTGGGCGACCGCGGCCCAGAGCCTCGTTGCCACGCGGATCGTTGCGGGCGCGCGAATGCTCGACGAGACGCGACTCATCCACCAGGTGCTATCGACGGAGATTCGGCACGGTGAGGCAGGTGTCGACTGGATGGTTGACGGTGGCGACCTGAGTCTGCGCGCTTTCCGCGGAATCGGCTTCACCTGCAGAACCCAACCCGCGGACGGTTGGGGGGTGGCCGTGACCGGATATCGGCTCGCCGACAGCACCAAGGACTCCGTGCTCGTGCTCTCCGCCGACGGAGGCTGGCGGCCTTCCTCCCTGGTGCGGCGGAGCCGCAGAGCGGGGCTCGACTGTCAGCAGATTGCGGGCTTCTCGACGGAAGTGTGGATCCTCGATCCGCCGCCATCCCGCCCTGTCGCGGCCCTCTACTACGAGAAGGGGGCCTACCGCCTGGGAAGCGACGCTTTTCGGTACCGGAGGGGTCAAGGCGGGTGGCAGCCTCTTACCGGGACCGGGATCGCGGCGGACTCGTCCGTCTTTTCGGCCACCGGTCAGCGGAGCCTCGAAGCGCGTGTGGTCTGGGAAGATCCCACTCCCATGCATCCGTCCTTCGGTTGGAAGATGTGGACACGCAGATGACCCCGACGAATTATCGCCGCGAGGAGGGTTTCGCCCTCCTGCTGGTGCTGCTGGCTCTGATGGTACTCGCCGGGATTGCCACCGCGGCGGCGGCTGCGGCGCTGGGCCAACTGCGCGCGGCCAGCATGGCGGGCAGGGTGATGTCCGGCCGCGCAGCGGCGCTCGGAGGGGTGGAAAGGGTCCTGGCCGAGACACGGGGTCCGTCGCGGGCCGTGGTTGGAGGCGCGGCGGTGGAAATGGCGGCGGACAGCATTGGCGGGCACGGTATGTGGCGGGTCCACGGTCTCCGGGTCGAGCGCGAGTTCCACGTTGTCATCGGGGAGGCGGAATCGCGCGGTGGCGTTCCGACTCGGGTCGCCCGCGTCGTCTGGTGGATGGAACCCGAGTCGCGCGTGGCGGAGCACCGGGCGGTTGTGGAGAGTGCGTCGGTCGCGGTCGCCGGCAGCGCGCGATTGTTGGCCGACTCGGTGCTGGCCGGTCGCCGGGGGCTCGCCGCATGCGACCAGGTTCTCGCCGACACCCTGGGTATGGGCCTGGTGCCGACGACGGCAGGGCTTCCCGAACCACCTGGGTGGGGTGCGGGGGACGACGGTGTATCCTTTGAACAGTTGCGTCTGGGCTGGTTCGACGGCTCGACACTTGCCGCACTGGCTGACCTTGACCTGTCGGGCGGCGGAACGCTCACGCCGGGCTGCCCCGATTGCTGGTCGGGACTGGTCTTCGGCTCGGGGCACGTACGGGTCGCGGGACCGGGCGCGGGTGTGCTCGCTATCGACGGGGACCTCGTCTTCGGGACCGGTGCGGTGTGGACCGGACTGGTGCTTGTTTCCGGTGACGTGACCATCGAGACGGGTGGCGGTCTGTTGGGGCTGGTGCGGGCGGGCGGTACGGTCGTCCTCGCCGAGCACGCGACGGTGGATGGCTCGGCATGCGCCGCGCTGGCGGCCCTGAAGGCGGCGGCTTCCCTCTTGCGCCCGATCCCGCTGCCGGGGCGCTCCTGGATCGGACCCATACCCCCGGGAGCGGAGTAGCGGGATGGCGCTCTTCAGCCGGGGAAGAGTCGTGGCGGGCCTCGACATCGGCAGCGGCTACGTCAAGCTCGCGCTGGTGGATCACGGCGGAGACCGACCTGAGGTCTGCGGTCTGGCGATCCGGCCCACCCCCAGAGGGGCGGTCGTGGACGGCGAAGTGATTGAGCCGGATCGAGTGGCCGGCGCGGTCAGGGAGTTGATGGAAGAGTCCGGCATCAGGTCGCGCAATACCGTGGCGGCGCTTGGCGGGCACGACGTGTTTATCAAGAGGGTGACTCTGCCCTGCACGGAGGAAAAGGAGGCTGGTGGGGCGATCCGTCGGGAGGCCGAGCGCCATGTTCCCTTCGATCTGGATGAGGTGAGACTCGACTTCCAGATCCTGCCCCGGCGCCAGAGCACGTCCCACATCGAGGTGCTGCTGGTGGCCGCGAAACGGGAACGCGTGGACGAAAGAGTGTCACTCCTGGCGGAAGCGGGGATTCGCGCGGCCGCCATGGACATCGAGGCCTTCGCCCTCCACAACGCATTTGTCCACAACTATCCGGGCACCGCGGACGGGGTGGTTGCACTGGTCAACGTTGGCCGCGATGTCACCAACCTCAATGTGATCGAGGAGGGTGTCCCGGTTTTGGCCAAGGATATACCCGTCGGGTCGCGCAAGGTGGCGGAATCGCTGCAGCGGGATTTCCGTCTGACGGAAGAACAGGCCGAGCAGGTTCTCCAGGGGCGCCAGCCGTTGGAGGGTGTGCAGCGCGTGGTCGCCGATGGGGTCGCCCTGGGAATCAGGCGGGCGGCTGCCTATCTCGGTGGCCGGAAGTCGGGTGACGGGGTGGGCAGGATCTTCCTGAGCGGAGGGGGTGCCTGCATGCCGGGGATGGTCGAGGCTCTCGCCGAGCGGGTCCAGGTGGAGACCCGGCTGGTCAATCCGTTCGAACGGGTGCCGCTGCGCGAAGAGGCGCGGGGCCGGCGGCTCGTTACAAGAGCCGCGCCCATGATGTTCCTGCCGGTGGGTCTCGCTCTGAGGGCTGCCTGACCATGCGAGGAGATGCGAAGCATGCTTGAAGTCGATCTGCTGCAAGGAGGTGACTGGGGACAGGATGGACGGTCCCGGAAACCGGTTTCGCGCGTACGTGGCCGGAGGCTATCGCGGGATGGCTGGATCATCGGATCCGCCCTGGTGGTCCTCATTTCGTTGGGCCTTGCCGCGTACTTCGCGCTGTCGATCCGCACGCGTGCGGCCGGCATGGAGGCAGCTCTGCAGGCGGCCCTGGCCGACTCGGTTCGCAGCACCGCGCTCATCGAGAAGATGCGAACGCTGGAGGCCCGTCGCGACTCCATCGCGGCGAGGGTTGCGATCATCCAGGAGATCGACGCACGCCGGTACCTGTGGCCCCGCCTCATGGACGAGGTGGCCGGGGTGCTGCCGGAGGAGGCGTGGCTCACCCGGTTTGCGCAGGTGACGTCGCCGGAAGCCCCGGCCGGCTTCGAGGTGGAGGGAATGGCGCGGGACAACTTCTCCCTGACCAGATTCTGGAACGGCATGGAGTCTTCCCCCTTTATCCGGAACGTCCGGTTGATCAGTACGGAGAACATCCCCGGGGAGGTGTCCGGGGGAGCAGGTGGTGATCTCTACTACTTCGTGCTGCAAGCCGAACCGGAGGATCCTTCCCCCGATGTGCTGGACTTCGTGTCCGTCCGACCGGTGGCCGCACGATGAGTCTGCTGCCCTCCGATCCCGTGAGAAGAATCGCGATCCTGTGCTCGTTCCTGGCCGTCTCGGGGCTCTACTTCGGCCACACCTACCTCTTCGCACCGAGGGCCGAGCGCGCGGAGTCCCGGCGCCTCCGAATCGTGAGACTGGAAGCGAGCAACCGGGACGCGAACAGGGCCGCGGCACTTGGCGACGGTGAACTGGAGGAACGCCTGGCCCTGTATCGGGAACACATCGCGCGACTGGAGGCGCTCATCCCCGCGAACGATGAGGTCGCGGCTCTCCTGGATGCCATTTCGGACGAGGAGCGCAGGGCGGGCGTCGACATGACCATGATGCGACCCGAACCGGTCGAGCCCGGCGACTACTACGACCGGCTGAGCTATCAGGTAACGGTTCAGGGCGGATTCCACGCGGTCGGGTCATTCCTGGCAGCCATCGCGTCGCTGGAACGGATCGTCTCCCCAGGCGATCTGGTCATGACCCCGATCGATCATCCACCAACCGGGGACGCCCCCGTGGAGGCCGGCTCGATCCTGGCCAGCTTCCGGATCCGTACCTACGTCGCCACTACGCCCGTGCCGGCCGATCCGGCCCTATCATCCGAAGAGACTGGAGATCCGCAGTCATGAAGACCAGAAGAAGTACGATGCAGGCAGCCCTCGCCACGATGCTCACTCTCGCCGGTTCCGTGGCCGGCTCGGGCCAGGGCCGACCCGATGACGGAACGGACCCCCCAACAGGGGAATTGCAGGAGGGGTCGGCGCAGTTGGTCGAAGGAGCGCTGATCCTCGAGCGGGAAGCGTACGCCTATCCGACACGCGGGCGCAGAAACCCGTTTCGTCCCTCGGATGTCCGGTCCCCGCACGCTCCGGGCCTCGACGAGGTCGCCCTTCTGGGAATCATCCATCACCCGGACCCCATGTTCCGCGTGGCGGTCGTCCGTGTTCCGGGCGTGGTGGACGGGACGGCGAGTGTCGGCGCGGGACCGATTGCGGCTCCGGTCGCGCGACTCCGGACCGGCGAACTGCTAGCCGGCATGCGGATCGTGGCCATCGAGGTGGACCATGTGGTCGTGGAGGTGGAGGAACCCGGGGGACCGGTGACGAGGGTGCTTGCCATGCCTCGGGCGGAGAAGGGGAGGGGTTCATGATGTTCGGCGCCAACCTGATTCGAGCGGCGATGCATCCGGGCTGGGCGCTTCGCTTCACCGGTTCGCGATGTAAAGACAACATTACATTTTGTCAATCACAGTATACATTCGGTGGCCACGGACTGCTATGGATCGCTCTGCTCCTGGCCTCGATCCTCATTGTCATGCCGCAGGGCCCGGCGGTTGCCCAGGAAACTCCCCCGCCCATCGCCGACCAGGAGATCGGCCGCCCCATCACCGTCTCCTTCAGCGACACCCCGATCCGGGATGTCCTCTTCGCCTTCGCGGACTTCGCGGGCCGCTCCATCGTTGCGGGGACCAGTGTGGACGTCCTCGTCTCGGCCGAGATCCGGGAACAGCCCTGGGACGTGGCGCTGAGGGCGGTGCTCACGGCGTACGGCCTGGTGGCCCACGAACAGGAGGACGGTATCATCCGCGTCGACGATGTGCACAGCCTCTTCGACCGGGAGTCGGTCCAGCCGCTGGTTGCCCGCCCCTACCGTGTCAGCTATGTGGACGCAGGGGAACTCACGGAACTCGTTGCGGCCCTCCTCAGCGAGCGCGGTCGAGTATCGGCGGGGATCGGGACGAACTCGCTGGTGGTGACCGACATCCCGAGGGTGCAGGACGCGGTGGAGGACCTGGTCGCGGAGCTGGACGTGCAGGTCCCCCAGGTGGACATCCTGGCGAAGATCATCTTCGTCAACCGCTCGGGGCTGAAGGGATTCGGGATCACCTACGACCTCAAGGACACGGGCGGTAATCAGCTCAACCTGCTCACTCCCGGAGTCATCGATCTCGATGGAGACGGCGCCATCACCCTGCCTGACGAGCAGGTGGCGCGCGGGACCAACGTCGTGTCCCTCGGGGGCAGCTCCATCGCCGCGCTGGGCAACGCCACCAACCGGGTGGTGAACCCGACCCTCTCCCTCCTGACGTCGCTGGTGATGGGACGCAGCACCCTGGTCGCGTTCATCGATGCGCTGGAATCGGTGCAGCTCACGGACGTGGAGGCGCAGCCCTCGGTCCGCGTCATGGACAACCGCATGGCGCGGATCGTCGTGGGAGAGGAAACGCCGGTTCGCGTAATCGACGCCGGTGCGCAGCTTCAGGGCGGCGAGGGCGGGGACAGCCGCAGCACGCTGCCGATCGCGACCGTGGATTACAAAGAGACGGGGGTGATCCTGGAAGTCACGCCCAGGATCACCGCCACCGACGAGGTCCTGCTGGAGCTGTCGGCCGAGCGGTCCTCGGCGGACCTGGCTCCCTCGGATGTAGGCGTGATCTTCCGCAGACAGAAGGCGGAGTCCCGAGTGCTTGTGAGGGATGGCGAGACAGTGGTGATCGGCGGGCTGACCGTCACCGAGAAGGCGGAGGTGCGGTCGGGGATCCCCCTGCTCATGCACCTGCCGCTGGTCGGGCGGCTCTTTCAGACGCGCCGGGAATCGTCGGTGCAACGGGACCTGCTGATCATGGTGACGCCCACCATCGTGCGCCGGGAGTTGCCCTGAACGTTCGGGCGCCCCGGGGCGGGTCTGCATCCGAACACTTGAGGCCACGGGAAGCCGGCCATTTTCCGGGCTCCGCTTGGGTCGCCGCTTCCCCGCAACCGGGGCCTTTGCTATCTATGGACAGGTCCGCGAGCCGAACCCCGCCCCCCAGCCCCACCCCACCCACACTCCCATCATGCCACTCCACCACCTGTCCTTCCATACCGCCGGAGAGTCCCACGGCCGCGGCCTCGTCGCCGTACTGGAGGGAGTCCCGGCGGGAATGCCGCTCGACCCGGCCAGCGATATCGACCCGGATCTGCGCCGCCGCATGGGAGGGTACGGACGGGGCAGGCGCATGCTCATCGAGTCCGACCGGGCCGAGATCATCTCGGGTCTGCGGCTCGGCGAGACCCTGGGTTCGCCCGTCTCCATGCTGATCTGGAATCGCGACTGGAAGAACTGGACCACCGCGATGGCGCACGAGCCGCCCGATCCGGAGGGGAACCCCAAGGCGCTGCGCCCGGTCTACCTCCCCCGGCCCGGGCACGCCGATCTGGCCGGGGTGCTCAAGTACGACCGCCGCGACGCGCGGGACATCCTCGAGCGCGCCTCCGCCCGCGAAACCGCGGCCCGGGTCGCGTGCGGCGCCGTGGCACGCACCCTGCTCAGGGAGATCGGTGCCACCATCGGCAGCCACGTCACCCGCATCGGCGACGTGGAGGCGCGCGCCCCCGATGAACTGCCCGACGACCTCAACGCGGCCTCCGATCCGTCACCCCTGCGCACGCTCGACCCCGAGGCCGAGGGCGAGATGATCGCGGCCATCGACGAGACCCGGGAGGCGGGGGACACGCTGGGCGGCTGCTTCGAGGTGGTGGTGCGCGGCCTGCCGGTGGGACTCGGCAGCTACGTCTCGTGGGATCGCAAGCTGGACGGGCGACTGGCGCAGGCGGTCATGTCGGTGCACGCGATCAAGGGGGTAGAGATCGGCCCCGCGTTCATCAACGCCGCCCGCCCCGGATCCCGGGTGCACGACGCCATCATGCGCGACGAGGCCAAGCGGCGCGCGGGGGGTTTCGCCCGGGCCCGAAACCGCGCGGGCGGCCTGGAGGGCGGTATTACCACTGGGGGCGATTTGGTAATACGCGGTGCCATGAAGCCGATCTCGACGCTGCTGAAGAAGCGGCTGCCGAGCGTGGACCTGAGGGACGGAACTACGAAGCACGCCACCGTGGAGCGCAGCGACGTGTGCGCCGTGCCCGCCGCCGCGGTCGTCGCGGAGGCGATGGTCGCGCTGGTCGCCGCCGACGCGCTCCTCGAGAAGTTCGGAGGCGATTCCCTCACCGAAATGCGCCGAAATCTGGACTCCTACCTGGACCGCCTGAATGAACGCGGCTTTCGCCCACGGGGGCCGGAGCCCCGATGACCGTGGCGGGAAGCACCATGCCCGAGGTCGCGCCCCGGGCCGGGTCCGGTGTGGGCCGGATCGTCCTCGTCGGATTCATGGGCGCGGGCAAGTCCACCGTGGGACCCATCCTCGCCGGCGCCCTGGACTGGGACTTCGTGGACCTCGACGACGAGATCGCGGGCCGCGACGGCCGTCACCCCGCCGAGATCATTCGCCGCGACGGCATTGAGCGCTTCCGCGAACTGGAGTCGGAGGCCGCGCGGGAGGTGCTCCGGCGCGAGCGGCTGGTCCTCGCCGTGGGAGGAGGCTGGGCCGCGGAGCCCGGCCACATGGCCTCGCTGAAGCACGACAGTCTCTCGGTGTGGCTGCGGGTCACACCGGCGGTGGCCCTGGCGCGGATCCGCGGATCAACCACCCCCCGGCCGCTCCTGGAGGGCCCCGATCCGCACGCGGCCGCGACCACGCTGCTGCGCCGGCGGATTGCGCATTACCGACGGAGTACCATTACAATCGAAACGGACGGCAGGTCTCCCGAAGCGGTGGCCCGGGAGATCCGTGAACACCCGATACTGACGGAATCCGACATGGAGGAACGCGAGTGAAGCTGGTCATCGTCGAGTCGCCCGCGAAGGCCAAGACCATCGAGAGGTTCCTCGGCCCGGAGTACCGGGTCGCGGCCTCGTACGGCCACATCCGCGACCTGCCCCGGTCCGCCCGCGAGATTCCGGCGGCCGTGCGGGACAAGCCCTGGGGCCGGCTGGCCGTGGATACCGCGGATGGCTTCAGGCCCGTTTACGTCGTCCCCGAAGAGAGCCGGCGGCATGTGCGCGAGCTGAACAAGCTCCTGCGGGGCGCCGACGAAATCCTCCTCGCGACCGATGAAGACCGCGAGGGCGAGTCGATCAGCTGGCACCTGGTGGAGGTGTTGAAGCCGTCGGTGCCCGTCCGTCGAATCGCCTTCCACGAGATTACCCGGTCCGCCATTCGCGAGGCGCTCGCCCATCCCCGCCAGGTGAACCGGAGACTCGTCCAGGCGCAGGAGGCGCGTCGGGTTCTGGATCGGCTTTACGGCTACAGCCTGTCCCCCGTCCTCTGGAAGAAGGTGCGCACGAAGCTGAGCGCGGGGCGGGTGCAGAGCGTCGCGCTCCGGCTGGTCGTGGACCGCGAAGAGGAGCGCCTGCGTTTTCGGGTGTCCGAGTACTGGCGCGCGCGGGCGCTGCTGGCGGCGGGCGAGATGGAGTTCGCGGCGGTGCTCATCCGGGTCGGCGGGCGCAGGGTTGCGACCAGCAAGGACTTCGACTCCGTCACCGGTGGGCCGCTGGCGTCTTCGCGGGCGATCGCGCTCGACGGGGAGGCCGCGGAGGCGATCGCGTCGGGAGCCATGGACGCGGCGCCGTGGAAAGTCGACACGGTCGACCGCAAGTCCACGCGGCAGCGCCCGGCCCCGCCCTTCACCACCTCGACGCTGCAACAGGCGGCAAGCCGGCGCCTTCGCATGACGCCCCGGCAGACCATGCGGGTCGCGCAGCGCCTCTACGAGGGGATCGACCTGGGCGGCGGCGACCGCGAAGGGCTGATCACCTACATGCGAACCGACTCGTTGACGCTTTCCGAGAAGGCGCTGAGCGAGGCGGGCGGCTACATCAGGAAGTCGTTTGGAGACGACTACTATCAGGGCCCGAGGCGCTACCGCACCAAATCCAAGCTGGCCCAGGAGGCGCACGAAGCCATCCGCCCCACCAGAATCGCGCGCAAGCCCGACAGCGTCGCCCGGTTGCTGGACAAACAGGAACTGGCGCTCTACCGCCTCATCTGGAACCGCACCGTCGCCTCGCAGATGGCCGACGCGCGCGTGGACCGCACCACGGTCGACCTGGTCGCCCGGATCGGCGACGCGGACCACACCTTCCGGGCGTCGGGATCCGTCTTGCGCTTCCCGGGCTTCCTGAAGGTGTACGGGGATACGAGGAAGGATCAGTTGCTGCCTCCGCTGGAGCCCGGGGACGAAATCCACGCCGAGGGGTCCGCGAACCTCGCCGGCCCACCGTCCCCACCCGACGCGCGGGGTCCCGGGGGCCATCAGGGCACCGATGCTCCCCATCTCCCCACCGTCCTCCGCTCCGTGGAACCCGAACGCCGCGAGACCAAGCCGCCCCCCCGCTACACCGAAGCGTCCCTCGTCAAGAAGCTGGAAGAGGAGGGGATCGGCCGCCCGTCCACCTATACCCCCACCATCTCGCGCATCCAGGATCGCGACTACGTGCGCAAGCGCGAGGGCGCCCTGGTGCCCACGTACGTCGGACTGGCGGTCACCCGCCTGCTGCGCGACCACTTCGGGAAGTACATCGACCTGGGCTTCACGGCGCGCATGGAGGACGCCCTGGACGATATCGCCACGGGCGAGGTCGAGTCCAAACGCTTCCTCGACGCCTTCTACAACGGCGAAGACGACCAGCCCGGTCTGGACCGCGAGATCGAAGACGCCCTGCCGGATATCGGTTTTCCCGCCGTCCCCCTGGGCACCGACCCGGAAACGGGACAGGACATCCGGGTACGGATCGGCAGAAACTCGGTCTTCGCCGAGTGCGGCGAGGGGGACGAGCGCGAGTCGGCCACCATTCCCGACGAGATTCTGATCGACGAGCTGACCGTCAATCGGGTGCGCGAGCTGATCGATGCGCGTTCCCGGACCGGCGAGCCCATCGGAACCGATCCGGATACGGGTCTGCCGGTGTTCGTCCGTATCGGCCAGTACGGCCCTTACGTGCAGTTGGGCGAGGCTCGCAAGGGGCGCGACAAACCGCGCTGGGCGGGGCTGCCCAAGGGCATGGACGCGTCGGAGGTCACGCTGGAATACGCGCTGAAGCTTCTCTCGCTGCCGCGGACGCTGGGCGAGGATCCCGGGAGTGGCGAGGAGGTCAAGGCGGGGCTGGGGAGGTACGGACCGTACGTGGCGCGGGGCCGCGAGTACCGGAGCCTGCAGTCCCCGGACGAGATGTTCACGGTCACGCTCGACGAGGCGCTGGCACTGCTGGCCCAACCCAAGAGGTCCCGGCGGGGGCCCGAGGCTCTCAAGGTGGTCGGAGCCCATCCCGAAACCGGCGCCGAAATCCGGTTGCTGAAGGGACGCTACGGTCCGTACGTGACCGATGGCGAGATCAACGCAAGCATTCCCAAGGGACGCGACCCGATGGCGGTCACCGTCGAAGAGGCGTTGGAGCTCATGGCGAAGGCGGCCGAACGGAAAAAGACCCGCCCGCCCCGGGGCCGGCGCCGCGTCGCCCGGCGGAGGGGGTGACGGGACCCGGTGAGCCTCGTAACCGTCGTCGGAGGAGGCCTCGCCGGATGTGAAGCGGCACTGGCGCTGGCCGAACGCGGCAGACGCGTGCGACTCGTGGAGATGCGGCCGGTGAAGACCACGCCGGCGCATCAGACCGCCGGCCTGGGCGAGCTCGTCTGCACCAACTCCTTCAAGAGCGAGCGGACGACTACCGCACACGGCCAGCTCAAGCGCGAGATGAAGCACCTGGGATCGGCGCTGCTGGCGGCGGCCGAGGAGAGCAGGGTCCCCGCGGGCGCCGCGCTGGCCGTCGACCGGCAGCTCTTCTCGCGCGCGCTCACGCGGCAGGTCCACGACCATCGGGGCATCGAGCTGGTGCGCGAGGAGGTCCGCTCCATTCCCGACGGCCCCGCCGTGGTGGCCACCGGTCCCCTCACGTCCGACGCGCTGGCCGATAGCATCGCCGCTGAACTGGGAGACGGGGGGCTGGCCTTTTACGACGCGATCGCCCCCATCGTGCACGCCGACTCGGTGGACCGCGAGGTCGCCTTCGCCGCCGGCCGCTACCAGCAGGACGCCGACTACCTGAACTGCCCTCTTACTGCGACCGAGTACGACGCCTTCATCGAGGCGCTCCGAAAAGCGGATGTGTACGAAGGGCATGATTGGGAAGACGTCCCGTACTTCGAGGGCTGCCTCCCGATCGAGGTCATGGCTGCGCGGGGACACGACACGCTTCGGTTCGGTCCCATGAAGCCAGTCGGCCTGCAGGATCCCCGCACCGGAAGGCGGCCGCACGCCGTGGTGCAGCTCCGGCGCGAGGATCGGGCCGGGCAGATGTGGAACATGGTGGGATTCCAGACCCGTCTCAGGACCGGTGAGCAACGGCGGGTCTTCACGATGATCCCCGGGCTTGGGGACGCCGAGTTCCTGCGCTGGGGCTCCATCCACCGCAACACCTACCTGAACTTCCCCGGGCGACTGAGCGCATACGGTTCGTCGCGCCGCCGTCCCGACCTGCTCTTCGCGGGGCAGCTGACCGGGGTTGAGGGCTACACCGAGTCAGCCGCCTCCGGAATCGTCGCAGGCGTCAACCTGGACCGTCTGCTCGACGGCAGGGAACCCGTCCTTCCCCCGACCGAGACCATGGTCGGCGCCCTCTACCGCTATCTGCGCGAGGCCGATCCGAATGACTTCCAGCCCATGAACTCGAACTGGGGACTCGTGGACCCCATGCCCGACGCGCCCCGGAAGAAGGCGTTGCGGCGGGAAGCGATGGCGGAGCGCGCCGACCGGTCGTTCCGCCAGTGGATCGAGGCTGAGGATTTCATGCCGGCTCCGGCACCGTCGGCGGATTCAAGACCGACTTCGGTCCCGACGCCAGGTCCCATGCCCGCTCCGGCCGCGGCGGCGACCCCATGACTCCCGAGGTCGCCGCCTTCCTCGAACACATCGCGGGAACGCGCAACCTGTCACCCCATACCGTCGCCGCCTACCGCCGCGATCTCCTCGACCTGGAGGACTTCACGCGCGTCTACCTCAGCCGCGACGACTTCCAGTGGGCCGACATCGACCGGGGCGTCATCCGCGCCTTCCTCGGCGAAGCGGGGCGCAGGGGGCTCGCGCCGCGGACCGTCGCACGCAAGCTGTCGGCCATTCGCACACTCTTCCGCTACCTCCACCGCGCGGGGACCATCTCCTCCAATCCGGCAAGTCTGGTGCGCGGCCCGAAGCTCGACCGCACCCTACCCGGCCATCTTCGCACCGAAGAGGTAGCCGCGCTCTTTCGCTGGGCGGAGGACCGTGCCCGCCAAAACGGCCTCGCCGAGACCCGCCTCCTCGCCATCCTGGAACTTCTCTACGGCAGCGGTCTGCGCCTCTCGGAACTGGCTTCGCTGGATGTGGGCTCGCTCGACCTGGATCGCGGCCAGATCCGGGTGCTGGGGAAGGGGAGGAAGGAGCGAATCGTGCCGGTCACCGGGGCGGCGGCGCGCGCGATCCGGCGGTATCTGCCGCGGCGGGCCGAGCTGGCCGAGCCTGGGACCCGGGCGCTTCTGGTTGGCCGCCACGGCCGCCGCCTCTCCAACCGGCACATCCAGCGCCTGGTCCAACCGGTCCTCGGGGACTTCGCCGAAAACGCCAACGTGTCCGTGCACTCGCTGCGCCACACCTTCGCCACGCACCTGCTCGACGCCGGCGCCGACCTCATGGCGGTCAAGGAGTTGCTTGGTCATGCCTCGCTGGGGACTACGCAGATCTACGCGCACACCTCGAAGGAGCGGTTGCGGCGGGTCTACAAGGGCGCGCATCCGCGGGCGTAGCGGAAGACCCCTCCGATTGTCTATATTTTAAGGTTGGACCCGCGCCAGACCCGCTTCCGCCCCTCCGCTCAACGCAACTGGGGCTCCCTGCCGACGCAACAGACGACTCCCCCCTTGCACCACCCCATGCACCCCTCCTCCCCCCTCATCCCCGGCGCCCCCATCCACGCCACGACCGTCATCGCCGTGGCGCGAAACGGCCGCGTCGCCATGGCGGGCGACGGTCAGGTCACCATGGGCGACACCGTGGTCAAGGGAGCCGCGCGCAAGGTCCGCCTCCTCAAGGACGGCAAGGTCCTCGCGGGCTTCGCGGGCGCGGTGGCCGACGCCTTCACCCTCTTCTCCAAGCTGGAGGGCAAGCTGGAGCGCTGGCCGTCCAACCTGCCGCGCGCATGCGTCGAGCTGGCCAAGGAGTGGCGAACGGACCGCTACCTGCGCCGCCTCGAGGCGCTGCTGGCGGTGGCCGACAGCGACCATCTGTTCCTCGTGGGCGGCGACGGCAACGTCATCGAACCGGACATGCCCGTGCTGGCCATCGGGTCCGGAGGCGCGTACGCCCTCGCGGCGGCCAGGGCGCTCGTCGAGTGCTCGGATATGGACGCGCCCGGCATCGCGCGCCGCGCCCTCGAGATCGCCGCCGAAATCTGCGTCTACACGAACCACGAGATCACCGTACTGGAGCTCACCCAGCCATGAGTACCGGGATCCTTCCCGTCGACACCGCCGCGCCGCCCCAGACCCGCCGTCAGGACGACGCCCCCCACTGGCTCGACCCGCTCACCCCCCGCGAGGTCGTCGCCGAACTCAACAAGTACATCATCGGGCAGTCCGAGGCGAAGAAGGCGGTCGCAATCGCGCTGCGCAACCGCTGGCGGCGGCAGCAGGTGGAGGAGGAGCTGCGCGAGGAGATCCTGCCCAACAACCTGATCATGATCGGGCCCACCGGGGTCGGGAAGACCGAGATCGCGCGCCGCCTGTCCCGTTTGACGGGGTCCCCTTTCATCAAGGTCGAGGCCTCCAAGTTCACCGAGGTCGGGTACGTGGGACGGGATGTCGAGTCGATGATCCGCGACCTTGCGGACACGGCGGTGGCGATGGTGCGCGCGGCCCGCGAGGAAGAGGTCGAAGCCGAGGCCGAACGGCAGGTCGAGGAGCGACTTCTGGACCTGTTGCTTCCCGATTCCGCCGTGCCGGCCACCCCCGCGGCGACGCGGACTTCGGGCGGCGGCCAGGCGGCGCCGCAACCTTCGGGCGTGACGGGATCGCCCGGGAACGTTTTCGTCGCCGGACCCGCCGCGTCGGGAAGCACCGCCCAGCCCGGAGATCCCAACGGCGACTCCTCGCTTGCCGAGCGCCGTGCCCGCACTCGCGAGAAGCTGCGCAAGCTCCTCGTCGACGGCCACCTCGAGGAACGCACCGTCGAGCTCGACATCCAGCAGGGAATGCCCGTGAGCGGGATGATGTTCCCGATGGGGGGCGGCATGGACGGGATGGACATGAACATCTCCGAAATGCTGCAGGACATGCTGCCCAAGCGCACCAAGCGCCGCACGGTGTCGGTCGCCGAGGCGCGCCGCATCCTCTTTCAGGAGGAACTGGACCGCCTGGTGGACATGGACGAGGTGGTCAACGAGGCGCTGGACCGGGCGGAGGAGACCGGCATCATCTTTCTCGACGAGATCGACAAGGTGGCGGGGCAGCGGGGGGGCGCGGGGCCGGATGTGAGCCGCGAAGGCGTGCAGCGCGACCTGCTGCCCATCGTCGAAGGCTCGAACGTGCAGACCAAGTACGGCTTCATCCGCACCGATCACATCCTCTTCATCGCGGCGGGTGCCTTTCACGTGGCCAAGCCCTCGGATCTGGTCCCCGAGCTGCAGGGCCGTTTCCCGATCCGCGTGGAGCTGAACAGCCTGGGAGCGCCCGAGTTCGTCCGTATCCTGCGCGAGCCCCGTAACGCCCTCGTGCGACAGTACCGTGCGCTGGTCGACACCGAGGGCGCGGAGGTCGAGTTCACCGACGACGGCATCGAGGAGATCGCGCGCATCGCCGCCGACCTGAACGACCGCATGGAGAACATCGGCGCGCGCCGGCTGCGCACCGTCCTGACCACGCTGCTCGAGGACCTGCTCTTCGACCTCCCCGACGAGGGGCGTGGCGAGACGGTCACGGTCACGGCCGACTTCGTGCGCGAGCGGCTGGACCGCATCACCGCCGACGACGACCTCAGCCGCTACATCCTCTGACCGGACCCGGTTGCTGGCATCCATGGCAACGCCGCCGCGACACTTCCTCGACCTCGCCGCCCACGAGGCCGCCTACCTTCGGCACCTCCTGGAGCTGACCGGGCGCCTCAAGGCGGGCGAGTTCGCCGGGCGTCCCCTCCAGGGCCGCACCCTGGCCATGATCTTCCGCAAGAGCTCAACCCGCACCCGGGTGAGCACCGAGGTGGGGATGGCCCAGCTTGGCGGCCACGCCCTCATGATCTCGGACCGCGAGTCCCAGATGGGGCGCGGCGAAACCGTGGCCGACACCGCGAAGGTGCTCAGCCGCTACGTGGACGGCATCCTCATCCGCACCTTCGGCCACGACGAGGTCGTCGAGCTTGCCGCCGAGGCTTCCGTGCCGGTCATCAACGGCCTCACCGACCTGCTGCACCCCTGCCAGGTCATGGCGGATCTCTTCACCGCGGTCGAGGAGTTCGGCGAAGACCCGGCCGCGTTGCGAGTCGCCTGGATCGGCGACGGCAACAACATGGCCAACTCGTGGCTGAACGCGGCGACCCGGTTCGGCTTCCCGCTGCGACTGTCCTGCCCGCCGGAGTACGGTCCCGACCCGGAGATCCTGGACCGAGCGCGCTCTACCGCCGACGTCCAGCTCGTCCGCTCACCCGCCGAAGCCGCCGAGGGCGCCCACATCGTCACCACCGACGTATGGGCTTCGATGGGACAGGAGGACGAACAGCGTGCGCGCGAGGTCGCCTTCGCCGGCTACCAGGTCGACGAAGCCGTCATGGAGCGGGCGGACCCGTCGGCAATCTTCCTCCACTGTCTTCCCGCCCACCGCGGCGAAGAGGTAACCGCGGGCGTGATCGACGGCCGCCGCTCGCGCGTATTCGACGAGGCGGAGAACCGCCTGCACATCATCAAGGCCATCCTTCTCGACCTGATCGGCTGACAGCCCGTGGAAAGAATGGACAAGACCCTCGCCAGAACCCCGCTGCACGATGCCCACACCGCGCTCGGCGGCAAGATGGTGCCCTTCGCCGGCTACGCCATGCCCGTGCAGTACCCCGCCGGCATCCGCGCCGAGCACGCGGCCGTTCGCACCGCCGCCGGCCTCTTCGACGTGTCGCACATGGGCGAATTTACCGTGCGCGGACCCCAGGCGGACGACCTCGTCCAGTACCTGACCGTCAACGACGTGTCGCGCGTGGCCGTGGGACAGGCCCAGTACTCGGCCCTCTGCAACGAACGCGGCACCATCCTCGACGACCTGCTCATCTACCGCTTCGCCGACCGAATCGTGCTGGTGGTCAACGCGAGCAACCGGGCCAAGGACTGGAACTGGGTCACCCGACACGCCGCGGGCTACGACGTGGAGATCTCCGACGACTCCGACGACATCGCCCTGATCGCCCTCCAGGGCCCGGCCAGCCAAAACATCCTGACTCCCCTGACCGCCGCCGATCTCGGCGCGATCGGGTATTACCGCTTCACCGAGGGCAACGTGGCGGGCGCCGACGCCGTGATCAGCCGAACCGGCTACACCGGCGAGGACGGCTTCGAACTCTACCTCCCCGCCCCCGCCGCCCCCGCCGTATGGAACGCGCTCACCGAAGCGGGCGCCCCCCACGGCCTCATTCCCGCCGGCCTCGGCGCGCGCGACTCCCTGCGCCTCGATATGGGCTACGCCCTCTACGGCAACGACCTCGACGAAGACCACACCGCGCTGGAATCCGGCCTGGCCTGGATCGTGAAGCTCGGCGCGGGCGACTTCATCGGCCGCGCGGCGCTGGCCGCCGAAAAGGAACGCGGCGTCACCCGTCGCCTGACCGGTGTCCGCCTCACCCAGCGCGGATTCCCGCGCCCCGGCTACCCCCTCGTCCACAACGGTGAAGACGTGGGCACCGTCACCTCGGGGGTCGCCAGCCCGTCACTCGGCGGCGGCATCGCGATGGGGTACCTTCCCGTCGCCGCGGCCCGTCCCGGCACCGAGGTTGGCGTCCGCATCCGCGGCCGCGTCATCGCGGGCACCGCCCAGCGTCCGCCCTTCTACACCGAGGGCTCGATCCAGAGATAGGAAGCCCGTGAACAAGATCCCCCCGGCTTTGGCAGGGCGACGCAGCGGGCCCGCACGCAACCCGTGACACGCACCCCGCCCATGGCCGACACCGTTCTCGTCACCACCCACGACCTGCCCCTCGCGGGCAAATTGCGCGACGGCTTCCGCCATGCCGGCTACCGTGTCGAACTCTTCACCTCGTCCGAGATCGTGACCGCGGTCGACGATCCGGCGCTGCTGGTGTTCACCGGCGGTTTGGACACCGCGGACGCGCACCGTCAGGCAGGCCAGGCGGCAAGGCTCGGCGCCCCCGTCTTCGCCGTCACCGACCCGGACACCGCCAACAACCTCCCCCCACACGTCACCACCACCTTCCCCCAACCCCCCGACCCCGAGGAAATCGTCCTCGTCGGCACCCGCCTCATCCAGCGCACCCGCCTCCGCGCCGCCACCGGGATCGTCGGCGAGACCGACGCCATGCTCCAGGTCATGGAGCGCATCGTTCAGATCGCCCCGGTCGACGCCACCGTACTCATCACCGGCGAATCCGGCACCGGCAAGGAACTCGTCGCCCGCGGCATCCACGCCCTCTCGCGCCGCCGCCACAAGGCCTTCATCCCCGTCAACGTGGCCGCGCTCTCCGAGACCCTTCTCGAGAGCGAGCTCTTCGGCCACGAAAAGGGCGCCTTCACCGGCGCCATCGACACGCGCAAGGGCCTCTTCGAGCTGGCCAGCGGCGGCACGATCTTCCTCGACGAGATCGGCGAGATGCCCCCCCAGACCCAGACCAAGCTCCTGCGCGTCCTGGAGCAGCAGGAGTTCCACCGCGTGGGCGGACAGAAGCTCATCAAGGTGAACGTGCGGCCCCTTGCCGCGACCAACCAGCACCTTGAGCACCTGGTCGTCTCCGGCGACTTCCGCAAGGACCTCTACTACCGCCTCAACGTCCTCACGATCGCGCTTCCCCCGCTTCGCCACCGCCGCGACGACATCCCGCGCCTGGTCGACAGCTTCATCCGCGATGCGAGCAAGCGCCACGACCGCGGTCCTTTCCGCGGCATCTCCGACAAGGCGATGCGGATTCTCATGCGGCACCGCTGGCCCGGCAACGTGCGCGAGCTCCGCAACCTGGTCGAGAGCATGGTGGTGCTGGCCCCCGGCCGGCAGATCCGCGCCGAGGACATCCCCGAGGACGTGCGGTCCGGCGAGGGCTCGCTCGCCATGGTGCCGGTGGCGCGTCCCGGGCGGCAGCGCGGCGACGACGGCGTGCAGTCGCTCCGTCCCCAGCTCGAGTTCATCTTCCGCACGATGATGGACATGAAGGTCGACATCGAGGACCTCAGGCGGGAGTTCGAGGAATTCCAGGCGGAGGAGGAGCGGGGTGGGGTGCTGATCGGGGCGGGGGAGGGAAGTGGTGGGCGTGTGGTGGAGGCTGGTGGGGAAGATGTGCGGCCCCGTGCGGAGATCGTGGTGGAGCGGGGGGTGGGGGTGGGGGATGCGACAGTCGTCGAGGAAGCTGTTGACCTGGAGGAAGGTGATGAGGAGGGGGATGCGATCGTGGAGACGGACTTCGCGGACGAAGCCACGGGGCCGGATCCGCACCCGGGACCGGACGAGGAGCCCGGCATGGAAGCCGAATCCGACCCGCCGCCGGACGACGACGCCCTTTCCGACACGAGCCCCGAGCCGGAACCGGATCCCGACTCCGAGCCAACGATGGAACGCCCCCCTCCCCGCGACGCCGTCGCCTACCGTCCCGGCATGACCCTCGAGGACATGGAGCGGGACGTGATTGCCGCCGTGCTGGATTCGGTGGACTGGAACCGCCGACAGGCCGCCGAACTCCTGGGCATCGGGGAACGGACGCTCTACCGCAAGGTCAGGAAGTATGGGCTGGAGGAGGGGGGGTAGCGGGAAGCTTGCACCGTGCTGGTTGCCCGAGTTGCCGGTGAGCATCCGGGAGCCGGCGAAGCGGAGTTGTTCGAACACATTGAACGTCTGGTACTCGATCGAACGGGGCGACACGGTCACCCCACCGCGTCGCGTCCTGCGACCGCTCGGCTTCCCTGTAAGACATCGCCGCGGCGAAGTAAGGAATCACGGTTCACGCAGTATCTAGGGCAGGAAGAAGGTGTCGAGGGGGTCGCAAGAAGACCGTATGAACTCCAAGGGGGGTGACAGGAGCGTGTCCGGTGGCTCAGCCATATTCTCTCTGGCTTCAGTACTCGTGCTGGTGGGGAGCAGCCCGCCGAGCTCCCACGCCCAGGGCGTGCGCGGCCGGTTGGTGGATGCCCGCGGCGGAGCCGGCATCGGCGGTGCCATGGTCACCCTCGTCGACCGGGACGGCAACGACACCAGGCGCACCCTGACATGCAGCACCGGCCTGTTCCAGCTCATGGCGCCGTCACCCGGCAGATATCGGCTGAGGGCCGACCGGATCGGATACGCGGCCACATTGTCCGAAGACTTTGTTGTGCCGCCGCGAGAGGTGGTTCAGGTCGACATCGTTGCATCGATGGAAGCCATTTCCCTGGCGGGCATCGAGGCGACCGGCGACCCCCGTTGCAGGATCCGGCCTGCGGAGGGGCTGGCGGTCGCCCGGGTGTGGGAAGAAGCGCGCAAGGCACTCGCCGCGTCGGAGTGGACCCACGAGGGTGGCTACTACTACTACGAGATGATGGACATCGAGCGGACGCTCGACCGGGATGGGCGCAAGGTGTTGTCCGAGAAGCGGAGCCTCAACCGGTCGTTTCTGCTGGCGCCCTACGTGTCGCGTCCGGCCGAGTCGCTCGTCGCGGAAGGATTCGCGAGCATCGAGCCCGACACATCGCTCTACTGGGCCCCCGATGCGGAAGCGCTCCTCTCGGATCCCTTTCTGGACACCCACTGTTTCAGGTTGAGAACCAACGTCCATCACGCTCCGGGACTGATCGGCCTCGCCTTCGAACCCGTGTCGTGGCGCCCCGTGCCCGACGTCGCGGGCACGCTCTGGCTCGATGCGGCGACTGCTCGGCTGAGGCGGCTGGACTTCACATACAGACACCTGGACCTGCCCGAGACAATCCTCACCAGCGGTATCGGCGGCACGGTGGAGTTCGAAGCCATGCCGAACGGAACCTGGATCGTGAGGTCCTGGCGAATCCGGATGCCTCTGGCGCGCATGGCCACCAGCCGCTTGACCGGGAAGCCGGTGGCAGTCCTGGAGGGAATCGAGGTCGAGGGTGGCGAAGTCATCAGGGCTCATGAGAACGATGGCACGATCGCGATGCTCGCGTCGGGCCTCCAGGGCCGGATAGTCGGATCGGTTCTCGATACCCTGCGGGCGGGTCTGCCCGGTGCCCGGGTCTTTGTCGAGCGAACCGGGATTCGGTCGCTTACCGACCGAGAAGGCAGATTCGAGCTGAGCTGGCTGGATCCGGGGACCTATGCCGTCAACTTCACCCATCCCTATCTGGAGGCGTTCGGCTACGTTTCCGAACCCGTCGATGTGGAGGTGGTCGCCGACGCCGAGACCCCGGTCGAGGTCCACTTTTCGGCCCCGTCGGTCGCGTGGATCGTCGGCCACATGTGCCGGGGCGAGGCGCGCCCCGAGCCGCTGGTCGTGGGCGGATTGGAGTTCCCCATGGACGGGTTCCTGATCGGGCAGGTGACCGATGCCTCGGGCAATCCGGTCCCCGATGCCATCGTCCGCATTCTGTGGACCCGCTACGGGCTGGACGAGACGGAGGATCAGACCCGTGTCGAGGCCGGAGCGGCGTTTTCGATGGCGAAGACAAACGCGTCGGGCCACTACACCGCGTGCTGGGTGCCTGTCGACACCATGCTCGAAGTGGCGGTCGTCGAGGTGGCGGAGGGTGTGGATCTCGACGAGTTGGACGCCAATGAATTGCGGACGCGGCAGTACCCGATGGTGATCCCCACGGGGGAACACATTGGAAGGCTGGATCTGCGGTTGAGGCCGGGTGACTAGCCCTACCGACACCGGTTATGTGAAAACTGTCAACTGCGGTTTACAAAATGGAAATCGCAGTTGACATTCGTTCACCGCCCCCCTGAAGGGAGGGGTCGAGGTACCCGTATATTGGCATGTTGCCCCCTTGATTCATGAAGGAGGATTCAAGCGCATGAAGCAGAACATCCTGACTGCCTTTTCCGTAGCGATCCTGATTGTCGTCGGGCTGAGCACCGCCCTGGACCGGCCGGTGGTTACCTACGACCAGAGATTCTACCCGCTGGACTACCACGGGAATGAGGACGAATACGAGGAAGACTCCACCTGCCGCGGCATTCCCATCCTCTACGAGGCTTGCAAGACGTACATGGTGAAGCGGTCTCCCAAGCTCCCGCCCGCCAACCGCTTCGTGCCTTCGACCCCGGGAACGTAGACCAGGGTCGGCCTACCCGCCTCTCTCGCTCCTCAGCTCAACCGAAAACGCCGGCCACGATCTCCACGATCGTCCCGAACACACTCCCGGCCGCGTCGCCAACCGCTTCCAGCGCAGCCGGCGCCGCCTCCGCGGCCGCGGCTGCACCATGTAGGGCCGCGTGCCCCCCCAGGAACACGAGGTCGGGTGTCCAGAAGAGCGTCTCGAAGAGGACGTCCCCACCCGTGTCGCCCTTTTGCCGCGCGAGTTTCCCGCCCTTCCCCCGCTTTGTCAGGAACCGGTTCCGTTCCAGCTTCCAGATCTCGTCGAGCTCGTGGTGGTCGAACCACACGCCCTTGCAGCGCTTGCACACGTCGAGGGTGAGCGCGTTCTGCCGCACCTGCAGCATCCTGGTGTCGCAGGCCGGGCAGTCGAGCCGCGTCTTTGCTCCGCAGCCATCGCACTTTGGCGCGTCGCGATCCAGAAATGCACGGCACGAGTGACACTGCGCGCGGTGCGGCTCGTCGCGGACGGGGATTCTGGACCATAGCGACTCGGGGCGCTCGAAGCTCAGCCGCTGGACTTCTCCCAACTCGAACCACATGCCGCCGCACCGCCCGCAGTGGTCCAGCGTGAGCGAGCGCGACCCGTCCCCGCCCGTCCCCAGCGTCGTCTTCTCCATCTTCACCCCGAGACAGACGGGGCACGGCCAGCGCGCCTCGGTCACGGACCCGCCGGCCTCCCTGTCGCGTTCAGTCTTGCTCATGGCTCAAGCAGCCCCCGCGCGCTCTCCTTCTCGGAGAGGTGTCGCAGGTCGTGAAACGCGTACACCAGCAGACCCGAGTCCGTGATCTCGATCTCGGCCAATTCACGCCTCATCAGTTCGTTGAGAAGCTCCTCCGCCGTCCCAGCGGGCACGGCCAGTTCCCCCGCCACTTCAACGGCCGTGATCCGACCGCCGTGCCGCGCCGCCATCTTGAGGATCTCGGCCTCGAGCGTGTCACGGCGCAGTTCCTCCCGCCTGCGGCCGATACGGCGTCCGACCCCGAAGTGTCTCGCCAGCAGCCAGCTCCCACCGACCGCGGGCAGACCGGCCCCGATCAGGAGCGCCACCATCGTGCGGAGCGCGGCCGGATTCACGTCCGCACGCAGAAACCCGACCACCATGAACAGGGCCACGGCCAGCAGGGTGAAGCCCCCCAGGAGTCTGCCCACCGGTCAGCTCCGATCCACGGACCGGGAACGCCCGATCCTCCCCCGCTCGGCCTCGATCGCCGCCACCTTCCTCGACCACGACGAATCCTCCACCCCCTGGTAGGCCACCGTCAGTTCCCGGGTTAGGTCGATTCTGTCGCCATAGGCATAGACCGCCATATCGGTGACTTGCTGCGAGAGCCGCCCACTCCCCCACCCGGGAGTGATGGCGCGAATAGCCAGCGGCCGCTCCCGCAGCCCGCGCGACACCATGTGCAGGTCTTCCGGCTGGAATGTCGTTCCCTGCTGCCGGGTCGACAGCGACACCAGGAAGAGCACGGGCTGCGAGGTTGCCGCGAGGCGAGCCATCTCCGGTTCGTGCGCCTCGGCGAGGCGGACCAGGCGGTCGCGCGTATCGGGGGCCGCAGCCTCGAGCACCCAGGCCGTCAGGGGTGTGACCTCGATCCGAAGCGCTCCGGCGGTCAACCGCACCGAGATCTGCTCCTGCGTGAGCGAACCCGAGCGGGCCGGATCCACCACCTCAACCCGGCGCGGCTCCGCGACCGGCCCGCCCACCGTTCCGGGCGCTGGAGCGGGCGCGCATCCCGCCCACCCCACCCCCGCCCCAGCCACCATCACCATCCCACGACGAACCCGGCCGCCCCCCACGGCCCCACTCTTCAACCAACCAATCCAACTCACGATCCTGCCTCCATTTCCAGCAGCGCCTCGATGGCATCCAACAGCTCCTCCGACCCCTCCCCGGTCCGCGCCGAACTCGCCACGACCTGGTCCTCCGATACACCCAGCTTCTCCGTCACCCGGCGTGCGACCCCCTTCTCCCGGTCCCTCGCCTTCAGCTTGTCCACCTTGGTAAGCGCAATCAACGTCGGCACACCCGTCTCCGCCAGATACCCCACGAACTCCAGGTCCCCCGCGGTAGGCGCGTGCCGCGCGTCCACCAGGTAGACCACGCCGCGCAGCTGTCTGCTCCCGGCCAGGTAGCCCCGCACCAGCACCCGCCACCCCTCTCGCACGGCCTTCGGCGCCTTCGCATACCCCGACCCCGGCAGATCCACCAGGAAGAACGACCGGTTGACCTCGTAGAAGTTCAGCGACTGGGTCTTGCCGGGCGACGCCGACACCCTCGCCACCCCTCGCCGCGGCCTTCCCAGCACCCGGTTGATCAGCGACGACTTGCCCACGTTGGAACGCCCCGCGAAGGCGACCTGGGGCAGGTCCCCGGGGAAGGGCTGGTCGTTCGAGACCACCGAGCCCATGAACTCCACGCTGCGGATGATCACGACCGTCGGTCCATGTGAGTGACAAAATGTAAACTGTACATGACAAAATGTAATGTGTGATTTACGTCAGGAAGGCCGCTCGCCCGCCCCGCGAACGGCCACCGCCTGCTCCCCGCGCCGTGCCGCCACCCTCCCCCCCGCCAGAGCCTCGCGCAGCACCGTGTCCATCGTTTCGACCGGCACGAACACCACACCCGCGCGCACCTCGTCCGGAAGCCGCTCGATGTCCGTCACGTTCTTCGCGGGGAGCAGCACGCGCCGGATCCCGCCGCGCAGCGCCGCCACCGCCTTCTCCTTGATCCCGCCCACGACGAGCACGCGCCCCCGCAGCGTGATCTCGCCGGTCATCGCCAGATCCGCCCGGGTGGGGGTGTCGGTCAGCGCCGAGATCAGCGCCACCGCGATCGTGATCCCGGCCGAGGGACCGTCCTTGGGCGTCGCCCCCTCGGGGATATGGATGTGGATGTCGACCTCCTTGTGGAACTGCTCGGGCAGCCCCAACCGCCCCGCCCGCGACCGCGCGTAGGTCACCGCCGCGAACGCCGACTCCTTCATCACGTCGCCCAGCGTCCCGGTCAGCTGGATCTTCCCCGACCCGGGCACCACCGCCACCTCGACCTCCATCACCTCGCCGCCGGCCGCCGTCCACGCCAGCCCGCAGGCGATACCCGAGCGGTCCACGCCCTCCTCGCGGCTCGGCGGCAGGTGCACCGGCGGCCCCAGCAACTCCTTCAGGTCCGCCGCTTCCACGCGCCGCGGTTCCCGCAACTCGCCGGTCGCGACCCCACGCGCCAGCTTGCGCGCCACCCGCGACAGTCTCCGCTCCAGCTCGCGCACCCCCGCCTCGCGCGTGTACTCGGCCACGATCAGTTCGATCGCCGCGCCGGCGATTTCCGGCGCGAACGGCTCCAGACCGTGCCGCGCGACCTGCTTGGGCCAGAGGAACTGCCGCGCGATCACCTTCTTCTCGGTGTCGAGGTATCCCGGCAGCCGGATGACCTCCATGCGGTCGCGCAGCGGTCCCGGAATCTCCCCCAGTGTGTTCGCGGTGGCGATGAAGAGGACGTGGGAGAGATCGAACTCCAGCTCGAGGTAGTGGTCGGTGAAGCCCCGGTTCTGTTCGGGGTCCAGAACCTCCAGCAGGGCCGCGCCGGGATCGCCGTGGAAGTCCCGGGCCAGCTTGTCGACCTCGTCAAGCAAGAAGACCGGGTTCCTCGAGCCGCTCTTCCGGATCCCCTGGAGCACGCGGCCGGGCAGCGCCCCCACATAGGTGCGGCGGTGGCCCCGGATCTCGGCCTCGTCACGCACGCCCCCCAGGCTCACCCGCACGAACTCCCGCTTGAGACACCGTGCGATGCTCCGCCCCAGCGAGGTCTTCCCCACCCCCGGCGGCCCCACCAGGCACAGGATCGGCCCCTGCAGCTTCCCCACCAGCGACAGCACCGCGATGTGGTCCAGGATCCGCTCCTTGACCTCCTCCAGCCCGTAGTGCTCCCCCTCGAGCACCGCTTCGGCCCGGCCCACGTCCAGGCTGTCCGCCGTCTCCCTCTCCCATGGCAGCGCCAGGATCCAGTCCAGGTAGCTGCGAATCACCGCGGCCTCGGGCGCGACCGGGTTCAGCCTGCGCAGCCGCTCGAATTCCTTGTCGACACGGTCCCTGGCCTCCGCGGTCAGGGGTGTGTTGCCGATCTTGCGTTCCAGCTCGTCCCATTCCGGGTCGGTGCCGCCCCGCTCCGGGATCAGCGATTCGAGCTGTTCCTCGAGAGGGACTCGCGGACCGCCCTCGTCCGATTGCAGCCGGATCTGTTCGTCGAGCTTCTCCTGGATGCGCAGGATCTCGACCTCCCGCATGAGCAGTTCCCGCAGGATCTCGAAGCGGGTCGCGGTGTCGGTCTGCTCGAGCAGCTCCTGCTTCTCCGAGGTGCCGACCAGCAGGTGTCCCGCGATCAGGTGGGTCAGGCGCACGCGGTCCGTGACCTCGGCGGCGGCGGCGATCACCTCGTTGGGGATCCTGGCCGAGAGCCGCACATACTCGCGGAACATCCTCGAGACCGTGGCAGCCAGCGCATCCAGCCGCGGATGCTCGGGCGGGTCGGACTCGAATTCCCACTCGGTCAGCAGCGCGACCTGGGCGCGGAAGCCCGCTTCGGAAGACAGGAAGCGCTCGACCCGGGCCCGTCCCATCCCCTCCATCACCACCCGCGCCGTCCCGTCGGCCAGGTGCGACACCTGCACGACCCGGATCACCGTCCCGGCGCTGTAGAGATCGTCACGCCCGGGTTCGTCCACCGTCGCGTCCTTCTGCGCGACCAGCAGCGCTAGCCCCTCCTCTTCCCGCGCTTCCTCCAGCGCGGCCACCGAAGGCGCCCGCCCGATCAGCAGCGGCACCACCATGTACGGAAAAAAGACCAGGTCGCGAAGTGCGATGACCGGCAACTCGGCGGGGACTTCGAAGGTGCCGTCGAGCCGGTTCAGAGTGGCCATTGGGCTGCCGCTAAGCTTCCTTCCGTTGTGCCTCGGGCCTGAGGACCAGCAGTGGCGGAACGCTTCCGGATGCGCACTCGGGGGTGACCACGACCTCGCGCACGTCGTCGCGCGACGGCAGCTCGAACATCACGTCCCGCATGATGCTCTCCATGACGGCGCGAAGTCCGCGCGCGCCCGTCCCCCGTGTGAAGGTCCGCCGGGCGATCTCCCTGAGGGCGCCGGGGTCGAAGGTCAGCCCGATGTCCTCCAGTTCGAACATCTTCTGGTACTGCTTGACGAGCGCGTTCCGGGGCTCCTGCAGGATGCGGACCAGAGCCTTCTCGTCGAGATCCTCCAGCGCGACGGTGACCGGCAGGCGGCCCACGAGCTCGGGGATCAACCCGAACCGCTGCAGGTCCTCCGGCTCCAGACAGGTCAGGGGATCGTCGTCGGGGTCGTAGCCGTTGTTCGCGGTCTCGGCGCCCGTGTCCTCCTCGTCGCCAAACCCGATCTGGCGCTTGCCCATCCGCGTCTCGACGATCTTGTCGAGCCCCTCGAAGGCGCCCCCGCAGATAAACAGGATGCTGCGCGTGTCGATCTGGATGTACTCCTGCTGGGGGTGCTTGCGTCCTCCCTGTGGCGGCACGCTCGCGACCGTGCCCTCGAGAATCTTCAGAAGCGCCTGCTGCACTCCCTCGCCCGAAACGTCCCGCGTGATCGACGGGTTCTCGGACTTGCGCGCGATCTTGTCGAGTTCGTCGATGTAGACGATCCCCTTCTCGCAGTCGCCCAGGTTGAAGTCGGCCGCCTGCAGCAGCCGCACCAGGATGTTCTCCACGTCCTCGCCGACGTAGCCGGCCTCGGTGAGCGTGGTGGCGTCGGCGATGGTGAAGGGGACCTGCAGCACCCGCGCCAGCGTCTGCGCCAGCAGCGTCTTCCCGACGCCCGTGGATCCCACCAGGAGGACGTTGGCCTTGTCGATTTCGATGTCGTCGAGCGAGCCCTGGCCGTGGACGCGCTTGTAGTGATTGTAGACCGCGACCGCGAGCGAGCGCTTCGCCTGCTCCTGCCCGATCACGTAGTCGTCCAGAAAATCCTTGATCTCACGCGGTGTAAGTGTAGTTTCGGCAGCGTCCTGCCCTTCGCGATCCTCCTCTTCCGCGAGGATCTCGTTGCAGAGCGAGATGCACTCGTTGCAGATGTAGACCGAGGGGCCGGAGATGAACTTCTTGACCGACTCCTTCGACTTGCCGCAGAAGCTGCAGCGAAGATGTTTGTCGCTCGACATGATCGCCTCCTATCGCCGCTCGAATGCTGGGGGGATTCTGTCCACGGGCTTGTCTATTTCGAGTTGGAGGCGGCCTTGCGGCCGTCCCCCTTCCACAGGACCTGGTCGACCAGACCGTACTTGACCGCCTCCTCGGCGCTCATCCAGCGGTCCCGGTCCACGTCCGCGTTGACCTTCTTGAGCGTCTGCCCGGTCCGCTCCGCCAGGATGCGGTTGAGCCGCTCGCGCGTCCCCAGGATCTCCTTCGCGGCGATCTCGATGTCGGCCGCCGTGCCCTGGTACCCCGAGGACGGCTGGTGCAGCATGATGCGCGAATTCGGCAGCGCGTTCCGCTTGCCCTTCTGCCCCGACGCCAGGAGCAGCGCGCCCATCGACGCCGCCATACCCACGCAATAGGTGAAGACGGGGGCGCGCAGGTGGTTCACGGTGTCGTAGATCGCGAGACCGGCGTAGACGCTCCCCCCGGGGGAGTTGATGTAGAGGTTGATCGGCTTCTCGGGATCGTCCGCGTCCAGAAATAGCAGTTGGGCCAGGATGATGTTGGCCACCTGGTCGTTGATCGAACTTCCGAGAAAGACGATTCGGTCCATCAGGAGCCGGCTGAAAATATCGTAGCTGCGCTCGCCCCGGCTGGTCCGTTCGATCACGTAGGGCGGATATGTGGACATAGGGTCAATGCTCCTGGGTGAGTCTCATGAAGCTTCGGTGATTTCCGACTTCTCACGCAGGAAGCGGAAGAGCTTCGCATCGGTGAGCCGCCGTTCCAGCGTTTCGAGTGCGCCCGACTTGCGGAGCCCGGCCCGCACCCGGCCGAGCGGCTCTCCCCGCTCCCGCGCCAACACCTTCAGCTGTGCGTCCACCTCGTCGGACGAGGCGAGCAGACCGTGCTCCTCGGCGATCCGGCTCGCGAGCAGGTCCCGCCGCACGGCGAACTCCGACGCCGGCCGGAGTTCCTCCCTGAGCTTCTCGAGCTGCTCGGGTTCCATGTCCTCGGCCTCGCTGAGCACGGCGTCCGTATACCGCTCGACCATGGACCGGGGGACCTCGAAGGGGTTGGCCTCCACCGCCGTGCGCAGGAGGCGTTCGTTGACCTCGGCCTCGGCGCGGGAGCGGGCCTCGCGCTCCACATCCTCGCCGACTCGGCTGCGCAGCTGGTCGAGGTCCTCGAAATCTCCAACCGAGCGCGCGAAGGCGTCGTCCAACTCCGGCAACCGGGGCACGCTGCGGGAGAGCAGCGCGATCCGCACCCTGTGCCGCGCGCCCCGCCGGGCCTCGTCGGCGAAGTCGTCCGGGAAGGTGACGTCGAACTCCCCCTCCTCGCCGATCGTCAGCGTCCGGATCGCGTCTTCGACGTCCGGCAGCGCCTGCCCTTCGCCCAGGACGAGTTCGTACTGGCGGCTCGCGTCCCCCTCGGTCTCGTCGCCATCCAGCCGGGTCATCACGACCGTAACCGCGTTGCCCGCCTCCGGCCTGCCGTTGTCCGTCGCGTCCCACACCGCCTGCTCCCCCCGCAACCGCTCGATGATCCTCTCCACCGTCCCCTCCGGCACCTCGACCGGGGGACGCTCCACGCGGAAGCCGCCCAGGCGGCCCATCGGCACCTCCGGCCACACATCGAAAACCGCCTTGAAGGTGAGCGGATCTCCCGGCTTGAAACGCAGATCCGTCACATCCACGTCGCCGACCGGGCGCAGCTCCCGCGAAGATATGGCCTGGTCGCATGCCTTCCGCACCGCCCGCTCGACGGCTTCCTCCTCGATTGCACGGCCGAAACGGCTGTCGATCACGCTGGTCGGCACCCGGCCCTTGCGGAAGCCCTTCAGCTTCATCCGGGACGCGTACTTGCGGGTGACCGCCACCCGCTCCCGGTCCACGAAACCGGCCGGGACGGACACATCGAGCGTGCGGCGGCACCGCTCTCCCTCGGTGACCTTAACCTCGAGGCCGGATTCGGCGGCGCGGCTCATGCCGGGCAGCCCTTTGTCGTGGTGCGTTGCGCGTGGTTCATGACGGATCCCGCGGTGAATGCGAAAGGGGGGACTCGAACCCCCACGGCCAGGGGCCACAAGATCCTAAGTCTTGCGCGTCTACCAGTTCCGCCACTTTCGCTCCTCGCCGTGCGTCGGGGTACGGGCCGCGCGGTGCGGCTCCGAGTTGCCCACCCGTGCCGCCGGGTGGGTATTGAAAGGTAATGCCGGGCTGGCAGGCACCAAGGGGGCGCTCAACACGATGCTCTCCGGTTCCCCGTCCCGGCCCCTTTCAGCCGCCGCTCCCAACCCACGGGGCGCCACCGACAACAAGAAGGCCGGCCCCCCACCGTCCGGGGGACCGGCCCTTCCCGCCGCTTGTCCCCCGCCGCTACCGGGGCACGCGGATGTTGTAGATCCTGTAAACGGTTTCGTCGGCTTCCTGCCGGCCGCAGGCCGCGATCACCGATACCACGTCACCCTCTTCAACCTCCTTGAAGGCGTTCTCCCAATCGCGGCTGTCGTCGATCACGCGGCCGTCGACCTCACGGATCGCGCAGCCGGGCACGAGTCCCCTCCTGATGGCCGGGCCGCCCTCCTGAACCTCCCGCACGAACACGCCGTCGGTGCTCTCCAGCCTGAGTTCCCGGGCGAGTTCACGGTCGATATCCGACACGTCGACGATCCCGATCTGGTTGGCATCCTCGGTCACGGTAGGCCGCGCCTCCGCCACTTCGCCCATGAACGGCGCTTCACCGAGCCGAACGGTGACGTCGCGGGGCTGTCCGTCGCGGTACACGGTGACACGCACCAGGTCCCCGGGCGCCTTCAGCGCGATCTTGTGCTGCAGATCGTTGCCCGTGAGGACCTTGTCGCCGTCCAGCGCGGTGATCACGTCGTAGTCCTGGAGTCCGGCGTTCTCGGCGGGGGCGTTCCGGGTCACGTTCTGAATCAGTGCTCCCGCGACCTCGGGCAGCCCGAAACGTTCCGCGTCCGCCTCGCCCACCGGGTCGATGCTCACTCCCATGTAGGCGCGCCGCACCCGGCCATGCGCGATCAGGTCTTCCATGACGCGGTGGGCAAGGTCCATCGGGATCGCGAATCCGTAGCCCTGGTAGGCGCCCGTGCGGCTCACGATCGCGGCGTTGATCCCGATCACCTGCCCCCGCAGGTTCACCAGAGGCCCGCCCGAGTTGCCCGAGTTGATCACGGCATCCGTCTGGATGAAGTCCTCGATGGCGAAGGCCGGGTTGACACCGAAGTCGGGATCCTGGCGGAGGCTCTCGTTGATCAGCTGCAGGGAGCGCCCCAGCGCCGACACGATCCCGGCGGTCACGGTGTAGTCCAGATCCGGGGAAACAGGACCGCTTCGCGCGAAGCCCGGGTTGCCGATGGCCAACACCCATTCGCCCACGTGGACCTCGGCCGAAGAGCCCAGCGACGCGGTCGGGAGCCCCTCGCCGTCGATCTTGATGACGGCGATGTCCGTAGTCGGATCGGTCCCCACCACCTCGGCGTTGAAGTTCCGTCCGTCCTGCAGCGACACCGTGATGCGCACCGCCCCCTCCACGACGTGGTTGTTGGTCATCACGTAGCCGTCTTCGGAGATGATGAAGCCGCTGCCGCCGACCGGCACGATGCCGGGCACATTGTCGCGCTCGTCGTTGAGGCGCGGGTCGAAGAAGCGCTCCATCCGGCTGGGACGCCGCACCCGCTGGCGCGCGGCCTCGATCATCACCACGGCGGGAGTGACCGCGTCGGCGATGTTTACGAAGGCCTCGCTCAGGTCCAGCGCGGGCTGCACGGCCTCGGGCGATACCCTCGGTCCCGTCTGCACTGTAAGGGTGGGCCGATCCGGCCCGGCCCGATCCGCCGACGCGCTCCCCGCCGACTCCGTGAAGCCGAACTGGGACGCGAGCCCCAGCCCGGCCAGAAAGGAAACCGCCACCGAAAGGGCGACCTTCGCCTTGGCTCTGAGTGGATCGTACATGGCTAATGCTCCTTCTTATGATTGCGTGCGTTCATCTTACGGGTTCGACTGCAAACTTTCGATGCCCGCGGCGACTCCTGCGTTGCCCGTCCTACTTTTCCTCCTCGACAATTTCGTAGTCGGCCTCCACCACATCCTCGTCGCCCTCCTCTTCGGCGGCCGACTCGGTGGGCTCGGCGTCGTCCCTGCCTGACGCCTCTTCCTCCTCCGCGGCCTCGGCCGCCTGCTGCTGGTAGACCTCCTGGCCCGCCGCGCTGAACGCCTGCATCAGCTCGTCGCGCGCCTCGTTGATCTCGGCGGTGTCGTCGCCCTTGAGCGCGGTCCTGCCCCGCTCGAGCGCGGCGTCGAGCCGGCCGCGGGTATCCTCGGAGACCTTGTCGCCCCACTCGCCCGAGTCCTTCTCGACCTGGTAGACCAGCGAGTCGAGCTGGTTGCGCGCCTCGGCCGCCTCGCGGCGCTCGTCGTCCTCGCTCGCGTGCTTCTCGGCGTCCCTCACCATGCGGTCGATCTCGTTGTCGCTGAGCCCGCCCGAAGCCTCGATCCGCACCTTCTGCTCCTTGCTCGTGGCGCGGTCCTTCGCGGTCACGTGCAGGATGCCGTTGGCGTCGATGTCGAAGGCGACCTCGATCTGCGGGACGCCCCTGGGCGCCGGCGGAATCCCCGTCAGCTGGAACTTCCCGATCGTGCGGTTGTCGAGCGCCATCTTGCGCTCGCCCTGGAGCACGTGGATCTCGACGGTGGTCTGGGTGTCCTCGGCGGTCGAGAAGACCTCCATCTTCTTGGTGGGGATGGTCGTGTTGCGCTCGATCAGCGACGTCATCACGCCGCCCAGCGTCTCGATCCCGAGCGACAGCGGCGTCACATCCAGCAGCAATACGTCCTTTACGTCGCCCGCCAGCACGCCGCCCTGAATCGCGGCGCCCACGGCCACGACCTCGTCGGGGTTCACGCCCCGGTGGGGCTCCTGCTCGAAGAACTCCTCGACCACCTGCTGGATCTTCGGAATGCGGGTCGAGCCGCCCACCAGCACCACTTCGTCGATGTCGTCCGGCGTCAGCCCCGCGTCCTCCAGCGCCTTCTTCATGGGAGGAATCGTGCGCTGGACCAGCTCGTCGACCAGATGCTCGAAGCGGGCCCGGGAGAGCTGGTAGTTGAGGTGCTTGGGCCCTTCCTGCGTGGCCGTGATGAAGGGCAGGTTGATGTCCGTCGAGGTGGTCGACGAGAGCTCCATCTTGGCCTTCTCGGCGGCCTCCTTCAGCCGCTGCAGCGCCATCGAGTCCTTCGAAAGGTCGATCCCCTGGTCCTTCTTGAACTCGGCGACCAGCCAGTCGATCAGCATCTGGTCGAAGTCGTCGCCGCCCAGGTGCGTGTCGCCGTTGGTCGCCTTCACCTCGAAGACCCCGTCGCCGATCTCCAGGATCGAGATGTCGTAGGTGCCGCCGCCCAGGTCGAAGACGGCGATCTTCTCGTCGGCCTTCTTGTCCAGACCGTACGCCAGCGCGGCCGCGGTAGGCTCGTTGATGATGCGCCTGACCTGGAGCCCGGCGATCTTGCCCGCGTCCTTGGTGGCCTGGCGCTGGGCGTCGTTGAAGTAGGCCGGCACGGTGATCACGGCCTCGGTGATCGAGGTGCCCAGGTAGTCCTCGGCCGTCTGCCGCATCTTCTGCAGGATGACCGCCGAAATCTCGGGGGGCGTGAAGGACTTGCCGCCGTTCGGCAGGTTCACGACCACCCGGTCCTGCCCGTCGCGGGTGACGGAGTAGGGGACCCGCTTGCGCTCGGTCTCAACCTCGGAGTGGCGCATGCCCATGAAGCGCTTGATCGAAAAAACGGTGTTCTCGGGGTTGGTGATGGCCTGGCGGCGCGCGACCTGTCCTACCAGCCGCTCGCCGTCCTTCGCGAAGGCGACCACGGAGGGAGTCGTCCTCCCGCCCTCGGAGTTGGGGATCACGGCGGGCTCCCCGCCCTCCATGACGGCGACCACCGAGTTGGTCGTCCCCAGGTCGATCCCTATGATCTTGCCCATTTGTTTTTCCTTTCGTTTCCGGCCCCCGGGCCGGTCGCTTGCGTGCCGGGCGGAGCCGGCGGTTGTGTGTTCGCGAAGGTGATGTTGGAAGGTAACTGTGGCTTATGGGGCAAGGGGCGTGCCGGGGGGATGGGGACTGGAAGGCGGGTGATAGGGCGGCAGGCGCGGGATTCCTGCCAAAATGGCCGATATTGTGGGGATGAATCCTGCCATTTTGGCAGGTTTCCGGTTGGAGATGCGCAACCGCTGCCGTTTTGGCAGGTTTTGGGTGTGGTGGTTTGCGGGCAAGAAATTATCCGGGTTCAACCGGTCCACGGGTTGGCCGCCCGCCGCGGACGCCGGCTGTGGAGCCTGGCCCATCCGCGCTGTCGCTCCCGCAAGCCGGCCTCCATCATCCAGCCCCGCAGCGTGTCATGAATCGGTACGTTATCCACGGCCGAGCCTCTTGACGGCTTGCGGTCAACCAGATACCGTTCTCTTGAGACGCAATCCTTCGGGCTTGCCCTCTTTCCGAGGCCCGTGCTCCGGCACGGGCTTTCGCGTTTTCTGGAGATCCACCAGTGACCTACCTTGCCTATCTTGACGAATTCGGCCACATCGGTCCCTACGTTAGCAGGCAAGATCCCAAGCACAACGACAGCCCGGTGTTCGGCTTGGCGGGCTTCGTCCTGCCCGCCGAAGAAGTTCGAGGCTTCGGCACTTGGTTCTTCCAGCGAAAGTGTCAGCTTCTCGCTTTCGAGATCGAGCGATCAGGCCAGCACCCCGCTCGATGGGAAAAGAAAGGCTCCGCGCTTTACACATTTCCGAATGTGACCCGCTACCCTGAACTCAGAGGCTTCACGAATCGGCTCCTAAACAAGATCGGTCGGCTCGGGGGCTTCGTCTTCTATGTTGGGATCAAGAAGACCCGCTCGCCGACCGACCACAACCCCAACCAACTCTACCTGCGGGTTTTCCTTGAGGCGATCAAGCGGATCGACGGCTTCTGTGCCGAGGATTGCCAGCCTGCCGCTGATTTTGTCTTGATTCTCGACGAACACGATCAGCGGCTGGCGCTCATCACCGCCGCCGCGCAGAGCATGTATGCGAAGACTGAACGCCGCCGCCGCCTCATCGAGCCCCCGTTCCATCTCGAAAGCCACCGTTACCAAACACTCCAGGCGGCGGACTGGATCGCCGGGTTGGTCGGTCGTCTCGGGGCAATCTGGGCCGATCCGGCCGCTTATCCGGAAAACGAAGTGTTCCTTCGCTACTTTGGGCAACGTCTCAATGGGATGAGCCGACGCAGCGGTGTCCGAACATAGAACCCGGCGGCGGCTGTCACGTGGCTGTTTCTGGGCATTCGACTCGCCAAGATCCGCTCGCGCATCCACTCGTCCACCTCCGACTCAATCCACCCGACTGCCCAGCGATACCGGTCGGGGCGAGAACCCGGTCGGCCGTGGCCAGACTCGGCGGACGGCCCTACCGCCCGCGCTCAGGAAGCTGGAGGGCAGCGAGCCGTGTTAACTCCGTGCCGCCTCCGTCACGGTGAGCCCCAGCGGCTCCAGTCAATCATGGCGCACGGACAGGCCCGGATGCGGCGGGTTCTTCATCGGCACGTCTCGATCCTCCTGGTGGTAGTCGATCAAGTCCACATCCCTGACATCGCGACCGTCGAAGCGGGTGGAGCATGACAACTGTAGATGGAGGGCCTGGTCGGCAGCCAGTCCTCCCGGCCCGCAATGGCCCCGCCAGCCCCCTCGCCTTATCCTGCTACGGTTCCGCCGGCTGCACGCCGCCCACCCATCCCTCACCTCCGGGCCCGATCCCATGTCCCCACCCCTCGACGCGGTCGCCACCCTTCTGGCCACCATGGCCGTTCCCATGGCGGACGGCACCCTCGCCGCAGCCGCCGAACAGGTCGCCCAGGACGGTTCCGGGGTCGACATCCTCACCCGCCTGAGAGGACTTTTCGGCGTCGCCCTCCTCGCCCTCGGCGCGTGGGCGCTGAGCGTAAACCGCAAGAAAATCCCCTGGCGGATCGTGCTCTGGGGACTGACCCTCCAGTTCATCTTCGCCCTGTTCATCCTGCGCACACCCTTCGGCGCGGGGATCTTCGACGCCGCCAACGAAGTGATCCTTGCCGTGGTCGGCTTCACCCTGGAGGGCGCGAGCTTCCTCTTCGGCGATCTGGTCTGGAACAACGTCCCCGTGGGGACCGGCGATCCCGGCAACGGCGGCTTCGTCGCGGAAGGGCAGCAGGTGGCCCGCACGGGGGCATTCTTCGCCTTCAACGTGCTCCCCACGATCATTTTTTTCGCGTCGATCATGACGGTGCTCTACCACCTCGGCATCATGCAACGGGTGGTGGGCGGGATCGCATGGATCATGCAGCGCACCATGCGGACGAGCGGCGCCGAGACGCTGTCGGCGGCGGGCAACATCTTCGTCGGCCAGACCGAGGCGCCGCTGCTGGTCAAGCCCTTCGTGGACCGCATGACGCAGTCGGAACTGATGGCGGTCATGACCGGCGGCTTCGCCACGGTGGCGGGTGGGGTGATGGCCGCCTACGCGGGGATGCTGGTGGGGTTCTTCCCCGAGATCGCGGGTCACCTGATGGCCGCGTCGGTCATGTCCGCGCCGGCCGCCCTGGTCGTGGCCAAGCTGATCGTGCCCGAGGTGGAGGAATCCGAGACGGCGGGACAGCTCAAGACGCACCTGGAGCGTCCCGACGTGAATGTGATCGAGGCCGCGGCACGGGGGGCGGGCGAAGGGATGTCGCTGGCGCTCAATGTGGGGGCCATGCTGCTGGCCTTCGTGGCCATGATCGCGCTGGTCAACGCGCTGCTGGGGTGGGGCGGGGGGCTGGTGGGGATCGAAGGGCTGTCGCTGGAAGGGATTCTGGGGTGGCTGCTGGCGCCGATCGCCTGGGTGATGGGCGTGGCCTGGGAGGACGCCGCGGGGGTGGGGTCGCTGATGGGGCTCAAGACGGTGGCGACCGAGTTCGTGGCGTACCTGGGGCTGGCCGGGGAGATGGGGAACGGGACGCTAAGCGCGCGGTCGGCCACGATCGCGACGTATGCGCTCTCGGGGTTTGCGAACTTCGCCTCGATCGCCATCCAGATCGGGGGGATCGGGGGAATCGCGCCGCGCAGGAGGAAGGACTTGGCGCGGCTGGGTCTGAGGGCGATGATCGGGGGGTCGATTGCGGCGTTCATGACGGCGGCGATCGCGGGGGTGCTGATTTGAGGGGGGTGGGGCGATGTGTGGCGACGCTTTGCGCGCGACGACGACGCTCAGCTCGGACGAGATGTGAGGGTGCGAGCGCGTGGGGGGCGTGAGGGGCGAGGCAATGGCTGAGCGGGACCGGTCGGGCTCGCCCCGGATCGGCGAATGCGCTCGCATCGTGGCCGAGGAGGGTGGACTGAAACCCTCGGTGCACTTGGTGCTCGGATCCGGGCTGGGTGGGTTGGCGGAGAGGGTCGAGGACGCCGTCCATGTACACTTCAGCCGACTGCCGGGGTTTCCGCGTACTTCGGTGGAGGGCCATGAGGGCTGTTTTGTGGTGGGCCGCATCGCGGAGGTGCCGGTGCTGGCGCAGTCGGGCCGTTTCCACTTCTACGAGGGCGTGGGCGCCGATGTGGTGGCCGCGCCGGTGCGGGTGGGACGGGCGCTCGGCGCGAAGACGCTGGTGCTGACCAACGCGGTCGGGGGGATCCGGAGGGACCTGGTGCCCGGCTCGGTCATGCTGGTGGACGACCACATCAGCCTGGGCTTTCGCGCGCCCCTGGCGGGCCCGGTGGCCGATGGCGAGGAGCGTTTTCCGGACATGAGTCGCCCGTATGATCGGGAGCTGATGGCGATGGCGGAGTCTGCGGCGCTCGAAGCGGGCGTTGCGCTGACGCGGGGGACGTATGGGTGGGTCGGGGGACCGCACTTCGAGACGCCGGCGGAGGTGCGCGCGTTGAGGGCGGCTGGGGCGGATGTGGTGGGGATGTCGACCGTGCCCGAGGTGATCGTGGCGAGGGCCGGGGGCCAGCGGGTGATGGCGTTCTCTGTGGTGACGAACGCGGCAGCGGGGCTGGGTGACGGTGCCATCGATCATGAGGAGGTGATGGCGCACGGGGCGGGGGCGGGGGAGGGGCTGGGGAGGCTGCTGGAGGGGTTGATTCCGGGGTTGGTCGAGAGCGAATCGCCTGCTCCGTAATCCATTTCGTGAAGGGCGGACGCTGTCATTGGTCCCGTCTTTTCGTGCAGATTTGCAATTGAAATGCAGATTTGCACGATTTCAGTCGCGATGCACTACCTGAACAGGGGTGTCGGGCGAGCACGCCCGTCCTCCACCAGCAGGGCGGCGGCCTGGCGGCGAACGACCTCGGACTGGGCACCGAGATCCGCGATCTTCACCTGGACCGCACCTCGGCAAAGTGATTCACCGGCCCCCGCTCCCCACCCAGCCCCGGCGCACCCGCGATCGCTTCGCGCACCCACCCCACCGCCCCCCCCACCGCCTCCCCCCGCCCCATCCCCCACGCCAGCCCAGCCGCGATCGCCGCGCTGAGCGTGCATCCCGTCCCGTGCGTGTGGCGCGTCCGAATCCTCGGCCCGCGATAAAGACGCTCCACCTCCCCGTCCCAGTACACATCCACCACCTCGTCGCCCTCCAGATGGCCGCCCGTCACCAGCGCCGCCCCCGCCCCAGCCTCCACCAGCGCACGCGCGGCCATAGCCATCCCACGCAAGTTCGCTTCCGTTACCTGTACCCGTGCCAGGAGCGCCGCTTCGGGCCAGTTGGGAGTCACAATCGTGGCCAAAGGGAGGAGTTCGTCCCGGATAGCCGCCACCGCATCGTGCTTGAGCAGCCTGTCCCCGCTGGTCGCAACCATCACGGGGTCAAGTACGTAATTGCCCAACCGGTGCCTCCGCACCTCCCCGGCCACCGTGGCCACGATCTCGGCGTTGGCCAGCATGCCCGACTTCACGGCGCGCGGCTTCAGGTCCTCCACCACGCTCCTGATCTGCGCCGCTACGATACCGGGGGGAACCGAATGGACCTCCTGCACGCCCAGCGTGTTCTGCGCCGTCACCGCGGTCAGCGCGGACGCTCCGTAGACGCCCCACTGATGAAAAGTCTTAAGATCGGCCTGGATGCCCGCGCCTCCGCCGCTGTCGCTTCCGGCGATGGTCAATGCAACGGGAAGGGCTTTTCGGCTGTCCATGAAGGCGCCCCGAGGTGACGAGGAGAACGGGTGAACCGGATCAGCAAATCTAAACAGCGACTGGCGCGACGGTTGGGTTCGCGGCGCGGGCGCGAGAAGGAGGGACTCGCCCTGGTGGAGGGTCCCGACCTGATTCTGGAGGCGCTGGGGTCGGTGGTGGAGGTGCGGTGGGTGCTGGTGGGGGAGGAGTATGGAGCCGGGGAGCGTGGCCGGACGATCACGACCTCGTGCCGGGAGCGAAGGGTGGAGATCCTGTACTCGCCCGACCGCGAAGTACGAGGCCTCTGCACCACGGACGCGCCCCGGCCGGTTCTGGCGTGCGTGCGGCCGCCGCCGCTCAAGTCGCGACCGCTCGACCGCGGCCGCTTCCTGATGGCCCTCGGCGTGCAGATGCCGGGCAACCTGGGGACGCTCATCCGCTCGGCGTGGGCGTTCGGGCTGGACGGGATCGTGATCGGGGCGGGGACGGTCGATCCGTGGAACGTGAAGGTGGTGCGCGCGTCGGCGGGGGCGGTGTTCCATCTGCCGCTGATCGGGGCGCCGGCCGGGTTGGGCGGGGGTGGTGATGGTGCCGCTGGCGAGGGGGCCGCCCGGCTGAATCTCCTGTGTGCGGATGCGGCCGGGATTGCGGTGGATGCCGTGGCGGAAGCGCACGCCCGGGACTGGGTGCTGGTGGTGGGGAATGAGGGGAGCGGTATCGAGTCTTCGCTCGCGAGCCTTGGGCGCGCAGTGGCCGTGCCTCTGGCGGACGGGGTGGACTCGCTGAACGTGGCCATGGCGGGGTCGATCCTGATGTACGAGTTGACGCGGCCGGGAGGGGGGCGGGGGAGTGCGATGGCCGCCGCGAAACCGGATTCGGGGGCGCGGAAGGAGAGTGGCGATTGAGCGGCTGGGGGAGTGTGGCGGCGGCGGCGGTTCTGGGAGCCTGCGCCGGGTCGTTCCTCAACGTCTGCGTGGACAGGTGGCCGGGCGGGAAGTCCGTCGTGTCGCCCCCGTCTCATTGCGACAGCTGCGGGGCCCCCGTGCGGTGGTTTCACAACATCCCGGTCATCAGCTACCTGGCCCTGCGCGGCCGCTGCTCCGCCTGCGACGTTCCACTCACCCTCCAATACCCGCTCGTCGAGGTGGCGGTGGCCCTGATCTGGGCGGGGATGGCCGCTCAGTGGGGCGCCGGGGCCGAGGCCCTGCGGGGCAGCCTCCTCCTCACGATCCTGCTGGGCATCGCGCTGACCGATGCACGCACCTACATCATCCCGGACCAGTTCACGCTGGGCGGTACGGCACTGGGACTCCTGCTGGCCCCTCTCCCGTACGGACCGACGCTGGCCGAGGCGGCGCTCGGCGCGGCGATCGGCTTCGGGTTCCTGTGGCTGGTCGCCGTCGTGGGCAAGTTCTTTTTCGGCAAGGACGCCATGGGGGGCGGCGACGTGAAGATGATGGCCATGGCCGGCGCATTCCTCGGCCCCGCCGGGGTCGTCATCACCCTCTTTGGCGGCGCGCTCTTCGGTTCGATTATCTTTGGACCCATCTCGCTGAGGACCGGCAGGCTGGTGCCCTTCGGCATCTTCCTCGCGCTCGGCGCGGGGATCGCCTACGGCTGGGGCGACGCGCTCGTCGCGTGGTACCTGGACACGGTCCTCAGTCTGAAGTAGACCGCAAAACGGGATCGAATCTCATGACGCTGGCAACGGCTGACGGGGTGCGCGCGCGCGGCGCGGCCCTCGGAGCAGGCCGCATTCTCCGCGCACTCGGCATCGAGGACGTCAACCCGGGTGGCTTCGGTGGCGACTGGGTTGGTTCCGGCCCCGCCCTCGACGTCTTCACCCCTATCGACGGCGCGCGGATCGCGACCGTGAACCAGGTCACCGAGGCCGAGTACGACGCAATCGTCGACCGCGCCCACAGCGCCTTCCTCGAGTGGCGCAAGGTGCCGCCCCCCCTTCGCGGCGAGGTCGTGCGCCAGCTCGGCGAGCGTCTGCGCGCCAACAAGGAGGCGCTCGGCGCTCTGGTCACCCTCGAAATGGGGAAGATCCGCGCCGAGGGCGAAGGCGAAGTCCAGGAGATGATCGATATCTGCGACTTCTCGGTGGGACTGTCGCGCCAACTCTACGGTCTGACCATGGCCAGCGAGCGCCAGGATCATCACATGCGCGAACAGTGGCATCCCCTGGGCGTGGTCGGGGTGATCAGCGCCTTCAACTTTCCCGTGGCGGTGTGGTCGTGGAACGCGGCCATTGCGGCCGTGTGCGGAGACGCGACCCTGTGGAAGCCGGCGTCGGGCACCCCGCTGACCGCGATCGCCGTCACGCGGATGGCGTCGGATGTCTGTCGCGAGAACGGGGTCGATCCGGCGGTCTTCAGCCTGGTGGTGGGCCGTGGTTCGACCGTGGGCGACCGGCTGCTGCACGACCGGCGCATCCCGCTGGTGTCCGCCACCGGCTCGTGTGCGGTAGGCAAGCGAGTCGCCGCGGTAGTCGGAACGCGCCTCGGCCGCACCATCCTTGAACTCGGCGGCAACAACGCCATCATCGTCACGCCGCACGCCAACCTGGACCTTGCCATCCCTGCCATCCTCTTCGGCGCGGTCGGTACGGCGGGCCAGCGCTGCACCAGCACGCGGCGCGTCATCGTGCACAGGTCGGTACGCGACGAACTCGTCTCCCGTCTGGTGCGGGCCTACCGGGATGTGCGCATCGGCGATCCCCTCGACGACGACACCCTCATGGGCCCCGTCGTGAACCGCCAGGCGGTGGACGACCTCCTGGACGCGCGGCGACGGGTTGTGAAAGAGGGCGGCGAAATCCTCTACGGCGGCGAGTGTCTGGCGGGAGACCGCTACCCGGGCGGCCTCTACGTCACCCCATGCATCGCCGCCGCCGGGAACCATTTCGAGATCGTGCAGCACGAGACCTTCGCGCCGATCCTGTACATCATCGATTATGGGTCCGCGGATGCCACCCCGGCCGCCGCCGTCACCGAACTGGACGAGGCCATCGTGCTCCACAACGGCGTCCCCCAGGGTCTCTCGTCGTCGATCTTCACCGACCACGTCCGCGAGGCCGAGCACTTCCTCTCGCACCGGGGCAGCGACTGCGGGATCGCCAACGTCAACATCGGGACTTCCGGCGCCGAAATCGGAGGTGCGTTCGGGGGTGAGAAGGAGACGGGCGGGGGACGGGAATCGGGGTCGGATTCGTGGAAGGCGTACATGCGGCGTCAGACGAATACGGTGAACTGGAGTACGGAACTGCCGCTGGCTCAGGGGATTGAGTTCGGGTAGCGAAAAAGGGGGGGCACCGCGTGCCGCTGCTGGCAAACCCTAACGTTACGTCAGGGTTTCGTCCCTGTCCTACCAGTCCTCTTCAGGTTCGTCCCAGGTTTGGGCCCAGAAGTCGTCCTCCTCGGCCCTCGCACGCTCCAGGTCCACCGGCTCCACATCTTCCGCGTCTACGCGGCCAAGCGTCTCGATTTGATGGACGATCTCATCCGTCACCCCGCTCCGGGTCTGGCGACGCAACCGGTGCCGGACCTTCCAGCCGACCGCGGCCGCGAGTACCGCGAGCGCCCCCAACAGATATCCGGTCACTGCTCCTCGAGGCTCCTGTATCAAGAAAACTCAGGGATCGCTGCAGTCCCTCTGATACCCGCAGTTCAAACAGATGATCTTGCAGTGCCGCTCCAGCGTCGGCCCCCCACACAACTCACACGCCGACTCGGCCATGAACCGCCGGCTCATCTCCACGTAGTGCCCCGAACTCCGCTCGATCCACGCTGCTGCCGTCCTGCTCAGCGACCTCACCCTTCCCGGCACCCCCACCACCAGGCTGCCCGGCGGGATCTTCGCGCCCTCCTTCACCACCGCCCCCGCGGCGATCACGCATCCTTCCCCCACATCGGCGCGCTGCAACAGCACCGCCCCCATCCCCACGACCGTCCCGCGCCCGATGCGGCAACTCTCCATCAGCGCCCCGTGGCCCACCGTCACCTCCTCCTCGAGCACGGTGGGCGCCTGTTCGCTCGTGTGAATGATCGTGTTCTCCTGCACGTTGGTCCGCGCCCCGATCCGGATGCCGTTCTCGGGGTGGTCCCCGCGCAGCACGGCCCCGAACCAGATGCTGGCCTCGTCCCCCACCACCACGTCCCCGATCACCACCGCCGTCGGCGCCACGAAGGCCGACTTCGCGATCCTCGGCCGATGGCCCCCGAAGGGAATGATGCGGGCCATCAGCCGGGACGCCCCATCAGCCGTTTCCCGCGCCCGTCGCCACCCGCCGTATCCGCGCCCGGATCACCTGCGTATCCGACGCCTTGACCACCTCGACCCGGACCCCCTCCGCTTCGAAGGTCGTCCCCGGCTCGGGCACCCGTCCCAGCTCCTCCAGAATGAAGCCGTTCAGCGACCGGTTGTCCTCCTCCGGCAGCGCCAGGCCGAAGCGTTCGTTGATGTCGCGCAGCTCCGCCCCGCCCGAAGCGATGATTTCGTCGGGAGACAGGCGGGTCAGCGGGTCCTCGTCCACATCGGTCTCGTCGACGATTTCGCCGACCAGCTCCTCGAGCACGTCTTCCAGGGTGATCAGCCCGTCCGTGCCCCCGAACTCGTCGGCCACGATCCCCATGTGGACGCGGCGCGCGCGGAAGTCGGCGAGCAGCTTGGCCAGAGAGAGGGATCCGGGCACGAACATGGGCGGCCGGGCGAGTTTGGAGAGCGGCAGGTCGTGTCGGCCCGCCACGTAGGCGCGGTAGGCGTCCCGTACATACAGGATGCCCGTCACGTCGTCGATGGTGTCGCCGTAGACGGGAACCCGCGAGTGGGGCAGGTGCTCCAGCTCGGCGAGCACCTCGCCCAGGGGCCGTGAATCCTTGAGCGCGACGATGTCCACCCGGGGCGTCATCGCGTCCCACGCGTTCAGTTCGTCGAGCTTGAAGGCGCGTTCGATCAGGCGGTGCTCGTCGGCCTCGACGACGCCTTCGTCGGCTCCGATCTCGAGCGCTTCGCGGACCTGCAGCTCGTCGGCCGAGGCTTCGGCCTGGCCGGAGCGGCGCGAGATCCGCCGTCCCACCGCAAGGAACGGGTAGAGCAGCGGACGGAGTACTCGCGACCCCCGGCGCAGGAACGGCGCCGCCAGGAGCGCCAGCCGCACGGGACTCCGGCCGGCCAGAGCGCGCGGCCCCAACTCGCCCACCAGAAGCACGAGGACGACGACGGCCGCACCTCCAATCCAGCTTCCCGGCGCCCCCCACGCGGCCCACACGGCCGCGACCCCCGAGGCGGTCGCCCCCAGGTAGCAGAGTACGCGCAGCACACCGAGCGGAGAGGTGCGCGCCTCGTCGGACCGAAGCTCCAGCAGCGCGTCGGCACCCGCGAACCCCTCGCCGGCCAGAATGCGCGCCTTCGACGCGTTGATCCGCATGAGCGCGGTGAGTGCGGCCGTCAGCGCACCCGAAATCAGCAGAAGCACCACGAAGGTGGCGGCCAGGCCAACGATCAGCGCCAAAGTGCCATCCCATCCCTGGACGTTCGGCCCAGATTGCGTAAGACGGCCGACTTACACCGGGAAGCGCGCACGCGCACACCGCCGGGCAATGCCTGGCAACTCGGAGGTTGGTCTTCGGGTGAGGCGGGTTCTATATCCATTTCCTGCTCTCGGCCAGCAGCTCGCGGACCACGTCGCGCGTGCTCAGCCCTTCGGCCTCGGCGTCGAAATTGACCACGATCCGGTGCGCCAGGATCGACGGCGCGATGTCGAGCACGTCGTCCATCGTGGGCATCGGCACCCCCCGGAACACGGCCCGCGCCTTCGCCCCCAGCACCAGGTACTGCGACGCGCGCGGCCCCGAGCCCCAGCTGATGTACTTCTTCGCGACATTCGCCTGTTCGTCGCCGCCGGGCCGGGTCGACCGGGCCAGACGCACCGCAAAGCGCACGATCGAGGGGGGGATCGGAATGCGGCGCACCAGCTGCTGCAACTCGATGATCTCGCGCCCGTGCACGACCGGATCGACCGGCACGTCCTGCACCTCCTGCGTCAGGGTGGCGATCTTCTCCTCCTCTTCGAAATCAGGGTAGCCGATCCGCAGGTCGAACATGAAGCGGTCCAGCTGCGCCTCCGGAAGCGGGTAGGTGCCTTCCTGCTCGATCGGGTTCTGGGTGGCCAGCACGAAGAAGGGCGGGTCGAGCGAGTAGGTGGTCCCCGCGGCGGTAACCTCCCGTTCCTGCATGGCTTCCAGGAGCGCGGCCTGGGTCTTCGGGGGCGTGCGGTTGATCTCGTCGGCCAGCACGATATTGGCGAAGATGGGACCCCGCACGAAACGGAAGACCCTCTCGCCCGTGACCTTGTCCTCCTGGATCACCTCGGTGCCCGTGATGTCGGTGGGCATGAGGTCCGGGGTGAACTGGATGCGGTGGAACTTGAGGTGCAGCGCATCGGCCAGGGTGGAGATGATCAGGGTCTTGGCCAGCCCCGGCACGCCCACCAGGAGGACGTGACCGTTCGCCATCATCGCGGTCACGATGCTGTCGACGATGTGCTGCTGCCCGACGATGCGGCGCTCCACCTGGCCGCGCAGATCGTCGGCGATCTCGCCCGCGCGTTGGAGGAGCTGGACATCGCGGTCGGTGGCGAGGTCGGGTGGGGCGGGGAGGGGGGGTGAGGAGGTGGGGTTCATGAACGCTCGCGTGGGGCGCGGGGAGCGGGCGGGGCCGTTGGCTTCGAAGGCCGCGAGTCAGCCGCTGTCGCCCGGTCCGGTGCCGCAGGCTGCTGTGGGAAGTGGAATCGGTCTCTTCGATAATGGGCGAAACCGCGTCCGACTTCAATCAAGGGACCGGTTTTCGGCGCTTGCGAAAATTTTCACAAGCGTTACTTTTTGACCGTGCACCGCACCCGCGAAGCGTGTTTCGCGGGGTTGATTCCGGGTGCCGTTTTCGTCAGCAGGAGGGAATGCGTGCAGGACGGCGGTCGATCACCGCGACGGTCGTCCCGGGCCCTCGGAGATGCTGTTCGCTTTTCGGGATACGGAATCAGCTGGGTGCTCACGATCCTGCTCCTGGTCTGGGGAGGACGCGAGCTGGACGAGCGGCTCGGAACGACCCCGCTGCTCGTACTGCTGGGCGCGTTCCTGGGCGTCGGAGCGGGGTTCTGCACGCTCTACATCAGAGCGGTGGTCGAACCGGCAGCAAAGCGAAAGGAGATACCCGGCAGCGGGGAAGAACATCGGTGAAAGAGTCCATGACGTTCGTCGCCACTGCCGTCGGTCTCGTAGTCGCGGGAATCCTGGTAGCCTGGCCTCTGGGCGATAGCGGGGTGCGCAGAGCGGTTCTCGGCGCCGGCATCCTGGCCCTGGGCACCCAGATTCCGTTGCACTTTCTGCTGAAGAGCTGGAAGGACCGGAACGACCGGTTTCTCGTCGCCGTGGTCGTCGGTTTCGTCGTCCGCGTCCTGGTCATCGGACTCGGCGTCCTGCTCTACGTCGTTTCCGGTCGCGTCGAGCCCCTCCCCTTCATCCTTGCCCTGGGCGGGTTCCTGATCGCGGTCGTCTTTGCCGAAGCCTTCTTCGCGCACCGCCGGCTGAGCACCGCCACCACACCGGCCGGATCATGAGGGGAATGCTCGCGTTCGTTCAGGAGCACGCCGCCCCGCAGGACAGTGCGGCGTCGGGGCACGAGGGCGCCTTCGACCTGGGGGGGATGCTCGCTCACCATCTCCTGAACTCCAGCGAGTACGAACTCCCCTTCGTCGGGGCGGTGCCGCTGCCCCGGTTCGACCCGATCCAGCTGGGGGGGCTCACCGTCGACATGTCGATCACGAAGCATGTGGTGTTGCTGCTCCTCGCGGCTTCGATCACTGCGGCGCTTGTCATTCTGGCGGCCCGTACCGTCGCTCGGCAGGGTATCGGAAGGGCGCCCAGCGGGTTCGCCAACGCCATGGAAGCGGTGGTGATCTTTCTCCGCGACGATCTCTGCAAGGAATGCATCGGTCACGGATATCAGCGCTTTGTGCCCATGATCCTCACTCTTTTCTTCTTCATCCTGACGATGAACCTCCTGGGGCTGGTGCCCTGGGGCGGTTCGGCAACGGGGAATCTTGCCGTCACGGCGACGCTGGCGGTCTCCACCTTCATCGTGACCGAGGTCTCGGGGTTCCGCACCCTGGGCCCGAGGGGCTACATGCGGACCATCTTCTTTACGCCCCCGGGGACCACGGGGTTCGTGAAGTATGCCATGCTGGTCGTCATGACCCCCGTCGAGCTCCTTGGGAAGGTGACCAAGCCGTTCGCGCTGGCGATTCGTCTCTTCGCGAACATGACCGCCGGCCACATGCTCATCTTCTCGGTGCTCGGCTTCATCATCTTCTTCGGCAACCTCGCATTCGGGCGCTGGGCCATCGCCGGCGCCTCCTACCTCTTCGTGTCGGCGATCATGGTGCTGGAACTCCTGATCGCCTTCATCCAGGCCTACATCTTCGCCATGCTGTCAGCCGTCTTCATCGGGCTGATGCGGCACGAACACTAGCGTGAACAGCAGGATCCACCCGCCACATTCGAAACAACCCAGCAAAAGGGAAAGAGAACACAATGCTTGACACAGCCTTCAACCTCGTACAGGACGCGGCAGCCGTGGCGGCCGCGGCCAAGAGCAACATGGCCCTGCACGGCGTGGGAATCGGCGCGGGACTCGCCGCCATCGGCGCGGGCCTCGGCATCGGCCGTATCGGCCAGGGAGCCGCGGAGGGAATCGCACGGCAGCCCGAGGCGGCCGGCGAGATTCGCGGCCTGGCCATGACGCTGGCCGGGCTCGTTGAGGGAGCCGCCCTGTTCGCGATCGTCCTGGCGCTGGTCTTCCTCTTCGTCGCGTGAGACGCGCGGGCATGAGGAGTATCGGCCTGCCTGCCGGTGTCGCCGGACTAGTCCCGGTTCCCGTAGTCCCGGCACTGGCGGAAGAGAGTGCCTGGGACAGTTTCTTCGCCATCGATTTCGGGCTCGCGTTCTGGACCGTCCTCACCTTCCTGACGCTGCTGGCCATACTCGCCAAGTTCGCGTGGACGCCCTTGATGGCGGCTTTGGATGCCCGCGAGAAGAGCATCCAGGGCGACATCGACGAGGCGAAGCGCCAGCGCGACGAGGCCGAGGCGCTGATCGCGGAGTACCGCGAGCAGTTGGCCGATGGACGCCGGCAGGCTCAGGCGCTGGTGGCCGAGAGCCGCGAGGCGGCGGAAGAGCTCCGCAGAGACCTCGAGACGAAGGCGCGTGAAGAGAGCCGGGTGATCCTGGCCAATGCGCGCCGGGAGATCGAGCGCGAGCGCGACGCGGCGGTCGACGCCGTGAGGCGCGAGGCGGTCGAGGTGGCCATGGCGGCCGCCTCCCGGCTGCTGGAAGAGCGCCTTGACAGCGATCGCGACCGCAAGCTGGTGACGGACTACATCGACGACCTTTCGGGTTCCGGGGGCGCCTGGACGTGAGGGAAGACACCATAGCCGCAAACTACGCCGAGACTCTCTTCGAATTGGCCGGGCGCCACGAGGGGGTCGAGGCCTTCGGTTCCGGTGTGGATGCCGTGGCCACGCTGATGGAGGATCCGCGCGTGCGCGAGTTCCTTGTGACGCCGAGGGTCTCGGCGGGTGACAAGAAGGCGGCGCTTGGGCGGGCGCTGGAGGGCCTCGTGCCCCCGATGCTGCTGCGGTTCCTGCAGGTCGTCGTCGACAAGGGTCGCCAGCGGCTGCTTCCGGTGATCGCGACCGCCTACCAGGCCATGCTCGAGCGTCACCTGGGGCGGCGCCACATGGAGGTTGCGGTGGCCCGGCCGCTTTCGTCCGCCGCGGAGGCCGACCTGGCGGCAAAGCTCTCGGCGGCGACCGGCGCGACGGTCATCCCGCATGTGAAGGTGCGTCCCGGGATCCTCGGCGGCATCGTGATCCGCGAGGGCGACACGGTGTACGACGGATCCGTGAAACGGCAGCTCGACGCCATGCGGCGCAGGCTCATGGCCGCCGAGCTTCAACCATAGGATAGAGAAGAGAGGATATGTCGGATTCCCAACTCCGGGCGGGCGAGATCAAGAGCGTCCTCCTGGCAGAAATCGAAGGCTTCGAGGAGGCGCTCCACTCGGAAGAGGTGGGCGAGGTGCTCGAGGTGAAGGACGGAGTGGCGCGGATCTACGGGCTGACGAAGGCGATGGCCAACGAGATGCTGGAGATCACCGCGAGCGAAAGCGGCGAGCAGATCACGGCGCTGGCGCTCAACCTGGAAGAGGACAACATCGGCGCCGTGGTCATGGGCGACTGGGAGGGGCTCCACGAGGGCGACGAGGTGCGCCGGACGGGGCGGGTGCTGGATGTTCCCGTCGGCGACGGCTACCTGGGTCGCGTGGTGAACCCGCTGGGCGAAGCGGTGGACGGCGGTCCCGCGATCGAGACCTCCGCGCGGCGCCAGATCGACGTGGTCGCGCCCGGGATCGTGAAGCGGCAGCCCGTGAAGGAGCCGCTGCAGACGGGCATCAAGGCCATCGACGCGATGATCCCCATCGGCCGCGGCCAGCGCGAGCTGATCATCGGCGACCGACAGACCGGCAAGACCGCCATCGCGATCGACGCGATCCTCAACCAGAAGGACACCGACGTCATCTGCATCTATTGCGCGATCGGGCAGCGCGCGGGGATGGTGGCGGGTGTGGTCGAGACCTTCCGCCATCACGGCGCCATGGACTACACCATCGTGGTCGCGGCCAACGCCTCCGACCCGGCCCCCATGCAGTACATCGCCCCCTACGCCGCGACGGCGCTGGCGGAGCACTTCATGTGGCAGGGCAAGCACACCCTGGTCATCTACGACGACCTCTCCAAGCAGGCGCAGGCCTACCGGCAGCTCTCGCTGGTGCTGAGGCGGCCGCCGGGGCGCGAGGCCTACCCGGGCGACGTCTTCTACCTGCATTCGCGGCTGCTGGAGCGCGCGGCCAAGCTGTCCGACGAGCTCGGCGGCGGGTCGCTCACCGCGCTTCCGATCATCGAGACGCAGGCGGGTGACGTGTCGGCATACATCCCCACCAACGTCATCTCGATCACCGACGGCCAGATCTACCTCGAGCCCGACCTCTTCAACTCGGGGGTCAGGCCCGCCGTGAACGTGGGGATTTCAGTCTCGCGCGTGGGCGGCGCGGCCCAGGTCAAGGCCATGAAAACCGTGGCCGGCCGCCTGCGTCTCGACCTCGCCCAGTTCCGCGCCATGGAGACCTTCGCCCAGTTCGCCTCCGACCTGGACGCGGCCACCCAGCGGCAGCTGGCGCGCGGACAGCGCACCGTCGAGATCCTCAAGCAGCCGCAGTACCAGCCGGTCCCGGTGGAGCAGCAGATCGTG
>LXNI01000111.1_pt1 | contig 98621 bp, 86 predicted proteins | sample 809091 | NCBI WGS metagenome assembly LXNI01 (sample SAMN04870527, study PRJNA318959) | sponge metagenome | biome: 01000161; feature: marine sponge reef; material: water | host: Sarcotragus foetidus | place: Greece: Milos, Mediterranean Sea | collected 2013-05-29 | depth 5-7 m | reverse complement strand
GGTCGACCACGCGCCCGACGATCTTGCCGGCCTGCGCGGCGGCCGCGCCGGGGAGGACGGACAGGATCAGGAGAGACGAAAGCAGGGGAACGCGGTTGATGTATTGGTGCATGGACGTGGGCTCCTTGCCGTGGAACGCGGTCGCGGTCATGGCCGGATTCCGGTGGCGGGTCGTCGGCCGTGGATACAACTTCCGGGTCCCACGTAACGACGCCTTCCCGGAGCCGGTAACAATGTCGTAACCGTTGACGCGCGAACCCGGTCACGCATGGCGCCCGGGCTTTCGGGAGGGGTACCGTTACTTTTTTCGCTTGACCTTTCCCACACCTGACCGAGAGTCACCAACATGTCACTTGCCCGTGCCCTCCAGGGCGTCAGAGTGCTCGACCTGTCCCGACTTCTCCCCGGCCCCTTCCTCACCATGATCCTCGCCGACCTCGGCGCCGACGTGGTGAAGGTGGAGGAACCGGGCCGGGGCGACTACATGCGCGACTTCCCGCCGCGCGGCGACGGGGCGTCCGGGCGCTACCTCTCGGTCAACCGCAACAAGCGCTCGGTCACGATGGACCTGAAGGACGAGCGGGAGCGGGAGCGTTTTCTGCGCATGGCGGAGCGCGCCGATGTCGTCGTCGAGAGCTTTCGGCCCGGGGTGGTGGACCGGCTGGGGGTGGGCTGGGCGGCGCTGAGCGAGCGCAATGAGCGAATCGTCCTCTGCTCGATTTCGGGGTACGGGCAGACCGGTCCGTACCGCGACCGTGCCGGCCACGACATCAACTACCTGGCGCTGGCCGGAGTGCTGGGGATGAGCGGCCAGGATCCGGACGGTCCCCCGGCGCTGGCGGGCGTGCAGATCGCCGACCTGGGCGGCGGCGCCATGTGGGGCGCGATTGCCATCCTCGCCGCGATCGTCGACCGGGACCGCGCGGGCCGGGGCGCCCACCTGGACATCTCGATGACCGAGGGCGCGCTTGCCATGCTGGCCAGCGAGTTCGGGATCGTGCACGCGGAATCGTCGCCTCCGACGCGGGGGACGGGGCTGCTGAACGGCGGGGCGGCGCGCTACGGCGTCTACCGGACGAGCGACGGCAAGTACCTGAGCGTCGGCGCCCTGGAGCCGCAGTTTCTGAGCCGGCTGGCTGGGGCGGCCGGTCTGGAATTGCGGCCAGGGGCGGAGGGTGACACGGGCCTCCGGCGCCAACTGACCCGTGTCATCGCGAGCAGAACGCGGGACGAATGGGCGCGCGTCCTGGCCGAGTACGACTGCTGCTGCGAACCGGTCCTGGAGCTGGACGAGGTGCCGGACCATGGGCTGCACCGCGAACGCGGGGTCTTCTTCGAGATCCCGGACGAAGACGCGCCGGGGACGCTGCAGGTGCGCACACCGCTGGGGATGCCGGAGGGGCGGCGGCGGGCTCCGAAGCTGGGGGAGCACAACGAGGAGGTGTTTCGAGAGTACGGGGTGTAGCAGGCGAAACCTCCTGAACGGCGCTGCCGTTACAAGAGGCAACTCGCGCCCGGACACTACCGCAATACGAAACAGGAGGTTGATTGCATGTCGCCCGGCACATGCCCGCCGACCTCGCGAACCGCACCTTGATCCGGCGCATCTTCGTCGCCGTCAGCCTGGCGGGCGTCGCGGTGGCGACCTGGCTGGTCCTCACGCGAAGCAGTCCCGCGCCCGAAGCCCTTTTCTCACTCTCCCCCACCCACCACGCCACCGCCCTCGCCATAACCGTCGTGGATATGGTGCTGCGCGCCGCGCGCCTGGTGGTCCTGGGCACGGTGATGGGTGTCCCGATCCCCCTCACGGCTTCCATCCAGGCGCACCTCGCGGCGGACGGCGCGGCCGCGGTCACCCCCGTCCGTTTCGGCTCCGACGCCGTGAAGGCCCTCATCCTGGCACGTCGGCGCGTCCGCGGCGGGCACATCGGCGCTCTCCTCGTCGGCGAGGCGGTCTGCGAGGCGGTCATGCTGCTCTTCTGCGCGGCCGCTCTGGTCCTGTCCCTGGACGTTCCCCTCTTCGCCATGACCGGGCCGCTGGCATGGTCTCTCAGCTCGCTGGCGCTCGTGGCCTTCGCCGTCCGCCTCGCACCGTCCCGCGATGCGCGCGCACCACGGTTTCTCAGGCGCCTGCGCAACTCCGAGCAGCGCTGGGAACGCATCAGGACGATCGCCGCCGACTTCCGCGAGGCCGCCGGGGCGCTCCGCCGCGTACGTCGCATCCACCTTGCGCTGCTCGCGCTGGTGACGCTCGGACACATCGCGGCCCGGCTCCTCGTCCTTCCCGCGCTCGTCGGCCCGAGCACCACCCTGGCCAACCCGGAACCCCTGCTGGCGTGGCCCTTCTTCCTCCTCTACGGAGGCGCCCTGATTCCCGCCCCGGGTGGCGCCGGGCTCGTCGAGACCGGTTTCGCGGCCACCCTCGGCGGCCATGTGCCGGACGCGCAGCTGGGCTCGCTTGCCTTCTGGTGGCGCTTCTACACCTTCCACCTGGCGGCGATTGCGGGGTGGTTGGTGCTCGTGGTTTCGACGGGGCGGCGGAAGGGGGGCGGGGGCGATGGCCGCACCGGCAACGCCCGTTCCGCGACCCGGCACCCGTAACCCGAATGTCAACAAAAGCGTCCCCCCAGGGGACCTTGAGTGTGCGCCTTCATCCCATTCAAGACACCAGGATCCCATGACCCGTACCGCCGCCATCCTCACCCTTCTCGCGGCGGCCGCCGCACCGGCCGGGGCCCAGACCCACTCCCCCCCCGACTCCACCCTCACGCACCGGGGCGGCTACACGCCCCCCACCGTGACCGCGGTCAGGGCAAACATCGCCCCAGCCCTCGACGGCCGCCTCGACGACGCCGTCTGGCAGATCGCGATACCCGTCACCGGATTCCGGCGCGACCGCCCCGGCGATGGCAACCCCGCAAGCGAACGCACCGAGGTCCGCGTCGCCTACACCGACGACGCCATTTACGTCGGCGCGCGCATGTACGCCGACGACCCGGGAACGATCTCACAGCTGCGTGGACGACGCGACTCCTTCATGCAGGCCAACGACCAGTTCCAGGTCCAGATCGACTCCTACCACGACCACCGCACCACCTTCGTCTTCGGGGTCACGCCCGCGGGCGGGCGCAACGACCTGGTCGCCCCCAACGACGGCTATCAGGGGATCGACGCCGGCTGGGACCCGGTGTGGACCGCCGCGACCCGGGTCGATTCGCTGGGGTGGGTCGCCGAGATGCAGATCCCCCTCTCCCAGCTCCGCTTCGGCGAAGGCGAAGACCAGGTGTGGGGGATCAATTTCCGGCGCGACATCTTCCACCTGGGCGAGGGCGTCACCTGGAGCTGGCGTCCCCCGACCGAGCCCGGCTGGACCTCGCAGTTCGGCCATCTGCTCGGCCTCGAAGGGATCCGGCGGCCTGGGCGTCTGGAGATTCTGCCGTATGCCGTCGGGAACTCCTCCCATGACCAACGGGCCGATCCGGCCAGCCCCTTTGACAACGGGTCGCTGACCACGGGCAACGCGGGGGTCGACCTCAAGTACGGGCTGACCAACGGCCTCACGCTGGACGCCACCTTCAACCCCGACTTCGGCCAGGTGGAGGCGGACCCGGCGGTGGTCAACCTCTCGGCTTTCGAGACCCGCTTCGACGAACGGCGCCCGTTCTTCGTCGAAGGGTCCGGCCTCTTTGCGTTCGGCGGCATGCGGGGGCTCGACTTCTTCTATTCGCGGCGCGTGGGGCAGCGGCCGGTACTCTCGGCCTACGGCAAGGGGACGTACGTGGACCAGCCGCAGTCCTCCACCATCCTGGGGGCGGCCAAGATTACGGGGCGCACCGAATCCAACCTGATCGTCGCCTTCATGAACGCCACCACGCAGCGCGAGATGGCCAAGTACACCGATGGAACGGACATGCCCATCGGCGAGGCGCCCGTCGATCCGCTGTCCAACATTACCGCGCTGAGGATCCGCAAGGACATGCGCGAGGGCAACACCCTGATCGGGGCGATCGCCACCGGGGTGGTGCGCGACCTGAACGACGATGCGTTCAACGGACTCCGCGACCGCGCCTTCGCGGGAGGGGTGGACTTCCTGCACCGCTTCAACAACCGCACATACTCGCTTTCGGGTTGGGCGGCGGGGTCCTACGTGCACGGAGACGCGCTCTCGATGCTCCGCGCCCAGCTCTCGCCCGTGCGCTACTACCAGCGTCCCGACCAGAACTACGTGACGCTCAACCCCGAAAACACCTCGATGACGGGGTTCGCGGGGCAGCTCGCCTTCCGCAAGAACGCGGGAGAGTGGACGTACGGATTCGAGGGCAGCGCGGTCTCGCCCGGTTTCGAGATGAACGACGCGGGATTCCAGACGATTGGGGACTTCTTCGCCATCTCCGGCGGAGGAGGCAAGCGCTGGACGGTGCCGGGCCGGATCTTCCGCAGCGCCAGCGCCAACCTCTACGGGAGCGAGAGCCGCAACTTCGGCAACCAGATCATCGACCGGGGCCTCTACCTGGACGCGAACGGGCAGACCAACGGCTTCCGCTCGTTCCGCCTGCGCAGCAACGTCCGCTTCCGGAGTCTGGACACGCGCTCGACCCGCGGCGGCCCCTCGATGCTCAGTCCCACGAATTGGAACGCGAACCTCAACCTGAACGGGGACGGACGGAACAGCATATCGGGGAGCCTCAACATCAACTACTCGGGCAACGAGGAGGGGGCGTACGGGATTACCCTTTCGCCGAGTATCCGCGGGCGGGGAGACGGGTCGCTCAGCTGGAGCGTCGGGCCAAGGGTGAGCCGGAGCTGGACACCGGCCTTCTACGTCGGCCAGGTCGGCGATCCCCTCGCGGGCAGGACCTGGAGCCGTCGCTACCTCTTCTCCGAACTCGAGAGGACATCGCTCAGCGCGACCATACGCGTGGACGTGGCGGTCACCCCCGTGATCACGCTGCAGGTCTACGCGCAGCCGTTCCTGTCAAGCGGCGACTACGAAGGGTTCGGCGCGCTCGTTACGCCCGGCACCTACGACTTCCTGCGCTACGGAGAAAACGGATCGACCATCCAGCAGACCGGCGACTTCTACAGCGTGGACGCCGACGGGCCGGGGCCGAGCCGGGCCCTTGCATTCCCCAACCCCGATTTCCGCGTGCGCTCCTTCCGGAGCAACGTGGTGCTGCGCTGGGAGTACCTGCCGGGATCGACGCTGTTCGTCGTCTGGGCGCAGGACCGGTTCGGCCGCGCGGGCGAGGCGGGCCTGGACGGGATCGACGACGTGCGCGACCTGTGGAACGACCCCATGCGCAATGTGCTGCTGGTGAAGGCGAGTTACTGGCTGGACTTCTGAGGGGCGGACGACCCGGACTCCGCCGGGCGGGTTTCGGAGCTTGGCCCACACTCGGCTTCGGCGTCGCGGAAACCCAGTGACGTAGCGACCCCGGCCTGTCGACGGTCGAGTGTGAGGAACGCGATCGCCCTTGGCGCGGGTGCCGCGTAGAGGGCGCTGGCGACGTGCCAGAGGTCGGCGCCGCGCAGGCTGCCCGCTTCGAGCGCGGTCTCCATCTCCGGCGAGAGGGGCCGGTGGGTGAGGATCCAGCTGACTCGGGCCAGAAGGTGGGTCGGCACCGGCTGGCCTTCGCGCCGGCAGGCCGCCCTGAGTTCGGCTTCGAGAAGGTTGGAAGAGACCAGGCGGGAATAGCCCGCCAGCCTGGTTGCGAGAGATTCCGCGCCTTCTGCGCCAAACGCGAGAGCAACGACGACCGACGTATCGACGTACGCGACGCTCACTCGTTGCGCTCGGCGAGGAAGCGGGCGAGTCCGCCGGGGCTCGGCGGCCCTGGGTTGAGCGGGCTGCGAGGGTCCTCCGCCGGCACCACGATCCCGCGTTTCTCGAGCCGTGCGAAATGCTGCTCTACGGTGTCGGCTTCGGGCGCCAGGGGACGGATCTCCGCCACGGGCTCGCCCCGGTAGCTGATGGTGACTGCCGTGCCCTCGCGAACCAGCCGCAGGACCTCGGAGAACCTGGCCTTGGCCTCGTAGGTGGAGTAGACGGGATTCATGACCGGAAAATCTAACTAGTCTGACTAGTCTGTCAAACCGAACGCCGAACCGCGGTCAGTTCAGCGCCCCCGACATGATCGTCGTCACGTGCAATTCGAGCCTGTGGTTGACCCGGAGGCCGAAGACGCCGTCGGTTGCCAGGTCGCCGCGTGGTCCCGACCACACCTGCTCGCCGTTGACGTAGAAGCGCAGTTCGTCGCCGTCGGCTTCGAGTGCGAGGACATTCTTGGCGGTGTTGGCGTTCTCGGGTTTCGTAGCGTACGAGACGATCGCCGTGTGGGCCGTCCAGTCCTGGACCACGGGCGTGGCCGTGCCGGAGCGGGCCTTGACGAGGAACTCGCCGCCTTCGCGCAGGAGGAAGTAGGTGTAGCGCTGGTCGGGACCCTGCAGATCGCTGCCGCCGATGAAGAAGCCGAAGGCCTCGCGCCGTCCCTCGGGGTCGAAGAGGAAGGTCGTGGACTCGATCCGGAAGTCGCCGGAGGCGATCGAATCGGGGTGGTAGGCGATCAGCCTGGGGCCCGTCGTGATGTGGAGGCCGGGGAGCATGGTGACCATGCAGAGGTCGTCCATGCTCATGCCTTCACGGTCGAAGCGGGCTTCCCAGCCTTCGGGGAACTTGTCTTCGGGGCACTCCTGGGCGGTGGGGGGGGTGGGGGTGAGGGCGGCGGCGGCGGTGAGGGCGAGGGTGATCGAGAGCGCGATCGGGAGTGCGATCCTGAACTTGCGTCTTGGCATGTCGGTTCCTGGGTGGAGTGGTGGGGCTGGGCGGGTCCATAGGGTCTGCCCAGTCTGGCGGTGGGTTTCGCCGGTGACAAGGTCCTGCGCCGTGAGGAATTGCCCCCGGGCGCCTCAGCCTGCGCCCCGCTTCGCCTTGTAGCGCGGATCTCCACCGAAGCCGGTCGCCGGGACCATGGTCTGGCTGCCGTCACGTCCGGATCGAGCATCAAACGGGGGTAGCTATCCGCTCGACATCAATGCGGTCGGCACTCTTCATGGCCTGCGCAAGGTCGTAGGCCGATTGAAGGCGATACCAGGTCTCGGCCCCACCTCCAAACGCCTTGTCCAGGCGGATCGCCATTTCGGGAGAGATGCCCGAGCGGCAGTTGACGAGTTCCGAGAGCTGCTTGCGGCTGACCCCGAGCCTCCGCGCCGCATCCGTCACGGTGAGGCCGAGCGGCTCCAGGCACTCGTGGCGCACGGACAGGCCCGGATGCGGCGGGTTCTTCATCGGCATGTCGCGGTCTCCAGTTCCTGGTCCTAGTGGTAGTCGGTCAAGTCCACATCCCTAACATCCCGCCCGTCAAAGCGGAAGACCACGCGCCAGTTGGCGGACACCTTCACCGCCCAGTAACCCGCGCGGTCGCCCTTCAGTGGGTGAAGCCCCAAGCCGGGCAAGTTCATGTCCCGCGGTCTAGCCGCCACGTCCAAGCGGGCAAGGACCCGCTCGACCTTGGCGACCAGGTTCAGGGGAATCCGCCTGCGGTCTCCCTTCTCGAACAGACGTTCGAGGCCTCGGTGGCGAAAGCCGGAGATCATCGTATGAGAACTGTAACGTATCACTGCCCAGGTGGCAACGCGCGTGGCGGCATCCGGTCTCGCCACCGACCAAACGTCGTCCATGCTGCCAGCCAGACCTCCTGACTTACAGTTCCCCACTTGGCGTCAGTCGCCGCCCTACCACGTAGGGCACACCCAGGGGGTCGTCCCGCGTCCCCCAGACGTGGGTGGCCGTAGCGTCGTGGGCCCCAAAGGACTCGGGCAGGAGAACGCGCCGGGGCTCGCTGGATGTGTCGCCGCGCGGGAGGGTGTACCAGACCCGGAGGGTGTCCGACCTCTCGAAGGTCTTGATCCACACCTCGTCCGAGGCCGTCAGGAAGAAACTCTGTGCCGCCGGCAGTTTCTCGGGTTTGTACAGGGTCTCCTCGAAGGCTTCCAGAAACTTGAGGCGTTCCGCACGCGAGAACATGGCGAACTGAAACTCCGGGCCGCTGACGATATCGACGACTTCCTGGATCCACTCTGGCGTGAGATTCAGCAAGGACGCCCGTTTCGGCTGTGCCCGTGAATCGGTACTCCGGTTTGGTGAGCCATTCGGGGCCGCCGTACGTGTCGGGGGCGTCTTCGCCACAGCCGAGACATACGAGGAGCGCCGCGATGGACGGCGCAGGCAGTTGGCTGCTCCTCCAGAGAGGCCGCATCATCCGGCACCCCCTCACCACCCCTCCACCCTCCCCTGCGCCGTAAACACCAGCACCCGCTCCCCCACCACTTCACCCGTCAACCTCTCCCAACACTCACCATACAGGTCCACCTGGGCGCGGTACCGCCCCACCCTCTCCTCGAACTCGGGATCCTCGCCGCTGTCCGTCTTGTAGTCCGCCACAACCCAGTGGCCGTTCTCGCGGAAGACCAGGTCGATCACGCCCTCAAGCACCTCCTGTCCCCCTCGCCGCACCCCGAGGTTCACCGCGAACGGCACCTCGGTGTAGCGCTCGTCGCTCTCCATGGCGCGCTGCCACACGGCCGAGGCACGCACGGCCTCCACCAGTGCGAGAATGGCCCGCAGTTCGGTGGGCGCACCCACGCTGTCCACCGGACGCTCGAACTCGATGAGCAGGTCACGGGCCAGCTCCGCGAGGGCCTCGCCGCTCATGCCCTCACCCGCCGCCGCGAGCACCGCGTGGACGACGCTGCCCCATTCGAAGCCACCGCTCGCGGGGTCGAGGGTGGCCGGGGCAAAGTCGTCCGTGCGCACGGCGGAATCCGAGGCGGCCGGACCCGCGTCCACCCCCTTCGCCCGCCCCGTCACCGTCTCCAAACGGTACGTCGGCCGGCGTGTACGCTCCCCCGCGGCCACCATCTCCGCAACCGCGGCCTCCATTTCCGTCCCGGCATCCAGAACATCCGGCTCGGGCGCACCCTCGCGCGGCAATTCCACCAGCCTCGCGATCCCCCCCTCACCCTCCTCCACCCCCCCACCCTCCCCCACCCCCACGGCCCGCAACGCCACCCACTCTTCCAACGCCTCCCACGGCGACCTGCCCTTCAACCCCGCCCCCCGCCCAATCCACAACTCGTCCCTCGCCCGCGTCGCGGCCACGTACAGCAGACGCACCTTCTCGGCCGCCTCGAACGCGCGCTCGATCGCCTGATCTTCCTCCCAACTCCCCGGCTGCGCGATGATCTCGGTCTGGAACCCGCGCCTTACCAGCATCGGGATCGTGCCATGCCCCACCCCTTCCTCGTCGCGGGCCACGCGCATGCGGGGCGGCCAGTCGCTTTCCCCGAAGGGCGCCGCCAGGAAGACCACCCTGGCCTCCAGTCCCTTCGCGCGGTGGAGGTTCATCACCTGGACGCTGTTGCCGCGTCCCGGCACGAGCGGCGCCTCCGCATCCTCCCAGTCCAGCGCGGTGGAGATGGCGTCCACGGCACCAGCAATCGACGTGTCCCCTTCCATGGCCCGCGCGCGCACCGCGTCGAGGAGATAGGCGAGCGCCCCGGCACGGAGTCCCCCCAGCTTGCCCGCCGCCGCCAACGGAAAGAGTCCGATCTCCCGCACCAGACGCTCGGCCGTCACATCCGCGGGCTCGCGGCGCGCGCGCTTCCACCACGCGTGCAACACGTTGATCGCGCCGGCCACTTCGCCGTCGCCCCCGGCCGGGGCGTTGATCGCGAAACGGCCGCCGCCGTCCCGGTACGCCACCAGCCGGTCGAGCGTGATCCCGAAGAGCGGACCCGTCAGCGTCCCGAGCACGCGCGGCTGGTGCGCGGGGTCCTCCAGGCAGCGGAAGAGCAGGAGCAGCGCGGCCAGCTCGTCCTCGAAGCCGACCCCCGCGCCCGACACTTCGACGGGCAGGTTGCGGTCCTCGAGGGCGTGGGCGTAGACCGGGAGGTACTTGCGGGTGCGGGTCAGGATCATGAAGTCGGCGGGCTCGCGCTCTCCGGCCTCGACCCGGCGGGCGATCTCCGCCGCGATGCGCGCGGCTTCGTCCTGGGCGACCTGATCCTGCCTTCCGTTCGCCACCGTGTATGCGGCCAGCAATCCGGGACCATCGTCGCGATCCGTTCGGAGCGGGGCGAACGCCGCCTGGCGGTCCGTGTCCTCCTGCCCGAACCGGTCCTCGTGGTCGAAGACGCCCTTGACCAGCGTCTCGATGGCGGGCAGGGAGCGGAAGTTGGCCTCGAGGAGCAGGACATCGCCGAAGACCTCGAAGCGCTTCTTGACCACCTCGTACAGGGCGATGTCGGCGCGCCTGAAGCGGTAGATGCTCTGCTTGGGGTCGCCGACCACGAAGAGTGCGCCGGGGCGGGGCGTCACGGTGCGCCAGTCGTTGCCGGTCTCAGGGTCGCTGGCGAGCAGCAGCAGGATCTCGGCCTGCAGGGGATCGGTGTCCTGGAACTCGTCGACGAGGACGCGCTGGTAGCGTCTGCCCAGGTCGCGGCGCGCGCCGGGGTCGTCGCGGAGCAGCGCGGCCGTGTGAACCAGCAGGTCCTGGAAGTTGATGTCGCCCCGGTCCTTCCGTTGCGCGGCGAAGGCGGCGGCGGCATCCCTGGCCACGCCGATGGCGACGGGATAGCGGTAGGCCCACCACTCGCGCAGCAACCGGTCCGCCGCTCCACCCGCTTTCGCGAAGGCGACGAAGTCCGCGCACAGGCGCTTGGCCTCGGCCTTCCCCAGAGCGGTGTCGGACCACCGTTTCTGCACCAGACCGCCCTTCTTGAGGTGGACCCGGGCCAGGGCATCGAAAAACGCTGACTGGTCTGACCAGTCAAGTGAGCGGCGCCAGTAGAGGAGCGTGCGCACGCGGCGGCCGAAGGCGTCCCATCCGTCCGGGGGCTCGCGGCCCCGCATGAGCCGTTCGGCGCGGTCCAGCAATTCCTCGAAGCGGGCGCGCACCCCCCGCAACTCCTCCGGGTCCGGGGGGTCCCGCGCTTCGAAGCCGAAGTCGACGTCCGGGTTCTCCACCAGCTCGCGGAAGGCGTCCTCGAGCCGGTCGGGCTGGATGCCCAGACTGTCCAGCTCGCCCAGGCGCGGGTCTCCGTCCGTAGCCAGGCGTTCCAGGAACTCCACCCAGAAACGGCGCTTCATGCGGTCCGCCTCGGACTCCTGCACCTCGCGGAAGCCCGGATCGAGCCCTGCCTCCAGCGGCCGCTCGCGCAGCAGCTTGGCACAGAAGGCGTGGATGGTCCCGAGGAAGGCGAGATCGATGTCGCGGATGGCCTTTTGCAGCACCGCGTGGTCGCGGCTATCGGGTGCGAGTTTGGCCGCGGCCGCTTCGAGCGTCACCTGGAATCTCTGCCGCAGCTCCGCAGCCGCCTTGCGGGTGAAGGTGACCGCCGCGATCCGGTCGACGGTGCAGGCGCCGGTGCGCACCAGGGCCACCATGCGGTCGACCAGGGAGGTGGTCTTGCCCGATCCGGCCCCCGCCTCGACGAGCAGGTTGCGGTCGAGGTCCTCCACGATGCGGTGCCGCGAGGCCTGGTCGGGGGGTTCGCACCGGGGCGGCGGGCGCGGGGCTGGCGGTGAATCTATCCGTGCCTCCTTCAAAACACCGGCTCCTCGTCTTCCCAGTTGCGCGCGCGCTTGAGAGACTCGAGTTCGGGAAGGACGCCCAGGTTGCGGGCCGTCCATTCGCCGTGCCGGCACGACGCGTTTCGTCCGAACTTGTCGGTGCGGACGCCGCAGACCTCCGCGAAATCGCAGAAGCGGCAGTCGTCCCCGGCTTTGTCCGTAGCGGGGAACCGGCCGGCCGCGACGCCGTCGAGCAGGGTGGCTACCAGGCCGCCACCGGAGGTCAGCTCGCCGGTCTCGAAGGCCCGTACCCGGTTTTCGCCGCGACGGGTGGGGAAGTGGTACTCCATGCGCGCGGCCGAACGGCTCTTTATCGCGCTCGCGGCCAGGGTGTAGATGAGGTGCTGCAGGCGCCGGCCGCCATTGTACACGCCCGACTTGCCGCCGTACCCGTAGTCTCCGCCGGTCTTGTAGTCGACGACGTGCAGCTCCGCGCCGTGGGCGTCCAGCCGGTCGATGAAGCCGCGCACCGCCACCGGCCTGCCGGCCGCGTCGATCAGGGTCGTGTCGTCGCCCATCCCGAAGGGCATCTCCAGCTCAATCCAGGGCGGCGGGTCGCTGCGGATCATCTCGACGAAGGAGCGGGCGTCGTCGCGCAACGCGTTCATCTCCCACTCCTGCACCGCGCGGCTGGGCGTGGGGAGTTCCCAAAGCTTCCGGGCTCCCTCGCGGTCGACCACGGACAGGGCGAGCGCGAGGAAATCGTCGTCGTCGGGGTCGAGCGCCCGTTCGCGCGCCAGCCTCAGCGTCTCTTCGTAGACCTTGTGCAGCAGGCTGCCCCGTTCGAGGGGGTTGAGCCAGCAGTGGGGATCGAATTCGGGGTCGTCGGGCGGATAGGCCTTGAGGACGTGCTTGAGAAGGAAGCGTCGGGGGCAGGCGCCCAGGTCGGAGAGGCGGCTCGCGGAGAAGGCGTGGCCGGAGAGGTCCTGGTAGGAGAGGGGGGGCGAAGGGGTGCCAAGGAAGCCGGTGTGGACGGTGGCTTCGTCGTTGTCGAGCGCCTTTGCCGCGGCCATGCCGAGGCCGAGTCGGGGGTAGGCGCGGCCCACGGCGTCGAGTCCGTCGCGCAGCCTGCCGTCGGAGGTGGCGAGCGAGCGGAGCCAGACGTCGGCTTCGTCGAGGTTGGTGTGCAGCGCCGGCCGGGGGAGGCGGGACTCGCTTGGGCCGAGGTGGTGTTCGAGGTGTTCGAAGTTGAGGGACCGGTCCCCTTGGCGCAGGCGCAGGGCCTGGAGGAGTTCGGGGGCGGGAGAGAGCTCGCGGGATTCGCCGGGATCCCAGCGGCAGTAGCTCACGAAGGCGGTGCCGCGGAGGCGCGCGACGAGCTGGGCGAAGTTGAAGCGGGTCTCGGCGGTGCGGTCGCGCGCGAGGGGGAGTTCGCCGCGACCGAGGGTCCAGCGCTCGCGATCGAGGAGGAGTGGGTCTTCCTGCGAGGAGCCGGGGAAGCGGGCCGAATCCAAGCCGACGATGAAGGTGTAGGGGCGTCCGGTGGCGCCGCCGTGCGCGAGGTCTGTGAGGTAGAGGTGGCCGGACGCGGAACTCCAGGGGGCCAGGCCTTCGGCGCGAGGGGCGGGGATGCGGATCTGGAGGAAGGACTTGACGATGGCGGCGGCGGAGGGGTAGTCGGTGGGCCGGGTCAGGGTGGCTTCGATGCGGTCGAGCTGGCGGACGAGGCGGTCGCGCGCGGTGTCGTCGGTGTCGGTGCCGGGGGTGGTGCGGGCGAGCAGGCTCTTGACGCCGGTGGCGACCTGGGCGGGGGATGCGTTGCCGGTGACGTCGGGGGTTGCGGCCAGGACGGGGTGGAGCAGCGCTCGGAGCGCGCGCAGGTCGTCGCGGGTGCGGTCCTTGCGGCGCGCGAGTTGCTCCTCGGTCTGATAGCGGCCCTGCCTCATCTTCTCCACATCCTTCAGTGCGCGATCGATCCTGGCGGTGTGGCGCTCCCTGCCCCAGCCGATCCGCAGCCTTCTGAGCGAGCGGGCCAGGCGGGGACCGGGGAGGCGGTGGTGGGGACGGGGGGGCGTGATGTCGCCGGCCTCGACGAGGGCCCGGAAGCGCGCCTCCTGGAAGTCGTTCTCGATCCACTGGAAGTAGGCGGTAGCCACGCGGCCGGGACGGGTGCGCTCGACGGGAAGGCCGACGGCGAAGGTGACGGGGATCTTGAGCGGGTCCGCCAGGGCGTGGAGGGCGGAACCGTAGACCGCGGGGTCGGTGGCGATGATCTCGACTTCGTCCCAGTGGGCGCCGAGGTCCATCGCGCGGCGCAGGACGCCGCGAAGCTCGTCCTGGACGGAACCGGCCGCGAAGAGTTCGATTCGCGGGCGGGGGCCCTGGTGGCGCTCGACGGCGTGCAGGAAGCTTCCCGGCGCGACGGGCGGGGCGACGTCCCAGAGGATGCCCTTCGGGACGGGGAGGCCTTCGACCGGGTCGGTCTTGAGGAGGGTGGCGCCGCGGCGCTGCAGGGCGCGAGCGAACCGGCCCGCGAGACCGCGGTCGGGGAGGCCGGGGAGGAGGAAGGTGGGGGCTCGCAGCGGTGGGGGGGCCGTGTCGTCTTCGAGGATCTCGATGGCGGTGGACAGGACGTGGGCGTTGTCGGCCAGGTTGTCGGCGTCGAGAAGGTTTTCGTAGCGGCGGAGGACGGCGGTGACGAGGGCCTGTCTGCGCGAGCGTGGGGTGCCCAGCGAGGTGGCCCGGATGCCGCCCAGGCGGAGCGCGGCCACCGAGTGACGTACCGCGTCGCGGAACCCCACCTTCTCGGCGAGGCCGGGGAAGCCGAAGCCGCGCCCTGAGCGGATCGCGTCGTCGATGGCGCGTTCGACCAGCGCCTGTTCGTCGAAGGTGTCGATTATCGCGCGGCCCGCGAAGGCGCCGGTGCGCGCAACGAATTCCGTTGCGAGGGGTCGTAAGGTGTTGACCTCAAAGCCGACCCATGAGGTGCCGCGCACCACTGCCTGTCTGAGGAGCTCCTTTCCCTCGCCGCGCGTGCGGGCCAGCAGGACCTTGCGGGAGCGGCCGCCGTCGCGCGCGATGCGTTCGAGTTCCTGGACCAGGATGGAGGGGGAGGCGGGGGCGGGGGCGGGGGGTGGGGTGGGGTCGGGGCCGCTCGCGTCGAAGTCGAGGTAGAGCTGGCTCATGGGGACGGCTCCAAAGCGAAAAGCGACCCGAGCCGCCGCGCTTTCCGTCCGCGCCAGCTGCCCCGGTGGTACGCGTCGCTGACCAGCAGCGGAAGGGTCACGGTGGCCTCCCCGTACACCATGCGTTCCCGCGCCGTCGCCACCTTGCCCCAGCTGGCGGCCTCGCGCAGGGTGGAGCCCGAGAGGCCGCCGTCGCGCACGTCGGCTACCGTGAGCTGCACGGCGAATTTGTGCATGGGGACGTCCCGCGAAGAGGCATCGTCCCCCTCCGCCAGCATGCGCGCCGCCACCACCGCGTCCTGCGCAAAGTTCTTCGGCACCCCCCCACCCACCATCAGCAGCCCCGTCTCGGCCGCCGCCAGCTTGATCCTCGCCAACTCATGGAAGTCCTTCCCCGAGTCGAAGGCCACATGCGGCAGCCCCTCGCCCGCCGCCCTGACCCGGTGCGACACCACCCCGAACCCCGCCGAGGAATCGCTCAGCGCCGGCACGAACACCGGCACCTCGCGCCGGTACGCCTCCAGCACGATCGACCGCGCGTCCCCATGGTGTCGGTCCAGGTACGCCCCCATCTCACGTACCACCTCCCTGCTCGAATACGCCCGCGCACCCTCCGTCGCACCCTGCCACCCCGTCCCCCCACTACCCTCGCCCAGCCCCCCGCTGCCGCCACCCCCCACCAGCCCATCCAGCACCCCCGCCACCGTCTCGTCGCACACCCGCATCTCGGCCTCGTCCACATACGTGTCGTAGATCCGGTCGATCTCGAGCCGGTTCAGCTCCTCGTCCCCCACCACCGGCGCCTCGGGCGATCCCGGCGCCATGTAGTGCCGGAACCCCAGCGCCTCGAAGAAGTCCTGGTCGACCACGATCGCCCCCGTGGCCACGATCACGTCGACCATGTCGCACTCCACCAGCGTGAGCAGCGCCTCCTTGAGCCCCGCGGACACCAGCGACCCCGCCAAAGTCAGAATCACCGCGCCGCCGGGCTCCTCGACCATCTCGGCGAAGATGTCGGCCGCCTCGGCAAGGTTGCGCGCCTGGAAGGCCGCGTTGCGGTAGGTGTCCACCACCGCCCGCCCGTTGAAGGCGGTCACGTCGATGTGCTCGACCGGCCGGGTGAGCAGCTGCCCCTTTCGGATCGTGCTCACCCGGCCGGCCTCGTCAATTGAAGGGCGACGCGTTGTTCTGCACCAGCACCCTGTTCATGTCGACCTGCATCGTCACCTCGGTCACGAGCAGTTGGGCATCCGGCCCCGTCCCATCGTAGATCTCGACCGGCGAGTAGATGTCCATCGCGTACCGGGGCGTCTGCGGGATGTAGCCGGGCACGACCGCCACGGTGCCGGGGTCGCCCTCGGTGATGTTGGGATTGAGATTGATCTCCCGGAGCATGATGGGCAGCTTGATCCCCAGGTCGGCCAGGCGCCGCCCCTCGAGCAGCATGATCTCCTGGCGGGCGAGCCACAGTGCGTGCCAGAGCTCGTCGGCGCTGCCAAGCCCGGCGACGCTGTCGGTGTCCAGCGAGGTCGATGAGACGCTGGCCACCTCCAATCCGTCGGCCGGGCGGTCCACCACCAGCCCCGCGCGATACGGACTGTCGGAGTCGGCACGGATGAGGATCTCCGAACTCCGCGGCCGGATGCTCAGATCAGCGTTGCGGCGCTCGTCATTGTCGTCGAAGCCGACCGTGCCGCGCGTTTCCGCCATGTTGATGGCGTTCACCAGACCGATCCGGGCAGCAGCCAGATCGCCCCTGGACAGGGCCGCCTCCGCAAGGATCAGGTGCATCTCCTCCGCCTTGGCGATCGCTATCGCTGATCCCCGTTCGGTGTACTTGGGATCCAGAAAGTCGAGCCGGGGAAGCGGCTGCATCTCCTGAAGCGCGCGGAGTACCAGGAACGCCACGGCCGTGTTGGGGAGGAAGGCCTCGTCGTACGGCGGGGCGAAGAGGAAGTTCGGGATGCTGTCGAGTACGCTGGTGGCCGCTGTTTCGGCCGCGGAGGCGTCGCCCAGCAGACGGTGCGTACGCGCCAGCGCCGCCTGGGTCTGCGGCCCGAATTCCGTGGCCTTCCGCAGGTCGGTCACAGCCTTGCCAAGGGCGGCCGAAGACGGCTCCGGTTCGCCGTCTTCCTGGTGCGGCGCATGGGAGAAGATCTCTCCCAGCGTCAGGTAGGCCATCCCACGGTAGTAGTGGGCCTCGGCGATGTGCTTCGGATCCGGCTCATCGTCGTCCGGAATGATCACGTCGATCACGAAGTCGCCCAGGGCACGCAGTTCCTGCACATTCCAGTACACCCCGCTGGCGCTCGTTCCCGTTGAGTTGACGAGGGTCGGGGTCACCAGGTGGGGTTCATCCATGTCCACCACGATGCCCGTGCCGTGGATGGAGTAGTCGTCGCTGATGACCGCAGTTGCCACCACGTACGCATTGATCATGCGGGCGAACTGCGCCCGCAGGCCCGGCATTAGGGCCGCGGTGGGGTTTTTCGCTTTGGAGAGATCCTCGTCGGTCGTTGTGGGGTTGTTGACGCGTGTGGGGTCGATGGCGTCGCAGGCGGAGGCCGCGAGAACGGCGAGCAGTACCAGACCTGCCTTTCTCGCGCCCTCTCGACGAATCGGTGTGTTCTTCATGGTCTTCTCCTTGTCCTCTCCCACAGCCGGTCAGAACACGACCTCGACCCCGAGCCGATACATCCGGTTCGGGGGCAGGGTGACGCTGCTCTCGCTCCCCAGTTGCAAACCGCCGCCGAAACTGACCCCGTTGAGTTCGCCGTCCATGAGCTGGTTGCGCGACCAGATCCACAGGTTGCGGCCGCTCAGGTAGACGGTGGCGCGGTCGGCGCCCAAGCGGGACGCGAAGCCTTCGGGAAGGACGTATCGCACCGAGACCTCGCGCAGCTTGAAGTAGTCGCCGTCGTAAAGAAAGGCGTTGCGAGCAGCCGACTCGCTGTACTCGCCTCGCACGGTTCCGTCAGGATTGTACTGCAGCGGGAATGCGTAGTCGCACGGTTCGTCACGATCCTCTGGGCGTCTGTCGTCGGTCACCGGGTTGATCCAGTAGATCCCGCAGCGGATCTTCTGCCTGCGCAAGATCCCGTTGAAGGTCGCCCACACCGACCCCCAGTCGAACACCTGATGCCCGCCCGCCCAGTCCGCCAACGCGGTGATCGTCAGGTTGTTCCCTACCGATATGGTGGAGTTCAGCCCCCCGCTCCTGGTGGGCACCGCACCCTTGCCGCTGAACTGGTTTACGCTGGCGTCGGGCAGGCTGTCACCGTTGGTATCCACCGGCATGGATACAAGCCAGGCTCCCACGGGGCCGCCGACGCACGTGTCCAGGTCGCCCTCCACCTTCACCCTCCAGCACCCGGTCACCCACTGCTGCGGCCGGAGCCCGCCCACCGGAAAGGCCGGCACGCCGCCCAGATCGGTCACCCGGTTGTGGTTTAACTGGAAGTGGCCGCCCACGGACCACGCCAGACGCCGGGCGTTCAGCACCTGCACGTTGAGGGCTACCTCGACACCGAAATTCCAGATCTCGCCCACATTCTCCTGCTGCGTGCCCTGGCCCGTCACGGGCTGGCGCGGCACCTGGAAGAGAGCGTCGGTCGTGCGTGCATCGTACACGGTGACGTCGAGCCCGGCGCGATTGTGCCACAGCGCCGCGTCCAGACCCGCCTCGATCGTCGAGGTCTTCTCGGGTCGCAGCTGCGCGTTGCCCGGATTCGAGAACCGGGGGGCCGACTCGCCCCTGAACGGCGTCGCAGAGAAGGTCCGGTCCTTGAGGAAGGCACCGGGGAACTTGCCTGTCTGGCCGAAGGCCGTCCGCACCTTGAGTTCGTCGACGAACGGGATGGACATGTCGTCGGTCAGGACGTATGCCGCGGTGGCCTTGGGATAGAGCTCCGTATCGATTTCGTCGCCGAAGCTGGAGCCGGCATCGATCCGGAATCCGGCGCCCAGGTACAGCTTGTCCCCGAGACTCAGTTGCTCGTCCACGTAAAGGCCGCCGTTGAAGACCTCCACGTTCCCTTCGAAGGCGGTGATGACAGCGGCGGCGTCGAAGTCCGTCGTTCCGGGAAGCGAGAAGCCGCGCCCGTTGCCGTTGATGATGCTCTCCTCTTCACGGAAACCCTGGACTCCCACGGTGAGGGAGGAGCCGATCGAACCCGCGGCGTTCCGCCAGCTGTAGGTGGCCCCGGCATCGAACGAGACAGAGGTGAAGGACCGGTCGCGGCGGTTGAGCTGACCGGTCGGCTCGCCGGGCGTGAATCCGATCGGCTGGAAGACGCGCTGCTGGTTCGAGCGGTTGTCCGCGCCCACGGTGAGCCGGGCAGTCAGGTCGTCACGGATGTTCCAGCGGGCGCCGCCGGCGAGAATGAAGCGGTTGACCGATTCGCCGATCTCGGGAAGGAGGAAGATGTCGAGCGCCTCGGCAAGAGTGGAAGCACCCGAGAATGCGAGCGCGTCACCGACTTCGAAGGTCGTGAGCGGGTCCGCAATGGCCGCGCCGTTGTATAAGCGCTGGAAGTTGTGGCGGACATAGCTGCCCGAGAACTCAATCGTGAAGGCGTCGGTGACCGAAGCCTGGAGTCCACCGCGCAGATTGTAGTTGGTGCTGCCGTCCTTGGGCTGGGTCCCCGTCCTGTCTTCCATGCGGCCACTGACGCTGTACGTCACGTCGCTGGTCCCCCCGGTCATCCCCAGGTAGTAGTTCTGGCTGGTGCCCCGCTTGAAGTACAGGTCCTCCATGAAGGTGGGTGACACGTAGCCGGAGTCGACGAGAGGCGTGAAGATCACCCGCGTGTCGAAGATGTACTTGAGCTCGGGGAGTTCCAGCCCCTGCTCCATGCGGGCAGTGATCCGCGGAGCACCCGGCGACCCCTTCCGGGTGAAGATCTGGATGACCCCGGTCGCCGCGTCCGATCCGAAGAGCGTCGAGGCGGCACCCCCCTTGGTGATCTCGATCCGCTCGATGTCGGTGGTAAGCAGGTCCGACAGTGCAGACGACTGCTCGCCTCCCGTGCCGGCGGAGGTGGCCTGGTCGTTGTCGACCCTGACACCATCGATGTAGATGACCGGCGTCTGCGCGCCGAATACCGACGACACGCCCCGGAAGCTAATCAGCGAACCCGTCCCGGGCTGTGCCGATGTGGCGCTCACGGTGGCACCGGCCACGCGGCCCTGCAGCACCTGGTCGATCGACTGCACGGGAGCGAGCTCGAAGTCCTCGGCCGTGAGCACTTCGACGGTCGTACCGAGGGCTCGCCGCGCCGTTTCGGCCCCCACCCCCGTCACCACGATCTCGTCCAGGGAGATGGCCGTGGCGGTCATCTCGATCTCGAGCGAGACCGCCTCGTCCGCCGCCACGGTCACGTCCGTGTCCAACTCTCCGTACCCGATCAGGCTGACCCGGACGACCTGCGCACCCGTCGGTACGCCCAGCAACACGAACCGGCCCGCCGAGTTGGTCGGCAGTCCGATCCCGGTGCCCACGATGTGCACCTGGGCGTCGGCCAGGGGGCGCCGTGACGCCCCGTCCAGCACCAATCCCCGCACCGACCCGGTCTGGGCCGCGGCGGGGAGGACGGTGAGGCACGCCAGTGCCGCAATCGCGGCCAGCGAGGCGACACCGCGCACGATTCGATTGAACTGCATCGGTTGTTTCGTTGCGATCGGACCCCCCACCGACCTGGACACCTGACACCCCCTCCCTACACGTCCAGGTTCCGCACGTATTTCGCATTTCTCTCGATGAACTCGCGGCGCGGCTCCACCTCGTCACCCATCAGCCTCCTGAAGATCCCGTCCGCCTCGGTCGCGCTCTCGACCGTAACCTTCAGGATCGTGCGCGCGTCGGGATCCATGGTCGTCTTCCAGAGCTGTTCCGGGTTCATCTCGCCCAGCCCCTTGTAGCGCTGAATCGAGATTCCCTTCCCGTCCTTCCCGTTGGAGAGCTTGCGGATCTCCAGATCGCGCTCGTCGTCGGTGTAGGCGTAGCGCTCCGTCTTGCCCTTCTGAACGCGGTAGAGCGGCGGCTGCGCGATGTAGATGTAGCCCTGGTCGATAAGCTGTCGCATCTGCCGGAAGAAGAAGGTCAGCAGCAGGGTGCGGATGTGGGCGCCGTCCACGTCGGCGTCCGTCATGATGATGATCTTGTGGTAGCGCGCCTTGCTGATGTCGAAGTCGTCCCGGATCCCCGCACCGATCGCCGTGACCATGGCGCGGATCTCGTCGTTGGAGAGGATCTTGTCGATGCGCGCCTTCTCGACGTTCAGAATCTTGCCCTTGAGCGGCAGGATAGCCTGGAAGGAGCGGTCGCGCCCCTGCTTGGCGGACCCGCCGGCCGAGTCCCCCTCGACCAGGTAGATCTCCGAGAGCGCCGGGTCGGCTATCGAACAGTCGGCCAGCTTGCCCGGCAGCACTCCACCCTCCAGACCGCTCTTCTTGCGGGCCAGGTCGCGGGCCTTGCGCGCGGCCTCACGCGCCCGCGCCGCCTGCAGCGACTTCTCGATCAGCGCCTTGGCCGACCTGGGGTTCTCCTCCAGGAAGGCCGAAAGGTGCTCGTTCACGGCCATCTCGACCGCGCCCCGCACCTCCGAGTTGCCCAGCTTGGTCTTCGTCTGCCCCTCGAACTGGGGCTCCATCACCTTCACGCTCAGCACGCAGGTCAGGCCCTCGCGCACGTCGTCGCCCGACAGGCTCTCGTCCTTCTTGAAGATCCTGTTCTTGCGCGCATAGTCGTTGATCGTGCGGGTGAGCGCCGACCTGAGACCGGTCAGGTGCGTGCCGCCCTCGTGGGTGCCGATGTTGTTCACGAAGGTGTGGATGTTCTCCGAAAAGCCGTCGTCGTACTGCATGGCGAGCTCGATTTCGGCCTCGGGCCGGCTCGTTTCGAAGTAGACCACTTGCGGGTGGATGGCGGCGCGCGAACCCCGCAGGTACTCCACGAACTCGGCCAGCCCGCCTTCGTAGCAGTAGATGTCCTCCGTCTCTTCGTCGGTGCGCTCGTCGCGCAGCACGATCTCGAGTCCCTTGTTCAGGAAGGCCATCTCGCGCAGCCGCGCCGAGAGCGTGTCGAAGTTGAAGCCCAGCTCGGTGAAGACCTCGGGGTCGGGCTTGAAGGTGACGAGCGTACCGGTGTCGTTGGCCGAGCCGATCACCTTCAGTTCGGTGGACTTGATGCCGCGCTCGTAGCGCTGGTGGTAGCGTTTCCCGCCCCGCCGCACCTCCACCTCCAACCACTCCGAGAGCGCGTTCACCACGCTCACCCCCACCCCGTGCAGTCCCCCCGACACCTTGTACGAACTCTTGTCGAACTTTCCGCCCGCGTGCAGGGTGGTCATCGCCACCTCGACCCCCGGGACGCCCTCGGTGGGGTGCATGTCCACCGGGATGCCGCGCCCGTCGTCGTCCACGCTGATGATGTTGTCCGGGCGGATGACGACGCTCACCGATGAGCAGTGCCCCGCCATCGCCTCGTCGACGCTGTTGTCCACGACTTCGTAGACCAGGTGGTGAAGCCCCCGCGCCGATGTGGACCCGATGTACATGCCGGGCCGCTTGCGTACGGCCTCCAGGCCCTTGAGGACCTGGATCCGTCTGGAGGTGTAGTCGCCGCTCTTGCTGTTATCTGTGGCCATTGGGTCGCCCCGAAGATTGTGTCAGGTGGTCCTTCGTCTCCGCCAGCCGGAAGCGGATTCGCCCGATCGGCGGCCCCGCTCCCCTGGCGTTCAATCGTTCCAGAATGAATTCGCCCATCATCGACAGCTCATTGATCCAGGCGCTGGAGAGCACCTCGACCACCAGCGTCTCCCCGCGCACCTCCACGGGCCGCGTCACCGCGCTGACGCGCTCGCCCACTGCGGCGGCCCATTCGTCCATTGCCGTGAGCCGCGCCAGCGAGTCTCCCAGGCCGGTGCGTTCCAGGTAGCCCTCGAGCACCTCGGCCACCGGCGCGAAGCGCTCGCCGCCGCGTTCTCGCCGTTCCGTCCCCATCACGCCTCGATCACTCCCTGGTGGATACGCCAACGCTCCAGGGAGGGTCCCCTGAGTCGCGCGTCGGACTCCTTGGGCGCGGTGAGCACGACCTGGCCCGTGCCCTCGCCGCGGAGCAAGTCCATGACCTGCCGGGACCGGCCCTCGTCCAGTTCGGCGAAGGCGTCGTCGAGGAGGAGGATCGGCTCGGTACCCCGCTCCCGCCGGATCGTCGCGGCCTCCGCAAGGCGCAGAGCCAGCGCGGCAGTGCGGCGCTGTCCCCCGGATCCGTATGTCCGGACCTGGAGCGACCTGCGCCGCGACGTGATCGTCAACAGGAGCTCGTCGCGGTGCGGCCCGACGGTGGTGACACCCCGCCGCACATCCGTCTCCCAGCTCTCCGCGAGCCGGGCCCGGAACCGCTCCCGCACCAGGCCTTCGTCGTCCCCGAACGCCTCTTCGCCGGCGCGCGGCTCACCCCCGCCCGCCCCCAGATCCGGCCGATACGTCATGGCAACCGAGTCGCACCCTGAAATGGCGGCGCAGTACGAGGCAAACGCCCCCGACCAGGTGGTGGCCCACTCATGGCGCATATGCGTGACACGCGCGCCGTGTCCCACCAGCCCCTGGTCCCAGGCACCGACCGCCGCCGCCCCGGCATTCGCCTTGAGCGCCGCGTTCCTCTGGGCGAGTGCCTTTCTGTAGCCCACCAGAGCCTCCACGTATCCTTCCCGGTTAAGGGACAGCAGGATGTCCAGAAACCTCCGCCGCGTGCTCGGCCCCCCGCTGACCAGTTCCACATCCGACGGAGAGAAGACGACCGCGCCCAGCCTTCCCAACGCACTCGCAATTCGGAGCGCGTCGGTACCGTCCACCGACACCTTCTTCTTCCTCCGCTTCCGGTCGAAGCCCGCGGAGACCGTTGCCGGCCTGTCGCCTTCCACGGATCCCTTGAGGTAGAACACGTCTTCCGAAAACGCCGTCAGCTCGCCGTCACTCGCGCCCCGGAAGGAACGGAAGCTCTCCAGGTAGTAGATCGCCTCCAGAAGATTGGTTTTCCCCTGGGCGTTGTCGCCGATCACCGCCACCCCTTCCGGAGGAAAACACAGCTCCTGGACCCCCAGGTTTCGGAAGTGGCGCAGCTCCAGTTCCCTCAAGACCACGAAGCGGGACGAGACCGCGAACAGGAGTTTCCAGACATGTATGAATATAACAGGATTCGGCCTGTTTCGGACGACGATTCAGGACCCCCGGCCAACCCCTGGGAATCGCCGCTAGCAGGCCCCGCGAACCGCCGTTTTCAGGACCCCCTGAAGGCCGCCCTGCGCTTCTCCAGGAAGGCCGCCATCCCCTCCTTCATATCGTCCGTGGAGGCCAGGAGCCCGAAGAGCGTGGCCTCGAAGGCGAGCGCGTGCTCCATGGTGTTCTCCTCGGCCCCGTACAGCGACGCCAGCGCCATCTCGACGGCCACCGGAGCATTCCGCGCGATCCGCCCGGCCACCTTCCTCGCCCGGTCCATCAGCTCCTCGTGCGGGACGACCACGTTGGCGAGCCCGATCTCCCCCGCGCGCTTCCCGTCGATCATCTCGCCGGTCAGGATCATCTCGGCGGCACGTCCCAGTCCCACCAGCCGCGCCAGCCGCACCGTCCCCCCATACCCGGGAATGATCCCCAGCCCGACTTCGGGGAGGCCGAAGCGAGCGCGCTCGCTCGCGACACGGAGATGACAGGCGAGCGCGAGTTCGCAACCGCCTCCCAGCGCGTACCCTCCCACCGCCGCGATCACCGGGCGCGGAAAGCGCTCTATGCGCCGCAGCACATCCTGTCCCGCGCGGCTCACCTCCGCCCCGGTGAGGGGTCCCATCTCGGCGAGCACCCCGATGTCCGCCCCGGCCACGAACGCCTTGTCCCCCGCGCCCGTGAGGATCACCGCGCGAAGGTTGGCATCGTCCCGCAGCGCCGTGAAGGCCGCGTCGATCCCGGCAATCACCTGCGGGTTGAGTGCGTTCAGCTTTGCCTGCCGGTCGATCGTCACCGTGGCGATCCCGTCGGCGGTCTCGGTCCTGACGTACTGGTTCTCGGTCATGTGCTGGATTCGGGTGTTGGGTGGTCGTTTCAGAATCGCCTTCGGGGGAGCGCGCTCCCGGGCGCCGGGAAGCTAGAAGGCGAAATGGGACTCTGCCAAGTCGGAACGGGACGCAAGCGGCCCCGGACGTAGCGGCGGCGGCGGAAGCGGCTTACCTTCCTGTGGCCTCTTCCGGTGGTGCGCTCGTTCACGGCATCAACCGATTTCCGGAAAGCAAACGCCGGGTCCCCAAGGCGGACGACGGGACGGGGAGGCGGAAGACCCGACGGACCCGGTGTCCGCAACACAACCATCCCTTTCGAGGAATTCATGGCACGATCTCTCAACAAGGTCACCCTGATCGGCAACGCCGGCGGCGACCCCGATGTGCGCACCGCCGCCTCCGGCAACCGCGTGGGCAAGCTCTCGCTGGCCACCAGCCGGTCGTTTCCGGACCGGTCCGGACAGCAGCAGGAGCGCACCGAGTGGCACCGCCTGACCTTCTTCGGCCGCCTGGTCGACGTGGTGGAGCAGTGGGTCAAGAAGGGGGACCGCCTCTACGTCGAGGGCCGGATCGAGTACTCGCAGACGCAGGACGACCGTGGCGGCACGAGGTACTGGACCGACATTATCGTGAACGAGATGATCATGCTTGGATCGACGGGAGGCGGTCGCGCCGACCAGCCCTCCCAGCGTGGCGGAGGCGATTTCCGCGCACCCGCGCCCACCCCACCCATCACAGAACCCGACGACGACCTGCCCTTCTGACGGAGCGCACGGGACAGCACAGCGAGGACTTAGGCTCTTGGCCAACGACGCAATCGAGATGGAGGGCACCGTAACCGAGGTGCTGCCGAACGCGAACTTCCGGGTGAAGCTCGAGAACGGCCATGAAATCCTGGCCTACCTGTCGGGCAAGATGCGCAAGTTCTACATCCGCGTACTCGCGGGAGACCGTGTCAAGGTCGAAATGTCGCCGTACGACCTGACCCGGGGCCGGGTGACCTACCGCTACAAGTGAGGTGAGGGCCGCACGGCCGCGGCGGTCACTCTTCCGACTTCCAGAGTCCCATCAGGTAGGGGTCGAACCTCGAAGGGTCCTTCACGTACTCCTCGGCCCAGGACCTGTAGCCGGGCAACTCCAGTCGATCGCGAATCCTGCCCGTGGCCAGGCGGATCGCCTCATTGTGGGAGTTCGGCGCAATGCGGTTGGACGCGCGCGCCTCCGCCTCCGCCAACGCGAAGACCTCCTCCGGGGACAGGGACAATAAGGCATCGGCCACCCGCGCGGAGCAGTAGTCCCTGTACTTCGCCCGAAGTACGGATTCTCCATCCCGGTCCGCCATCGTCTCCTCCGCCTGCACTTGAAGTCGCGGCTATGATACTGGAAAACACAACCGTTTACCAGTCCAATCATAGCAAATCCTGCACCAAACAGGTAATGAAGGGACTTCAAGCGAGGAAGAGGAGCAGGACCTTACGGCTGCAGGAAACCGGGAGCGGCGTCCGCCGCCAGGGGCCTCATCGGTGCTTCCCGCTGTTCCACCTCGCGGAGGCTGCGGTAGATGGCGCGCCGCGTAAGGCCGTACTGAATGATCCGGCTGAGGAAGTCGGGATCGGAGCGCTGAACCTCTTCAGCTTCGGCGGCGACATCCTGCGGGAGGCGGACATTCAACTGGACGGAACGCGTGTTCCACATGAGCACTGGACCCCTGTATGAAGAAGTTCGGATTTCTGTTCGGTTTCTAGTCGGAACCAGCTGCGGAGCGGGGAGCTCGCGGGGTTTCCGTATTCGTCGTTTTGCCGTTTTGGGCAGGCGATCAACAATAGGGGAAGGGACTGTGGATTCGCAAGGAGGAATCCTCCGTACCCACAGTTTACCTAACTCGTTGTCCTGAAACAAGTTACGAAAACACGCCTTCATCGATAAACCACCTGTTTCCGGGGGAGTTTCCCAACCTGTCCGTTACGGAATCGATACGGGCTAAGTGCCAAGACGATAACGGTTTGTATACATTCGCCGAATGCATGACGGGATGGGAAACAGAAACGGATTTTTCGCAAAAAACAGAGTGGGATTCGACCTGCGGGTCAAGCCGTTTCGGTCGGCGGGTCAGGGCAGAACGGAGCGCAGAAACGCCCCCAACGCAGCCCCGTCGAACCCCCGAAAACTCCTCCGCACCTCCCGGGCCGTCTCCTCCAGGAAAATGTGGGCCGTGTGATACCGGCGCGCGTGGCCCGACTGGCGGAAACGCAGGAATCCCCGCCACCGGGTGCCGACCGCGAAGACGTGCAGCGAAGCGATCCAGATCCGGCCCTCGTAGTCGAATCGCCGCTCTTCGACCCTGGCGGGCTGTGCCGGGGGCGACACCGGCGATGTCCGGCTCGAATCCTCGATGTGACGGATGGGGTGGACGGTTCGGTCGGCCAACCACACCTCGAAGGGCGGCAGGGGCAGGAGATGCTCGGCAAAGCGGGTCAGGGTGGCCATCGGGTCGCGCGAGTCGTGAACCCCCTCCGCGACGGCCCAGTCGCGGGCCTTCCCGTACAGGTCGCGGACCGCATCGCGGGGAATCAGGCGGACGAGTCGGTCGGCGTGGCGCCGCCGGTAGGCAAGGTATCGAAAGTACAGTACCTCCGGCGTCTCGGCGGGGCGGTCCCGTGGGGCGGTCCAAGCCTTCGCGACGCTCTGGTCCATGGTCTGCATCGTACGTTCAGTGAACCGACATCGCAGTGGTGTGGTCGACCGCCCCGACGGAGGCACCCTGTCCCCGGGACGGGCTCCGGTCCCGCGTCTCCCGCCAGTCCCCTTTCCCGCCGTGGTGAGCCAGAAGATCCAGGGTGGCGCGTTCGCCGAAGGTGTCCAGCAGGCCCTCGACCGACCGGAATCTATCGGGCTCGAAGCGGGCGAAGAGGTGGTTGAGACCCCGTCGCATGGCCAGCAGGCCGGCGCGAAGTTCGGCGAAGGTGACCGGCACGCCGAAGCGGACCTGCCAGGCCGTGGACCCGCCCGCGTCGTCGGCGGCCGGGCGCTGGATCGGCAGCCCCGGGAAGGTCTCCCGAATTGCGGCTTTCATCTTCGTCCCGAGCGAGGGCCCGGCCGAGCGGAAGACGAGGGCGTTCGCGTCGTAGTCGAGGTGGACACGGGTGACTTCGTCCCTTCCCGTGACGATGCGGACGACGGTGCTCTCGTGCAGATCCAGATCCTTGCAGAGATCGCGGAAGCCGATCCTGAGCAGCGTGGGACGCGTCAGATGAGAGAAGCCGCGCCGATCGAGCACCCGCAGGGCCAGGTCGAAGCAGTACCGCCTGAGTTCGCCAGAGGGGTCGGGGCCGACGGTGGCCGGTGTATCCCGTCCGGGTGACGCCAGGGCCCCGATGTGCGCCAGCGTGGGGTCGTACACCCAGTCCAGAATGACCAGTTCGGAGGCCAGATTCAGGTACTTCACCTCCGCCGAACCGAGGTCCATGGCGCGCACCGAGGACGCGAACCGACCCTCGACCACCACGGCCAACCCGATGTCCTGGATCCGCCCGCCGGAACGATTCAGTTCGTGGGTATCGCGGTACTGCACCACGGCGCGAGTGAGGGGGAGTTCACAGATCCCCGGCACATCGGCCATCGCCTCGGGACGGCTTTCCGTCGTGGTGGTCGGGTGCATGAGCGAAGCCGGTTGAAAATGGGGGGGGCAAATGGTAAGCATTTGTTTACGGACGGCGCAAGGGCTGGGGGAGGAACGGCCTTGGGGGACGGACAGCCGGGGCGACTCGACTTCGACTTCGACTTGCCAGCCGGGGCCCCACGGGTCTATCATTAGCGTCCGTCTCCGGACCCCTTCGGATGACGCGGCCGGCTGGAGCGGGGCTTCAGGCGGCCTTTTGAACGCGCCGGGCGTTCCCGGCAAACATGAACGGCCTCACAGCGGGGTGATTCGGTTGGAAGTCTTCGTCAAGGAAAACGAGAGCCTGGAGAGGGCTCTCCGCAGGTTCAAGCGCAAGGTGCAGCGCTCGGGGCTCTACTCCGAGCTCAGGAAGCGCCGGTTCTACGAGAAGCCGAGCGCACAGCGGAAGCGGCGGCGGGAGGCGGCGATTCGCCGCGAGCGCAGGCGGCAGCGGCGGGGCACGCGCCGTTAGTTTTGGCGGGCCTGGTCTGGCCAAACCCGCCTGGCTGACTTCGGGGGACCTTCCCCCACCCCTCACACCTTTAGGGCCACCGGCCCGTCGGGCGTCCAGTCGTAGAAACCCGCGCCCGTCTTGCGTCCGTACCGCCCCATCGCCACGAGGCGCTTCAGGAGCGGCGGGGCGGCGTAGCGTTCTTCGCGGTACTCGCCGTACATGATCTCGGCGACGTGCATGAGCGTGTCGAGTCCCACGAAGTCGCCGAGCGTGAAGGGGCCCATGGGATACCCGCACCCCAGCGTCATCGCCTTGTCGATGTCCTCGATGGTGGCGACGCCGCGTTCCAGCTGCCGGATCGCGTCGAGCATGTAGGGGACGAGGAGCAGGTTGACCACGAAACCGGAGTTGTCGCGCGCGCCGATGGGCACCTTTCCGACGCGTTTGGCAAAGGCGGATGCAGCGTCGAAAGTCTCCTGGCTGGTGACGATCGTCCTGACGACCTCGACCAGCTTCATGACCGGTACGGGGTTGAAGAAGTGGAGGCCGACGAAGCGGTCGGGGCGTGAGGTGGCCGCGGCCATGTCGGTCACGGTGAGTGAGCTCGTGTTGGAGGCGAAGATCGTCCCTTCGGGGCAGATGCCATCGAGGTAGCCGAACAGCTCGTTCTTGGCGTCGAGCGACTCGACGATCGCCTCGATCACCAGGTCGCGGTCCGCGAAGTCGTCCAGCGAGGTGCTGAAGGTGATGCGTGCCAGCGCCTCGTCGCGGGCCGCGGGGTCCAGCTTCCCCTTGCCCACCGCCCGGTCCAGCGACTTCACGATCCTGGCCTTCCCGGCCGCGAGCGCGCCGTCATCGATCTCGCGCACCACCACGTCGCAACCCGCCTTCGCGGACACCTCCACGATGCCGCTCCCCATGAGGCCGCAGCCGGCCACACCTACTTTTTCGATCGCCAACTCGAATCTCCCTGTTGTTGTGAATCTCCCGGTGTCTCCATCATTTCGCGCGCGACCCCGTGGAAGTGGCGCCGCACCCATCTCCGCCACGCGGGCGGCGGCGGCTCAAGTCCGTCTTTGGTCTCAAGTCCGTCCAGGATCCCCTCGACCTCGGTCCGCACGTCGGCCACCCGACGCCGAAAGCCCGGAAAGGCCAGCAGAGCCACGAGCGCCGGCACAGTTCCTCCTGCAACCACCAGCGCCACGCCGAGGAGCGACCACGGCCAACTCGCCGCGGCACCCACCCCACCCACCACTCCGCCCGCAACCACCCCGGCCAGCACGCACCAAGTACCGTAGTTGCCCGCGATTCCCGGATCCACGCGGATGTCCACCTGCGTGGATTCGGCATCCATCCGTTCCAGCCGGACCTCAACGAGCCGCGCCGACGCCACGTAGTGCTTCCGCGACCTGAAACTGGCGGCGCGGGCCACCCTCGACGCCCAGTCCACCGCGGGCCGGTACTGGAGCAGGTCGTCCTTGCCACGCACCCGCTGCAGCAGCTGTCCGCCCACCATGAAGTCGTCCAGCTCCCGCCTGATGCGAGCCCTGGGACGCGCGATGGTGCGGCCGGCCTCCACCTCGTCGCGCAGAAGCAGCATCCCCAACACGTCTCTCCACCCCCCCTTCGCCCCTCCACCCGTGGCCCGCTGCTCGGCCAGCGCCCGGCGCACATGCCGCTCCGGCAACCCCACCTCGCGCCCGATGCGCACCACCTCCGCATCGCTGAACGCGTCTTCGGCGCCCCCCGGATCGTCACCGGCGAGCTCGGCCGCCCGCCGCATGACCTCGTCGAAATCGCGTCGCGTCAGCGGTCCCCGGGAACTCATCGGCGCATTCGTCCAGCTGCCTCAGTACGCCTCGACCACGACCGCCCCACCCTGGCCACCCCCGATGCAAGCCGACCCGAGACCGTACCGCGCCCCCCGCCGCCGCAGCTCGTGGAGCAGGTGCAGCGTGATCCTCGCCCCCGAAGCGGCCAGCGGATGCGTGATCGCGATCGCGCCACCGTTCACGTTGGTGCGTTCGGGGCTCAGCCCCAGCTCCTTCTCGACGGCCTTGTACTGGGCCGCGAATGCCTCGTTGACCTCGACCAGATCCATCTCCTCAAGTGAAAGTCCGGCTGCCGCGAGCGCGGATCGGGCGGCGGGCGCGGGTCCAAGCCCCATGATGCGCGGATCGACGCCCGCGAACCCCCACGAGACCAGGCGGCCGATCGGCGTCGCACCGTTGGCGTCGGCCCAGCTCCGCTCGGCGAGTACCACCGAGGCCGCGCCGTCCCCGATGCCGCTGGCGTTGCCGGCCGTGACGAGCCCGTCCTTCTTGAAGTACGGGCGCAGCCGCCCCAGCGCTTCAATGGTCGTGTCGGGGCGCATGTGCTCGTCAACCGCGAACTGCTTCTCACCCTTGCGTGTCCGCACGGTGACCGGCGCCACCTCGGCGTCGTAGCGGCCCTCGTCCCAGGCCGCGCTGGCCCGCCTCTGGCTGTTCACCGCCACCTGATCCGCCTCCTCGCGGGTCACGCCGTACCGCTCCGCGAGCTCCTCGGCGGTCTGCGCCATGGTGAGTCCGCAGTGCGAGTCGAGAAGCGCCTCCCAGAGGGTGTCCTCGAAGCCCTTGCCGGCCGGCCCGAGCCGCAGCTGTCCCCAACGGGCGCCGCGGACCACATGCGGCGCCTGGCTCATCGATTCGGAGCCGCCGCATAGTGCGACCTCGGTGCCGCCGAGCAGGATCTCCTGCGCGCCCGACACGATGGCCTGGAAGCCACTGCCGCACAGCCGGTTCACCGTGAGGGCCCCGGCCTCCTGGGGGACGCCCGCGCGCAGACCCACGTGCCGGGCCAGGTAGATGGCGTCGGCGGAGGTCTGCAGGGCGTTGCCGTAGAAGACGTGGCCCACCTGCGCCGGCTCGATCCCGGCCGCTTCCAGCGCCGCGTCGGCCGAGTGCGCGCCCAGGTCGGTGGAAGTGAAGTCCTTGAGTGAGCCGCCGAAGGTCCCGAAGGGGGTGCGCTTCCCCGAAAGAAAGACGACCTCCTTCTCCAATCCCTGCGTTCCCATGTATCGCTCCCGTGGCGGTCTTCCCGCCTCTTGCTGGTTCATTTTCCCATACCCTCGCACGACCCCTTCCGCCTCGACCACTGCCTACCCACTTCGCCTGCGCATGCTCCCGCGGGTTCCCTTCGTGAAGGGGCTGAAAGCTACTTGCGGGAGAAGGGGGGGTTCAAGGCACGACCATCTCCGGAAGCGGGACGCCGGCCCGCCGAAAGCCGCCGGGAGCGCCTCACCCGCGCAACCGTCCGGCCATCCACTCCCCGACCGACCGAGTCGTGGCACCTCCACCCAGATCGGGCGTGGTGACACCCTCCCGAATCGACGCCACGATGCACTCGTCCACATCGGCCGCCGCCTCGCCCATGTCCAGATGTTCAAAGGCAAGGCTCACGCATCCCACCGCCGCCAGCGGGTTCGCGATCCCGCGTCCGGCGATGTCCGGGGCCGACCCGTGCACCGGTTCGAAGAGCGCCCACGACCCCGGGTTGAGGTTCCCCGAGGGCGCCAGCCCCAGCCCGCCCGTAACCTGCGCCCCCAGGTCGCTCAGGATGTCGCCGAAGAGGTTGGAGGTGACCACGACCTCGTAGCGTTCCGGCCGCCGCACGAGATCCATCGCCATGGCGTCGACGTACATGGCGTCCTGGACGATGCCGGGGTACGCGTTTCCAACCTCGGCGAAGACGCGCCGCCACAGCCCGCCCTCGTGCAGGAGCACATTCGCCTTGTCCACCAGCGTCACGCGCCCCCGTCCGGTCGCCGCCGCGTACTCGAAGGCCGCGCGCACGATGCGGTCGACCCCCTTCCAGGTGTTGACGCTCTGCTCGGTGGCGATTTCGTCTGGAGTGCCGCGCTTGAAGCTCCCCCCTACGCCGACGTAGAGCCCCTCGGTGTTCTCCCTGAAGAAGGCGATGTCGGTGGCGGGGTGGGGGTCCTTCAGCGGGGAAAGGGCGGGAACGAGGAGCTTGCAGGGACGAAAGTTGATGTACAGGTCCGCGCCGAAGCGGAGGCCGAGAAGGATGTCGCGGGTGTGTTCGTTGCCGGGGACGCGGGGGTCGCCCAGCGCGCCCAGGAGCGCGGCGTCGTATTCGTCGATGAGGCGGTCGCGCTCTTCGTCGGTGATGGTGATGCCGTCGCGCAGGAAGCGTTCCGCGTTGAGATCCCAGTGGTCGAGGTCGAGGTCGAGGCCGTGCTTGGCGGCGGCGGCCGAAAGGACCTCCGCGGCCGCCCCGATCACCTCGGGACCGATCCCGTCCCCACCGATCAGCGCGACTCTGGCTACGGAACCCTCCCGAACATGATGTTGCAGCGGGGGCAGAAGAAGTCCTTCCCACGGCGCACCAGCGATGGACCCAGTTCGCCGCGCGGGCAGAGCGGGTCCAGCCCTTCGTCGGCCTGGACCCTCACCTTCCTTCGCTCCCTCCACGTGCTGATCCTGAGCGGGAGCTGGTAGCGCAGGGCGGACGTCTTGCACTCGAAGAGGATGGTGCTGGTTCCGTCGAGCTCCTGCCGGACGCCCAGATCCATGAGAAACCCTCCCATGGGAGAAGGCACCTGCCGGCCGGAGCAGTGCAGGCGTTCCATCTTCTTGACCTCGGCCAGCTCCTCCACGCCGAACCCGAGGGGCTTCGGCTTTGGGGGTCTGGCCCTTGGGGGGCTCGTGGCCTCTTCTTCGTCGTGGCCGGTCTCTTCGCCGTAGCCGGTTTCTTCGCCGTGGCCGGTTTCTTCGTCGTGGCCGGTCTCTTCGCCGTGATCGACTTCTTCGTCGTGGCCGGTCCCTTCACCGAGGCCGGTCTCTTCGCCGTGATCGACTTCTTCGTCGTGGCCGGTCCCTTCACCGAGGCCGGTCTCTTCGCCGTGATCGACTTCTTCGCCGTGGCCGGTCTCTTCGCCGTGGCCGGTCTCTTCGCCGTGGCCGGTCTCTTCGCCGAGGCCGGTTTCTTCGCCGAGGCCGGTTTCTTCGCCGAGGCCGGTTTCTTCTCCGTGACCGGCGTCCCCGGTACTCAACTGCCCCTCTCGAAGAGGTAGGCGGAGTCCTCGCGGCGGCTCTCGCCCCCGGAGCAAACCGCGAAGCGTGCGCCGGACCAGATGGCCGCGCCGCCGTAGTCGCCGTTCTTGTTCACGGCGTAGTAGTTCACGTTGTAGTTCGGACGTCCCTGCTCGTTGCGGAGCCGTGCCTCGGCGGTGAAGGTCACGACGCGCCTGAGCGCCTCCAGGCAGGCATCCTCCGGCGACATGCCCGAGCGCATCAGTTCGACGACCGAGTGGGAGCCGCACGTCTTGATGACCGCCTCTCCGCGCCCTGTGGACCCGCACGCCCCGACATCGTTGTCGACGTACAGGCCCGCACCCACGATCGGCGAGTCGCCGACCCGGCCCGGAATCTTCCACGCCAGTCCGGAGGTAGTGGTGACGCCGGACAGGTCACCGTCCTGGTTGATGACGTTGCAGTTGATCGTACCCTGCGGACGGACGCCGTCGTGGGAATCCAGAATCCCCGATCCGTAGTCTTCCTCGTCCTCGAAGGGCGGCACCTTCAACCCCGCCTCCTCGGGCGTCAGGTAGTCGTCGGTGGCACTCATGCGCGCGCGCCACTCGACCCACCTGCGCCGGGTGCTCTCCGTGAGAAGGTCCTCCACCTGGTGGCCCATGGACACGGCGAAGCGCTGGGCCCCCTTGCCGACCAGCAGCACATGGTCGGTGTAGCGCAGGACATCCACGGCAACCTTCGAGGGCGTCTTGATCCCCTCAAGGCAGGCCACGGCACCCGCGCCCCGGCTGGGGCCATGCATGACGGAGGAGTCGAGCTGGACCACGCCGTCCAGATTCGGGAGCCCGCCGTAGCCGACGGATCGGTCGTTGGGGTCGCGTTCGACGATGTTGACGCCCTCGACCACGGCGTCCAGCGTGTCGCCGCCCGAGCTGACCGCCTGGAATGCCGTCGCGACGGCCTCCATACCGTTGCCGCTGGCGATGGCGACGGGCGCCACCCTGCTGCGCAGCACCGCCGGCGCGCCGGCCAGCGCCCCGGGCGACCCGATTCCGACCGCTGCACCCACCCCCACCCCGGCTGATGTCTTCAGAAAGTCACGACGACTCGTCATGTGTTATTTCTCCCGAATGTAGTCAAGCCTCTCGGGGCGCCCCCAACAGGGCCTCGCTGTCTTCTTCGTCCACGGCGGGCTGCACGGCCGGCTCCTCGCGCTTGAGCCGCGAGATCACAGGTTTGCAGAACTGCATTCCCACCGCCTTGAGCTGCGTCAGCTCCTGCACTCCCAGGTCCGGGTACCGCTCCGCGAGGTATTCGATCGTCTCCGTCATCCATGAATCCTGGTCATCTTCGTGCGCCTGGAGAACGCCGCAACGGTGGATATGACTGAACAACTCGTCCCGCGCTCGATCCATCGGCTCTTGCCTCGCCACTACTCCTCCTTGTAATTGGTCGGTCCGGCGGGGTCCGCCCGCCTCCTGCCCGGGCGACCCGATGCCGCCCGAACGAAGCCCCTAACTTACGTGAAGAAGCAGTAATGGCAAGAAACCCACCCGCACGTCAGTCGCCGGAACCCCGCGACCGATGAGAATCCTCGCGTCAGCCGTCTGCGATCACGCCGCCGCCACCCCCGACGGCAAACTCAACCTGCACGGAGTCTTCCACGATCTGTACGCGCCCGGCTTTCCGGCCCGTCAGGATCGCATGACGCTGGTGCTGTCACTGGAGTGGGACCGGAGCGACGCCGGACGCCACTCGTTTCGCGTCGAGGTCCGGGGACCCGACGGACGGCCCACCCTGACAGTCGAGGGGCAGTCCGAGGTGACCCCAAGACCCGCCGACCGACCGCCTCCCCGCACCCAACTGGTCATGCCGCTCGAGGATGTGGTCTTTCCCGTTCCGGGACGATACGAATTCGAAGTGAAGGTAAAGGGCAATGTCCTGGCGGGACCGACGCTGCACCTGGTGGGGGTGGAGGAGGGGGGCGGGTCAATAGGCGGGCCGGTCACCCGAGGAGGCCCGCCGCCTTGAGGACCAGAAGCCCCATGGCCGCCACCGCCCCCAGCCCCGCCTCCCATTCCCGGTTGCGGACGTAGCGGGCGAGCGAGAAGCGCGTCGGGACGGGCGCGGTTTCCGCGGGGGGGCGGTACGGGGTGAGCCGGGGCAGGAAGGCCGGGACGGTATCCCGGTAGCGCCGGTATGCTTCGCCGAAGCGCCCCTCCAGTCTGCCGCTTTCCCGGGCCATCGGACCCCGGTACGCCCAGATGAAGAAGGCAAGGAAGACCAGGCCGATCCAGACCCGGCCACCCGCGACAGCCGCGCCCACTCCAATGATGAAACTGCCCAGGTAGAGGGGGTTGCGGGTGAAGGCGTACGGTCCCGACACGGCAAGTTCCCGGTCCTTCTCCAGGACCCCCGCCGCCCAGCCGCGAACCAACAGCCCAGCAAGGATGACCGCGCCCCCCATCCACAGCGACACCGCGTCCGGGCGCGCCAGCCAGAAGTAGACGAGTGCGAGCACCCAGGCCCCCCACAGACGCACCGCGCGGCGACGGAGTCTCAGGGGAGGACTCCCGGGCAGGCACTCCGGCTCAGCGGAAGCGGGTGACCGACGGATTGGGCGGGGCGGGTTTCTCGGGGCCGTCCTCGTCGCCATTCCGCTCCTCCGCATCGCGGTCGTCCCCGAGCGCGGTGCCTTCCTGAAACTCCTCCAAATGCAGGGTGAGGTTCAGGAGGTAGAAGTCCACCTTCATGTATACGAGCAGTCTCCGCTCGTCGTCGGTGAGATGGATCTCGGCATTCCCACCCTCGGAATACAGGTCGCTCTCCGGAATGATGGGTTGCACGACGATGGTATTGAATTCTCCCGCCCCCACCTCCCGCTTGTCCCTGCGCAGCACCTTCAGGATGATCGGATTGTTCTCGTTCTTGAAGTACCGGTTGAAGGTGTAGGTCTGCCCGACTTCCAGGGGAAGGGCACGCGCAAGGAAGACCAGGGAGAGATCATCGAGAGGCTCCGAGGTCGGGATGGTCCAGGTTGTGTCCTTGTGCTGGATCTGGTGAACCAGATGTTCCTCGGCATGGAAATTGTATTCGCGGGGCCGACCCTCCTCGTCCTTGACAAAGCGCCTGGAGAACAGTTTCTCCGTGTCGATCCAGCTGTAGATCTTCTGATCGATCCGGGCTCCCGGAATGCCGCCCTTGATGCTCATCTCGGCAGTGTAGGTCGTCCAGCCGTCAATCGTGTCGATCCCCGGAACACCGATGATGCCCTCGCCGACCCCAAAGATCCCGTACTTGATCTTGTATCTGAGATTCTCGCCGATCCAGGGTGGGACGGCGTAAGCCACCTGGCCGGACGCGGTCAGCGAATCCCGGATCAGGATATCCCGCTCCTGAGCTCCCACAGCCATCGGTGCAAGCATGAGAACGCCCAGGACAGTGCCTGCGACCGCCCGCGGGCCACTAAACCGCGCCATGACCCTCTGTCTCCAGCGCCGAGACCTTCCTGACCCGCAGAACCTGCCGCACGGTCCCCAGGACGCGCACCCGCGTCCCCCGCCAGCGAATATCGTATCGCAAGCCCAGCGGCACCCGCGCAACCCGCCGGGCAAAGGGCGCCAGCACCTTCATGAGTTCGGCGTTGGCGGCCCATCCGTCGGTGGAGACGAGCGGACGGCCCCCGGCGGCCCGCAGCGCCTTCCTTACCACGACCGCGCGATAGGCCCGAAAGCCCATCAGGGGATCGATGCCGGGATCGTCCGGCGCGGGGCGTCCCAGCGCGAACCGGGCAAGCCGGCGGGCAAGGCGAACGGTCCGTGGAAGGCTCGCGGAATCGGCCCCGGCCTCGCATGCCACGATGTCGGCGCCTCCCTCGAACGTCTTGACCAGGGCGTGAAGGTGGTTCGGGTGCTCGGTGAAGTCCGCCTGCATGGTGATGATCGCGTCCCGCTTCGGGTACCGCGTCCCGCCGGCTGCGCTCTTCAGCAGCTTCTCGAGGGCGCGGCCGTACCCGATGGGCCGCCGCTCCGTGAGAACCGTCAGGGGCAGCACCTGCCGGTACTTTTCCAGCAGCGCTCCGGTCCCGTCCGTGGAGCCGTCGTCGAGGACGTAGACGTGGAAGTCGCGGTCCATGCCGAGCATGACCTCGCGGATCTTCCAGAGCAGCACGCCGATGGTGCGGTCTTCGTCGCGGCAGGGAATGCAGATGCGGATCATGGTGTCAATCTACACATTCCCGGTCTGTCGTGGTTCCCGGTTCTTGCTCGCCGGGCGGCGGCGTCTTCCACCGCCGGTGATGCCACAGGTACTGCTCCGGGTGTTCCTTCACGTGTTCCTCCAGCCTGGTGGTGAAGGCCTGGGTCACCGCGGCCACCGCCGCGCGGCCCCGGCCACCCCCCGCCGCCTGCACCGGCTCGATGTAGATGTCGTAGCGGGGTTTCCATCCTGCCCTTCGGATCGTGTAGAAGGTCGCGACGGTTGCCCCCGCACGCAGCGAGAGCACCGCGGGACCCCGCGCCGTGGATGCCGGCCGCCCGAAGTAGTCCACGAAAATGCCCGCGCGGCGCGCGTCCTGGTCGCCCATGATCCCGATCACCCGCCCCGCCTTGAGCGAGGCCAGCACGCCGCGCTGCGCCTCCTCGCGGGGGATCACCTTCATGCCCAGCCGTTCGCGGGACCGTGTCAGGTAGCGGTCGAAGAGGACGTTGCGCTGCCGTGCGGCCACGATGTCCATCGGGAATCCCCGCGCGACCACGCCCGCCGTCCCCACCTCCCAGTTGCCCAGATGGCCGCTCACCAGCATCACCCCCCGCCCCTCCCGCGCCGCCTCCTTCAGCACTTCCTCCCCGTTCAGCCGCGTCCGTTCGAGGATCCCCGCCCGGCGAGCCCCCGCCAGCCGGAACATCCCCACCGCTTCGGCGCAGAAGTGCACGTACGAGCGCCGCGCCACCCGCCGCCGCCACCCCTCGTCCTCCCCCGGAAACGCCATCCGCAGCTGCCGCATGACCACATCCCAGCGCGCCCGCCACACCCGCGCCACCACCCACCCCAGCGCCGCCGCCGCCCGGTCCGCCACCACCGCAGGCACCGCCCGGCAAACGGCGATCACCGTACGCAGCGCCACGTACTCCATCCGGTGCCGCACCCGCTTCGACCGGGTAAGCCCGCTCACCGGAACTGCAGCTCCCGCAGTCGCCGGTACAGCCCCCTCTCCTCCATGAGCTCCGCGTGCGTGCCCTGCTGCACGATCCGTCCCCCGTCCACCACCACGATCCGGTCCGCGCGCTGAATCGTCGACAGCCGGTGCGCGATCACGAAGACGGTGCGGCCCGCGAGCAGCGCCTCCATCGCCTCCTGGACCAGCCGTTCCGATTCGGTGTCGAGCGCGCTGGTCGCCTCGTCCAGGACCAGGACGGGGGGGTCGCGCAACACGGCCCGCGCGATCGCGATCCGCTGGCGCTGTCCGCCCGACAGCGTGGTGCCGCGCTCCCCCACCACGGTGTCGTAGCCCTGCGGAAGCTTCATCACGAAGTCGTGGGCGTGTGCCGTGCGGGCAGCGGCCTCGATCTTCTCCAGCGGGGCGTCGTCTTTCCCGTAGGCGATGTTGGCGCGCACGGTGTCGTGGAAGAGAACCGTGTCCTGCGACACCACCCCGAGCCCGCCACGCAGCGACGCGATGCGCAGGTCGCGGATGTCGGTCCCGTCGATTTCGACCGCGCCGGCGGTGGGATCGTAGAAACGGGCCAGCAGGTCGACGATGGTGGTCTTCCCGGCCCCGCTGGGACCCACCAGCGCCACGACCGCTCCCGCCGGCACGAAGAAGTCCACATCCTGGAGCACCGGCTCGCCCGCGCGGTACTCCATGTGCACGTCCCGGTAGCGAATCCCCACATGCACCCCGGTGAACGGGCGCGCCCGCTTCCGGTCGCGGATACCCGCCGGCGCGTCCAGAAACTCGAAGATGCGCTCGGCCCCCACGAGGCCCGGCTGAATGACGGTCGGCAGCTTGCTCAGGTACTTGACCGGCGCATAGAGCTTCGTGCTCAGGAAGATGAACCCGACGAACGCCTCGCCGCTGAGCGTGCCATCCACGACCACCATGCGCGCGCCGTACCAGAGGAGGATCGCGGTTCCGAGCGCAACGAAGACCTCGGTGATCGGGCCGGCCAGCGCGCGGATGCGGACCGTGCGCAGGAAGGTCTCGAAGTAGCTTGTGGTCAGGGCGAGGAAACGCCCCCGCTCCTGCGGCTCCGCGGCGGCCGATTTGACCATGCGGATGCCCGAGACGGTCTCCTGGATGTGCGAACTCACCTCGCCCGCCATGTCTAGGACCTCGCGGTCGCCGCGCCTGAGACGGCGGACGAGCGGCCCCCAGATGATCATCGTCAGCGGCACCACGATGAAGGCGGCCACGGTCAGCTGGACCGAGACGACCAGCATCCAGTACAGCGTTGCCGCGAAGACCAGCGCCGACGAGAGCGCCCTGATGAGTTCGGCGGTCACCAGGGTGCGGAGTTGTTCGAAGTCGTGGGTGAGGCGGGACACGATCTGGCCCGTGCGCACCCGTCCGAAGAAGGCGAGATCGAGTTCCAGCAGGTGGCCGTAGACCTGGTTGCGCAGGTCGCGCGTCACCCCCTGCTCGACGCGTGCCGAGAGGTTGGCGCGCGCGAAATCCACCGCGTTCTTGAGCACAACGAGCACCAGGATGAAAACGATGATCCCGGCCACCGCCGTCTGAGCGTCGCCGTCCAGGTCGATGAACCGGCCCACCGTGAAGTCGAGCACCCGGTCGATCTGGCCGGGCTCGGCCGCGGCATCGCCGTCCCCTCCACCCGCCCCGAAGACCGCGCCCAGGAACGGAATGAGCACCACGATGGAGAAGGCGTCGAGGGCCGCGTAGGCCACGCTGGCCAGCGCCGCCAGAGACAGGACACCCCGGTGCGGCCCGAGGTACGAAAGGATCCTGCGCCAGCCCGCCAAGGTCAGCCGCTTCGCCGGCGAGCCGCCGTCACCGCGGCCGCGGGTTCAGCACCGAAACGGGAACGATCATCTCTTCCGGCGAGATGCCCCCGTGCAGGAACGAGTTGCGGTAGCGGCGCTGGTATTCCCGGAGCTTGGTAGGGTACACGAAGAAGTAGTCGTCGAGCGCGACCAGGCAGTTCATTCCCGCCGGCCCCTTCGGCAACCGCAGCGTTGCTATGCTCTTGGGCGCGTACGCGGACCGCGGATCCCGCGCGCGCAGGTTGCCGCCGAACTTGTAGCGAAGGCTCGGGCTGGCGTCGCGCCGGGCGTAGACGGTGGCCGGACGCCGGCAGTGTATGGATCCGTGGTCGGTGGTCAGGACGACCCGGTGTCCTCGCGCCGCGGCCTCCTTCAGCACCGAGAACGCCGTCGAACGCTCGAACCAGGAGCGGGTCAGCTGTCTCAGCGCGGCCTCGTCCTTGGCCACCTCCATCAGGATGGGGGACTCGGAGCGTCCGTGGGTCATGAGGTCCACGAAGTTGAAGACCATGGCGACCACGGGAACCCGGGCCCGCAGAGCCGACAGCAGCCGGCCGCGGACCTGCGCCTCGTCCCGGTCGGTGAAGACCTTCTCGTAGTGGACCTGCACCTCCCGGCCCGTGAGCCGCTGGAGCTGGTCGCGCAGCAGCTCGTCCTCGAAGGCGTTGAGCGACCCCTCGTCGTCGGAGGAGTCCCACCAGCCGGGGCGCCTGGCCGCGATCTGGTCGGGAAAGAAGCCCGAGAAGATGGCGTTGCGCGCGTACGGGGTGGCGGTCGGCAGGATGGAGTAGTGGTAGTCCTCGTCGATGTCGAAGAACCCGCCCACGAGCGGCGAGATGGCCCGCCACTGGTCCAGTCTCATGCAGTCGAGCACCACCAGGAAGACGGGTTCGGTGCCCAGGAGGGGGACGAGGTGGGTCTTCACCACGTCGACGGAAAGCGCTGGCGCCCCCTTTCCGCCCCGCACCCAGCGCGGGTACTCCCGCATGACCCAGGGACCGAAGTCGTGGCGCAGGTCCTGCTGGAGCGACTCGACGGTTGCGAGCAGCCCGGTCTCGCCGGCCCGCTCAAGCCGGAGATGCCAGTCCACCAGCTCCTGGTAGACGCGGGCGAAGTCGGACGCCGTCGACGCTTCCTCCCGCTTTTGCGACAGCTTGGGCCAGCGGGTCGCGAAGTCCTGGGCCGCGCGCTGCTGCTGAATCGTGGAGCCCTCCAGGATGCGCGTCACCACCGACAGCACCTGGCGCGGACTGGTCGGCTTCACCAGGTAGGCCTCCACCTGGCGGCCGATGGCCTCGTTCATGGTGTGGTCCTCTTCGGACTTGGTGACCATGACCACGCGGGCGTGCGGGTCGTCGCGGCGGATCAGGCGAAGGACTTCGAGGCCGCGCCGTCCCGGCATCTGCTCGTCGAGGAGGATCAGGTCGTAGGCGTGGTCGCGGAGCAGCGCGAGCGCGTCGTCGCCGTTGGTGATGGCGTCGACGTGGTAGCCCCGCTGCTGCAGGAAGAGGAGGTGCGGACGCAGAAGGTCGATCTCGTCGTCGACCCAGAGGATCCGTTTGGCGGCACGCTGCATGGAGGTGAAGTTAGCGGTCCCGCGACGGAGTGCGAGACGTGCCGCTCAGGCCGAACCTGAAGTTGGTCCACGCGGCGACCGGCTGCCCGTGCCGGGTCGCGGGGAGAAAGATCCACTGCGCCGCTCTCTGTATCAGTTGCCGGTTGAGGTCGCGATTCCGGGTCGGCGGTTCCAGCCGCGTCGAGTCGGCAACCACCTGGCCTTGCTTGTTCACAAAAACCCAGACGGTGACCTCGTTGTTCTTGAGGTCCTTGTGGTCGGGAGGCAAGATCATTCCCCGGGGCTTGGGCGGGGTCACCGTCGCGGTCCCCTCCGTCGCATCGCCCCCGTCGCCCTCGCCGTCTCCATCGAGACCCGGCGGGCCGTCGCCGGGCCGTTCCCCCAACAGTGCGGCCAGGTCGAACTGCGGCTCGGAGTCGAACTCAACAGGCTCGAATTCCATCTCCGCCAGCACCGGTATCGGCGGCGGCACGATCGGGCGGGGCGGGGGGACGGTGATGTTCATCGTCTGCATCCCGCCGCGCGCCGCGCGGGCGTCGCCCGCCTTGGGTCCCGCCGCGGCGAAGGGAGACAGGGGAATGGGGCGCCGGCCTCCGAACACGAGCACCAGGAGGTGGAAGAGGAGAGACACCACCAGGGCGGTCCTCCAGAGCTTCCGTTCGTTGCGGCGCCGGGTCCTGACGTTGGGGGTGCTCATCTGTCTCCGCTGATTGGGCCGCGGATTCGATCCTGTTCCGCGTATGTCCTTAGTACCACCGGGGCGGGCAGAGGGTTTCCTCTCGATCGGGTTTTGGGCCGCCGCTGCCCCTGGACGGCAGCCCCGACTTGCCTGGCCGCCGGGTCCCGATCACCTTTCGCCCCCGCAGCGCATCGGCTTTCACACACTGGGAAGAATAGTTTCCGTGGATCTCGGATTAAAAGATAGGGCCGCGCTCGTCACCGGCGCATCCCGCGGGCTGGGCCGGGCGGTGGCGGAGCGGCTGGCGCACGAGGGCGCCGATGTGCTCATCAACTCCAGGTCCCCCGAAGCGCTCGAGGCCACCGCACGCGAGATTGCGGGTGAATCCGGGCGCAGGATCGTCGCGATGGCGGGCAACGTGGCCGACGAGGATTTCTGCGCGGCCCTCGCGGAGCGTGCCGTCGCCGACTTCGGCCGTCTCGACATCCTCATCGCCAACGCGGGAGGGCCGCCACCCGGCGGCGTGGACGACTTCGCCCCCGAGGCGTACCGCACGGCCCTCGACCTGAACCTCATGTCGACGGTGCAGCTGACCCTGGCCGCGCTCCCCCACATGCGCAAGAACGGGTGGGGACGCATCGTGGCCATCACCTCGGTGGCGGTGAAGCAGCCGGTCAAGGGGCTGCTCCTCTCCAACACCGCGCGGCCCGGGGTCGTGGGCTTCATCAAGACGATCTCGCGCGACCTGGCCGCCGAGGGCATCCTCTGCAACGTGGCCGCGCCCGGTTTCATCCACACCGCGCGGGTGGAATCGCTCCTGGCGAGCCAGGCCGAGGCGCGGGGGGCGACGCGGGCGGCCGTGCTGGAAGGGATCACCGCCGACATCCCGGCCGGCCGCATCGGGCGCCCCGGCGAGTTCGCCAACGCGGTGGTCTTCCTGGCCTCCGAGGCCGGATCCTACATTACGGGGCACACCCTGCAGATCGACGGCGGCCTGGTGCAGGGGCTGCTTTGAGAGCCGCGCGACCGGAACTGTCCCCTGGACGGCGGGTCCGGTGAGCGTCGAGGAGCGGATCCGGGCGGGGCGGGGCGGACGGGTCTCTGCCTACCTGGAGCTGACCAAGCCCGGGATCACGATCTTCGTCGCGGTGACGGCCGTGGCGGGCTACCTCATGGCGGCGATCCCCGCGGTCGACCTTCCCGCACTCCTCCATCTGGTCGTCGGCATCACGCTGAGCACCGCGGGTTCGCTGGCCCTGAACCAGTACCTGGAACGCGAACCCGACGGCGTGATGCTCAGGACCCGTGGGCGCCCCGTGCCCTCCGGACGGGTTCCGTCGGGCCATGCGCGCATCTTCGGCTGGCTGCTGATCGTGGCCGGCACCGGGCACCTCTGGTTCTGGCTCGGCTGGCTCCCGGCCCTGGTCACCGCCACCGCCGCGCTCCTGTACGACGCCGTCTACACGCCCCTGAAGCTCAAATCCCCGCTGGCGACGCCGGTGGGCGCGGTTCCCGGCGCCCTCCCCGCCCTGATCGGGTGGACGGCACACGCGGGAGGCATCGATGCCCGCGGAATGACCCTCTTCGGGATCCTCTTCCTCTGGCAGCTCATTCACGTGCTGGCGCTGGGATGGAATCTGCGGCAGGACTACGCGCGGGCCGGATTCCATCTCATTCCCCCCGGATCGGACCGGCTGATCTCCGGGCTCATGGTGGGCAACGCCGTGGTATTGCTGCCGCTGAGTCTCGTGCCCAGTGTGCTGGGGATGAGTGGAAACGTATACCTCGCCGGGGCCCTGGTCCTGGGCGGGGGGATGCTCGCGGTCACCGTGGCCTTCCTGCTGAAGCCAAGCAAGCAACGCTGCAGCCGGGTGTTTCTGGGGTCGTTGCTGTACCACCCGCTGCTGCTGGCGGCGATGGTTGCCGGGGCGCTGTGATGGCCGGGCGCTCGAGTGGGCCACCCAAAGATAGAGAGTAAAGTAAACATGACATTTTTTAAATTGGACTTTACAGAATGGCCACGGGAGTATGACGGTAGGGCGCGAATTCAACGTCGGCCGAACTCATTGGGAATGCGGCCCGGAGTTTTCGTTACCTGTTTGGTAATGAGTTTCCTTTCGCTGGCCGAACCGGCCGCGTCCCAGGAGCCGGACCGCCCCCGCGCCCGCGACCTCGGCATCGCCGTCGGGATCTTCGAGCCGGGCCGGCACAACGCAATCACCGACGTGGAAGGCGTTCTGGTCGGCCACGCCACCGTGATCGAGGGGGACGACATCCGCACCGGGGTGACCGCGATCCGCCCGCACGGCGGCAACCTCTACTTCGACCGGGTGCCTGCCGCCATGCACGTGGGCAACGGTTTCGGCAAGCTGCTGGGCGTGACGCAGGTCGGCGAGTTGGGCGAACTGGAGATGCCCATCCTGCTGACGTGCACGCTGTGCGTGTGGAAGGCGGCCGACGCAATGGTGGAATGGGCGCTGGAGATGGAGGGGATGGACGGGGTGCGGTCGATCAATCCGGTGGTGGGTGAGACGAACGATGGGGGTTTGAACGACATTCGCGGCCGGCCGGTGACGGCGGCCCACGTGCGTGCGGCGTTGGACGGGGCGGTAGCGGGGCCGGTGGAAGAGGGGGCGGTCGGGGCCGGAACGGGAACGTCGGCATTCGGCTGGAAGGGGGGGATCGGGACCAGTTCGAGGGTGTTGCCGGCGTCGCTGGGGGGCTACACGGTGGGTGTGCTGGTCCAGTCCAACTTCGGGGGCATCCTGCAGATCGCCGGTGCGCCGGTGGGGCAGGAACTGGGTCGGTACGCGTTTCGCAGGCAGGTGGAGCGGGGGGGTGGGGGGGACGGTGGCGGGGGCGGATTCGGCGGCAGGGCCGATGGTGGTGAGGGGGCGGGCGGGGTGGGTGGACCCGGCCGCATTGAGGAGCGCGACGGCGAGTCCCAGGGCTCCATCATGATGGTGGTGGCGACCGACGCGCCGCTGTCGGAACGGAATCTCCGCCGCGTGGCCATGCGGGCCGTGATGGGGCTGTCTCGCACGGGCTCGTATGCGAGCAACGGGTCGGGGGACTACGTGATCGCGTTTTCGACCGCCCCGGGCGTGCGGAGGCGTCCCGGCGACGCGATGCGGACGGTGGACGATCTTGCCAACAACGCGATTTCGGGCGTTTTCCAGGCCACGGTCGAGGCCACCGAAGAGGCCATCTACAACTCCATCTTCAAGGCCGTGACCGTGAGCAGCCGTTTCGGGACGCGCGAGGCCCTGCCGATCGAGGGAACCCTCGAGGTGCTGAGGCGGTACGGAGTATTGCCGGAGTGATGCTTTCTCCCGAGACGACCGCGACCCGCACGGGGTCGCCACCTCCTCCCGCCAGAGGCCCTATGACCCGACTCCGCACCCTTCCTCTCTGCGCTCTGGTCGCGGGACTCGCGGCCAGCCCCGCCGCCAGCCAGGTTACGCTCGGTGTCACCGCCGGCTGGAGCTCTTCGATGGTGAGCCTTACCGGGCTCCAGATCCTGGGCGACGAGTCGCGCAAAGGGATCGCGGCGGGCGCATCCGCAACCCTCCCCTTGTCGCGGTCCCTCGGGCTGCGGCTCGAAGGCTCGTATGTCCAGAGAGGCGCCACGTGGTCGGACGGCAAGCTGGGCGATGTGAGCGCACTGGTCGACTACGTCCAGTTGTCCGCCCTGGGAAGGGTCTCCCTGCCGCTGGTCGGCTCGCGGATCTCCGTACACCTGCTCGCGGGTCCCGCGTTGGCACGGGAGATGAGTTGCGAGGTGAAAGTCGACTACGCGCTTCAACCCATTACGCTCGCGGGCGAATGCACCGACGAGGAAACCTACAATCCGACCCATGCCATCGATGTCGGAGTGGTCGGGGGCGCCGGCGTGCAGCTGGGCGTGGCGGGACGGACGGCGCTGTCGCTGGACTTTCTCTACACCTACGGGTTACGGTCCATCTACGCTGGCGAGTTGGACCGGACGGTGCACAACCGGGCCATCACGGTACAGGGAGGCCTGGTCTTTCCGATCGGGTAGGAGTCCGGGGATTATACCCGCGCGAGCACCTGGAGCGGCGTGGCGCCGGGGTGGTGAGGTGCGACCGGAGGTTACCGGCAGAGCTATTCGCCCGAGGAGCAACGTAGAGCGAAGCGGTTCAACTCGCCCCCGCATCGCTGAACAGAGGAGTCGGTCAATGGAGCGTTCGCGGACACAACTTTACCCTCGCTGGTCCCTCCCCGTGGTCGCGGTGATGGCCGTTTGCGGCGTCCTGCTTGGATCGATGGAGCTCATCGACGGAGGACACGGGTGGTCGATCGCTCTGGTATGGATCGCCGCCTTGCCAAGCCTCTACGTGTCCACCCGCTTCCTGGCCATCAGGGACCAGGGCCCGGACACTCGGCGCATGCGGATCCTGCGGTCCACCGGCCTCGTGCTGGGCATCCTGTCGACCCTCGCGGCAGCATCCTGTCTCTATGAGGGGATCATGGGAACGGTGGCCGTATGGAAGGCGAGCCTGGGGGGATTGGTTGCCGTCAGCGCGGTAGTGGTCGTTTGGTCCGTGCGACGACAAGGCACGGTGGCACGGCAGGACCCCGCGCCCCGCTAGCAGGCGGGCCCCTCCCACCGGACCACTACCGCCCCACCCCTTTCACCAGCACCCGCCCCGCCCGCCCCCCCGTGAACCCCGCGTCGCGGATCGCGGCCTCCCCGCCCACGAACAGGTGGACCACCCCCGCGGACAGCTGGTGCGGCTCGGTAAAGGTCGCGTTGTCCCTGAAGTGGTCCGAGAAGACCACCAGGTCGGCCACCATCCCTTCCTCGATCCGGCCCCGGTCATCCATGCCCATGATCTCGGCGGGGAGCGACGTCATGCTCCGGATTGCCGCCTCCAGCGCCATCACGCCCTCCTCGAAGACGTACTTCCCGATCTTGCGCGAAAACGCCCCGTATGATCGGGGATGGGGCACCCCCACGCCGAACTGCGGCAGACCCCCGTCCGACGAAGTCATCGTCCATTCCTGCGTCATCAGCCGGAGCAGATCCTCCTCGCTCATGTTGAAGGAGACGATCGACGGACCACCCTGGATGATCAACTCCAACGCGGTGTCGACGGGGTCCTCGTCCCGCTCCTCGGCCACATCGGAGAGCAGGCGTCCCTCGATCGAGGGGTCCTCGCTGAAGCGCCGGAACTGGATCCGGTCCGCGCCCCCGCGCCGAGCCAGATTCTCCACCATCGCCTCGCGGATGCGCGCCCGGGTGTCGGGGTCGGCAACGCGCTCCGCAAATGCATCGCCCCCACCGGCCTGGGACCAGCGCGGCAGCAGAGCCGCCGAGAGTCCCGTGGCCGAGGCCAGGTAGGGATACTGGTCGGCGTAGACCGAAAGCCCCTCGGCGCGCGCCGCGTCGATCCGTTCGACGATGGCCTCGGAGGAACCCCACACCGGCGGTCCCAGCGCCTTGATGTGGGTCACGACCCCGGTGATTCCCGCCTGGCGACTCACATCGATCACCTCCTCGACCGCTGCGATCACCCCGATCGAGTAGTTGGACTCGTCCCGGATGTGGCTGGTGTAGATTCCGCCGAACTCCGCTGCCACGCGCGCCAGTTCGATCAGTTCCGCGTTCTCGGAGTAGCTGCCGGGGGCGTAGAAGGTCCCGGAGGAGAGTCCCCACGCACCCGCTTCCATCCCGGCGCGGACCAGGGAGCGCATTTCGTCCAGCTCGGCATCGCTGGGCGCGCGGTCATCGCTGCCCAGGACCCGCCGGCGTACTGACCCATGCCCGACAAGCTGCGCCACGTTGACGCCGAGGCCGTGTTCCTCGAGCTCGGCCCGCTGTTCGGCCAAGTCGACCGGACCGCCCCCGTCGGGGTTCACCACGACCGTGGTAAGGCCCTGTGCCAGGAGCGGCTCGCCATGGCTCAGCTCTTCGGTGGCCAGGCCCGGTCCCGCGTGGGAGTGGGTGTCGATGAAACCGGGGCTGACGTACAGACCGGTGACATCGAGTACGGTCTCGGCAACCGCACCGCCAAGGTCGCCCACAGCCGCGATGAGGCCGTCGCGGATGGCGACGTCCGCTTCCCGGGCGGGAACGCCGGTGCCGTCCAGGACGCGACCGCCCCGAAGGATCGTGTCGTACGCGTCGGGGGCGCAGGCCGTCAGGGCCAGGAGGGCGAACGGGATCAACGGTGCGGGCCGGGGTGTAGTCTTCATCAAGGCTCTCCGTATGGGAAAAGAAGGTCCAACACAAAGTGGGCTGCCGTCGCATGGAGACAAGAGCGGAGGGACCGTGCCCGGGCAACTCCCCCGGTTTCTCTTGCGCCGTCCGACGCTTAGCTTGGACTAACGCCTCCCGTTCAGCGAAAGGGTTCTCATGAAACGCCTGCCCAGTATCCTCCTGGCTGCCGGCCTGCTCCTCCCCGCGTCAAACGCGTCCGCCCAGACCACCCTTTCGCTCCATGGCGGCCTCAACCTCGCGATCCTGACCAACGAGGCACGGGATACCCTCCTGCCGTTCAGCTACCTGCGGGTTGCCAAGCCGCACTTCGGTCTTTCGGCCACATTTCGACTGACGCCACCGGAGCGGGTCAACAGCCTCGGGGTCCAGCTGAGCGGGTCCTACGCCGGGCGCGGGGCCGATGTGCAGGGCCTGAGCGGGAGTGCCCTCAGCCTGAACTACCTGGAAGTTGCGGCCCTGATCGACGTGAGGGTGCCGCTGGTCATCGAACCCCTGGCTGTTCATATCCAGGCCGGTCCCACTCTGGGTTGGCTGATGTCCTGCGAGCGCGAAAACCCCTGCAGCGACGGCGAGTTCAACTCGATGGACTACGGATTGGCCCTCGGAGGAAACCTCGAGATCGGGTTGACCGACAAGATGGGGGTCATGGCGGGCTTTCTGTATTACAGCGGGTTGTCCTACGCGGACGGGGGAGATGAACCGTTCCGGAAGAACCGCAGCCTTGCCCTCCGGGGCGGCATTCTCTTCCCCATCGGCTGAAAGGAAGGCGCGGCTACCGTCCCGTCACCTCCACCGCGATAGCCGAACCCTCCCAATCGGGATCCGCCACTCCCACCACCTCGCCCGTGGCAGGATCCACCCATATCCCGTGGATCCGTCCGAAGGCGCCTTCCCGCTCCACCTCCTGAACCTCCATCCCCCAGGACTTCACCTCGGCAATGTCGTCCGCCGCCCAGCCGATCCCCGGCGAGGTCTCCATGGCAATGCCCCCGTCGATGGGATGAACCCGCGCTGCAGCGAGCGCATCGGGCAGCGACATGCCCTGGTCCACGACCCGGAGCACCGCCTGCACCACCGCCGAGATTATCCGCGCGCCCCCCGCTGCCCCCAGCACCAGCACGGGCTTGCCGTCGCGGAGGACCATTAGCGGCGAAATGCTCGATCTGGCCCGTTCTCCGGGCTCCATGTGGCCGAGGTAGCCGCCCAGAGTCGCGGCGTACAGGAAGCCGAGACCCGGTGTGGCGACCTTGGATCCCAGGTTCGGACCGATGGTCTGGGTCAGTGCCACGTACATGCCGTCGGCGTCCGCGGCAGAGAGGTGTGTCGTGTGACCGTCCGCCGGACCCCACTCGCCGGCGTCCCAATTCGCCATTGTCCCGCCCGCCCGGGCAGCGAGCGATGTCGCCCGGCTCGTCCCCGCATCCCCCGGGGTCGCCCCAGCCCCGCGGCGCACCGCTCCGGGGACCTCTGTGGTCGCCGCAATCCCGGCCGCCCACTCCTTGCCGGTCATGAACGCAAGGTCTCGCGCACCCTCCGAACGGGCCGCGGCGCGCTCCTCGAAAACCCGCGCGACCACGGTCCCCACCAGCCCCGCCCAGCTGTCCGCATCGAGGGCGCCCATGTCGAAGTGCTCCAGGATGTGAAGGATTCCGATGGTCGCCGCGCCCGAGGCCGGGAGGTCGGTCCCAGCCAACTCGTAGCCGCGGTAGCTCCCCCGCACGACCGGGGCGTCGAGGGCGCGGTATTGGGCCAGCGCCCCGGCGGTGACGGCGCCGCCGTGCGCGGCCATGTCGGCCACGATCCGCTCCGCGATTGCGCCTCGGTAGAATGCGTCCGCGCCGCCGGTGGAAATGGCGGTGAGGGTGGCCGCGAGGTCGGGCTGCGCGAAGACCTCGCCGGCCGCGCGGGTCTCGCCGGATGGTGAGAGGAAGTGGGCACGGGAGCCGTCGAATTCGGCCAACTGCTCCGCGCCCGCGGCGTGCCGCGCCGCCTCGCCGGGCAGGAGCTCGAAGCCCTCCTCGGCCAACTCGATCGCGGGGGCCATGACCTCCTCCAGGGGCAGTGTCCCGTGTTCGCGAAGGAGGCGTACGAGGCCCGCCACCGCCCCCGGCACCCCCACGGTCGGATATCCGTAGGACGCCTGGGGCGCGGTCTCGGGGTCGTAGGTGGAAGGCGCCTGGGTGGTCGCGTCGATCCCGGCCACCGTGCCGTCCGGCAGCCGGAGCAGAATCTGGGTACGGCCACCAATGCTGTTCATGGACGGCTCCACAACCGACACGGCAAAGGCCGCCGCAACCGCCGCATCCGCCGCATTGCCGCCCCGACGAAGCATCCGCGCCCCGGCTTCCGCGGCACGCGGCTGCGCGGCCACCACCACCCCGCCCCCCGACCGCGCCACCTGGGCATCGCCGTAAACACCGTCCGGCAGGGGCACGGCGTCCTCCGCACAGGCCCACACACCGAGAAGAGCCGCCAATCCCACGATTTGCCAGCGGCTCACGGCCCCTCGAAACCCGACGAATCCATTCATCGGAACGGCTCCCATCCGGTGAAGTACTGAATCATGAGCGCGGTTCCGGCCGGGAGGTTTCTGCCACCCAGCGCGAAGCGCGCGCCCGCCTCGATCTGCCCTGGACCGACATCATACAGCAGCGACGGCTGAAGCTGCACCAGGTCGCGCTGAAAACTCGGGATTGGAATCCCCTCGGTGACGCCCGCGGCTCCGTCCCACCCGTCAACGGCCAGCTTGCAACCCAACCGGCCCAGGCGTCCCCCGATCTGGGCGAAGTAGAACACCTCGTCCCCGAAGTCCTTTCTCGATTCGGCGTTCTCCTCCCGCCAACGGTAGCCCACCCACCCCGACAGGTACAGCGAGCGCGGCCAGAACGAGTGTCCCACTTCGGCCATCACCTCCCAGTCGCGTTGCCCGTCTCCGAGCGGGATGACCTCGGCGTCCACGTCGAAGTCGCCGATGGGGACCTTGAAGCCGGCCCGGATGGCGAAGGGCAGCTCCGAACCCAGCCACCGCAGCGGGGCGGCACGCACCCAGAGCCTGGTGTCGCCGATCCCCGTGGATGACCGCCTGCCTCCCACATCGTCGTAGCGGAGCCTGTGGAAGGAGAACTGGCTCCACAGGTCGACCCCCGGTGCGAGACCCATTGCCGTGGTCAGGAACGACGAGGTCGTGACCGCGTGCCCTTCGGCGGACAGCGCGCGGGTTTCCCCGTCGATCCCGAAGCGATCCCGAGTGTCCTGGTGGTAGACGGCCAGCGCGACCCACCCCTTTCCGGGCTCTTCCACCCACTGGCCGTCCAGACCGTCCGCGCTGACGCCCAGGCCAGCCACCACGGTCGTCAACAGTCCTCGAACCAGTCTCCAGGAGCACCAAAAGCAGCCAGGCGCCGGACCGGGAGGGCGCCCCGGCACCCACGGCCCGCCACCTCCGACCCTACTCAATGAACAGATTCGTCCCCGGATGGAATGCGGCCCACGGCTGCCAGAACGCGACGTAGGCCTCCGCAATGATCTCGAGTTGTTCGCCCTCGAGGGACCCCGCGGTGGCCAGTCCGGCCACATTCCATCGCGATTCGGTCTCGTTGTCGACGAAGCCACCCTCTTCGATCCGGAAGGTCAGAGCCTGGCCGGCGGCGACGGGCCGCACGGCCACGGCCGCCTGCTTGTCCGCGTCCCAGAACACCACGGCGGCGGATCCCGCGTAGTCGAAATCGGCAGTCCAGTGGTCACCCTGATCGGCCATGGCAAGGAACGGGAATGCGAGCGGCGCCCTCCCCCCCTCCGCCGGCAGGCCCAGGACCCGCTCCTTGGGCCGGCGCCTGCGGTCGTCGCGTGGGAGTGGAAAGCCTATGAAGTCGGAATTGTCCAGGTCCTCGTAGGCGATCCCGTACGGGTTGATGTTGTAGGTGAAGGTCGCCGCCGCATCGATCCCGATCACCCTGGAATCCGGAAAGAGCTCCTTCCATCCAGCCCACGTCATCTCGACCATCGGGCGGCGCACCAGGACCCTGTCCTCGCTCGGTCCGCACGCGGCCGAGCCGGCCATCTGGGGCCACAGCGAATCGTCGGTACTGCGGTCGTACATGATCAGGTTGGCCTGGTAGAGCAGTCCCGAAACGCCGAACTCGGCGCCGTTCACCGACCCCCGGTCGAATGTCAGCGCCGATCCGGTGAGGGGACAGTAGGTCACCGCGAACATCCCGTCGTCGCGGTTGAGGTTCACGATCTCGTGCCGGTACATCACGTTGTGGGGGACGCCCAGCCATTCGCCGTCCGTCTCCACGCCGATCACCCGCGATTCCTCCGACAGATACCTGGTTTGTTCCTCATCGTCGATGGCGACGAAGACCGGATCGGTGAGCGCCGGGATCCCGTCCCGCCCCACCCCGCCATCGGCAAGGTACCCGGGATCGAGGTCCCCGCACTCCAACATTTCGGGCGGTGTGTCCGACCCTCCGCACGCCCCGCCGGAGCAGACCATAACCCCGAGCAGCGCCATCCAGCCATATTGTGAACGCGACATACAACCTCCTGAACCACGGAACCATGCACCGAACCGAAGACGACCTCCGCAACACACTGCGCCGCATTGACGGCCGCGGCTACCCCGCGTACCGCGACCTCAAGGGCGGCTGGCGCCTCCCACCTTACACCCTGGAGGTGCGGCGGGTCCAGGGAGACCCCTTCGCGGCCCCCTCGCGGGTCGCCGTCATCCTGGACCCCGCGCGGGCCGGCTACAACGAATCCACCCTGGCCACACCCTCCCGCCGAACGGGTCTCTCCTGCCTCCTCGCCCGCACCTTCGCGGCCACTGCCCGGCGCACCCGGGGCGGTTCAGGCAGCGGCAGGAGCGGCGAGATCGCGATGGCCGATCCCGGGCAGGTCGTCCTTCCCAACACGGCCGTGCTCGTCGGAGCCGACGGGACGATCGAGGCCCGGTTCACCCTCGGCCTGCCCGCCGCCGGACGGCGCATCCTGGGCCGTGCGGCTGAACGCCTCCTCCTGGACACCCTGCCCGCGCTGGTCCAGTCCACCCTGCCCCACCGCGCCCATTCCCCCGAGACCCTGGCCCGCCACGCCCACGTCAACGAAGACGCCGATTTCATGCGCAGCCAGCTGGACGAGCGCGGCCTCGTGGCCTTCATCGCCGACGGCTCGATCCTGCCCCGGCGGAGCGGCATCGACGACCGGCCCCTCGACGCCGACCAGGCCACGCCCTTCGAGTCCCCCCCCGCCCTCCGCGTAACTCTCGACCGCGTCAACGCGCCGTCCATCGCCGGCATGGGGGTCCCGCGCGGCGTGACCCTGCTGGTGGGCGGCGGCTACCACGGCAAGTCGACGGTGCTGGACGCGGTGGCCCGAGGCGTCTACAACCACCGTCCGGGCGACGGCCGCGAATGCGTCGTCACCGACCCCACCGCCATGAAGGTCCAGGCCGAAGACGGCCGTTCGGTCGCGGGCGTGGACATCTCGCCCTTCATCGGCGCGCTTCCCGGCGGCCAGGACACCCGCGCCTTCTCCACGCCCAACGCCTCCGGGTCGACCAGCCAGGCCGCGGCGATCATCGAGGCACTGGAGGCCCGTTCACGGCTGCTCCTCATCGACGAGGACACCGCCGCCACCAACTTCATGATCCGCGACCGGCGCATGCAGGCGCTGGTCAGGGGCGACGACGAGCCCATCACGCCCTTCATCGACCGGGTGCGCAGTCTGCGCGACGATGTCGGCACGAGCACGCTCCTGGTGATCGGCGGCTCGGGAGACTACCTGGATGTGGCGGACCGGGTGGTGGGAATGATCCGGTACCGCCCCGTGGACCTGACCGAAGCGGCGCGGCAAGTCGCGGCCGACCTTCCCACCGGCCGCCGGACCCACGAGGGACCGGTTCGCTGGCCGGCCCGCCACCGCTTCCCCGATCCGCGCTCCATCTCGGCGCGGCGGGGACGACGCGCACGCTCGATCAAGGTGCGGAGCCGCGACACGGTCGACTTCGGGCAGGAGAGGATCGAGCTTGCAGGGGTTCGACAGATCGTATCCTACGCTCAGACGCGGGCGATCGCGCTGGCGGTCGACCTCGTCCGCAATTACATGGGTGCGGGAATCGCCGTGGAGGACGTCCTCGCGGCGCTGGGTGAAGCCCTGGAGCGGGAGGGACTCGACGTGCTCGACTCGGGCAGGACCGGGGATCTCGCCCTGCCGCGCGTACAGGATGTGGCGGCCGCGCTGGGGCGGCTCAGGAGCCTGCGGCTGGCGCGCTAAGCGGGTTCCTAGAGGTGTCCGGCTTCCGCAAGCAATTCGCGCAGACGGGTCTCGCGTTCCGGAAGCGGGGTTCTGGCGATCTGGCGAGCCAGCTTGATGCGCTCTTCCGACGGAACCTTGTCGAGTACGAGAATCGGAGTGCCGTAGCGCAACAGGATGCGCTTGGCGTCAATAGCAACCGAGTCTTCCAATCGGGCCTCCCGGGGGAAAGATCATTCAGACATCCACAAGGTAACGTGAACACCTGTTTTCGTTGGGCGTCCGACCGGAGGGTTGCGCCGCATCTCCCTGGCGCTGAAGCAGCCGGGAGGGCGTTGGTCCACCCCGTCCGCGCTTTGGCCGCCGCCGGGCCTGCCGCATTATCTTGAACCCATGAAATCTCCCTCTCTGTCGCCCTCGGTGGAGGACTACCTGAAGGCGGTCTATTCCCTGAACGAGGGTGGCGGTCCGGCCGGCACGAACGAACTGGCGCGTGTGCTCGCCGTGCGACCGGGCTCCGTCAGCGGGATGATACGGCGGCTGGCCGAGGACGGGCTGCTGGAACACGAGCCCTATCGGGGGGTGCGGCTGACCGAGGAAGGGAGCCACGAGGCGCTCAAGATCCTCCGCCGCCACCGCATCATCGAGTCGTTTCTGGTGCGGCGGCTGGGATACGACTGGGACGATGTGCACGCCGAGGCGGAACGGCTCGAGCACGCCGCATCCGAGCGACTGATCGAGGCCATGGCCGAGGCGCTGGGCCACCCGGCCACCGATCCCCACGGGGCCCCCATCCCGACCCGCGCGGGCCGGATCGATCCCACGCCGGCCGACCGCCTCGACGAGGCGGAACCGGGCAGCACGGTCACTGTGCGCTCGGTCGCCGACGAGGATCCGGTTCGGCTCCGCTACCTCAAGTCGGTGGGACTGGTCCCGGGGGCGAAGGCCGTCGTGCGGAAGGGCGGCGGGGAGGAGGACGCGGTGACGGTGACGGTGGAGGGGGGATCGGGGCCCCTGCGGATCGAGCGGAATGTCGCCAGCCGGGTGACGGTTTCGGAGACATCCGCGCCTGGAGAGTAACTCCCCCAGGCTTTCGACCGGCGATGCATCCGGACTTTCAGAAAGCCTGATTGTATACCAAAGTATACTTTCTGTAAACTTTAGTTTACACTCTGCGGACTCGACCGGGGACCCGACCGCCGCCCCTCAATTCCAGACCGGCCCGCACCGGGGCGGCTCCCCTTCCCCACGCAGGCTCGACCTGATCCGCACGCGTCTTTGAATCGCGGTCCCGAACATCCCCGTCCCCTCCCCGAACACCGACGGAATGCGCACTTCACCCGACGGGTTGAAGTTGCCGCCGCGCGCCCAGTTCACCCAGTTGCGATCCACCGCGGTGATCGCCACCCCGGCCCGGGTTCCTTCCGGGAGCCCCTTCTTGAGCGCGCGAATGACCTCGCGCCCGTCCTCGTCGGCGTCGAAGAAATCAAAGACACCCAGGTTCCTCGGGAAGACGATGTCCGTGTCCTCTCGCCCGATCGACACCCCCGCGAGGTACAGCGTGTCGGGAGCCTTGATGCCGCGGGAGGCCAGCGCCTCGGCAAGGCCTTCGAGCCGGGCATCGGTGATGTACGCCCACGAATCGTCCGACGGCGTCCACTGGAAGCGGTTGTTGGTGTCGGGCTGCATGCGGCACTGGCCGTTCTCCTGGGTCAACCCGGTCATGGAGAATGCGCCGGGCACCAGGCTGGTTCCCGTGAGGACCCGTCCGTCGGCGGCTCTGATATGCAGCGAGAGCACTTCGCCGGGTGCGAAGGGGGCGGGCGTGGCCTCGGCCCGGTAGCAGGCCGCCCCGGGCGAAGAAAAGTCCTCGACAGTGTCCGGCAGCAGGCACGGCTCGATGCCGTCCTGTTCCACGAGGCGCACCGTATCGCCCTCCTCGCCCGACACCGCAACCACCGCGCCCGACAGGCTCGGGGCTCCCTCGGGCTGGTAGGTCCGGTGAAGCAGCGTCCACGCGGTCAGCGACGGCTCGTCATCTTCGAGGTCCAGCGTCAGCACGACCTGAACCTCGGCCACGATCACGTCCGGAGGGAGTTCCACCGTGACCTCGGTCAGTTCGCAGCCCACGGCCGCAAGGGGGACGGCGACAATCGCGATCACGCGGCCGAGCCATCGCGGGAGGAGCGCGGGGGTGACCGGATCCCGGCGCCACAGCGGGAAGCGGGGAACGTTTGCCATCAGAACGACACCTCCACGCCCAGCGTCGGCAGGAAGGGGATCATCGACACCCCCGAACGCGTGGGCGGGTCGGGTTCGAAGTCGTAGAAGTAGAAGAGGACATTCTTGCGGTTGTAGAGGTTGATGACGCTCACGTACGGAATCACCCGTCCCCAGTCCTTCTCGATCGTCTTCCTCAGGGACAGGTCCAGACGGTGGCGCGCCGGATATCGCGAACCGTTGCGTGGCCCCAGCGCCACGGCGGACCCGTTGTTGTACTCCACCACGCTCTCCACCGGGCGGCGGCGGTAGATGTCGAACTGGCCGAGCGGCCGGGTATAGGGCGTCCCGGTCCCGAAGTTCGCCCGCAGACCCGCCTCCACGCCCCACCAGTCCAGTGAGCGGCGAAGCACGAGGTCGATGTCGAGGCGGCGGTCGAATACGGGCGGATAGGTCAGGCCGGGAGGGGGATCCAGGCCCGACCGTGTGTCGGGGAAGGTACGCTCGGTCTTCAGGAAGGAGAGCGTGATCCATCCGGTCGTCATGCCCCGGTCGCGCCGCACGAAGAGGTCGACGCCGTACGACCAGCCATCCCCCGAGACGAGGTCGTCCAACTCGTCGTTCGGGTCGTCCGCCGTGTTCACGGTGGTCACCCCGTCGAAGGTCCGGTAGTAGCCCTCCAGCGACGAGTACCATTCGTCGTCGGCTCCGAAGAAGCTCTCGAGGCCCAGCTGAATCTGGTCCGACACGATCCGCGGCGCGCGGGCGCCCGCCAGCACCCAGATGTCGATGCCGAGTGGCAACTCCTCGTCGCGCAGCGAGTGCAGGAACTGGGTGTACCGTCCCCCGGCCAGGCGCACCGCGGCGTTCCGGTCGCGCACGAAGCGCTTGACCGCGAAGCGTGGTGACAGGGTCGTCCGGCTCTCGCCCCGGTCGGGGATCCAATGGTCGACCCGCAGCCCGCCCTCGAGCAGCCAACGGGAGTTGGGATCCCAGTCGATCTGGCTGTACACCGCGCCCTCCCATCCACTCCCGGCGCTCTCGGCGAAGACGGTGCCGCCCGCCTCGATCCGGTTTTCGTAGACGAGCCTCTTGGCGGCCACCCCGGACTTCCACCGTGTCCGCCCGGTCGGACGCTGCTCGAGGTTGGTGTGGAACGCCGATTCCTCGATGTCGGAATTGAAGCGGGATCCCGTTTCCGTGAACTCGAAGTCGGAGGTGAAGCGGGAGAAGGAGGCCCGAACATCCATGGATCCGCCCGCCCTCATCGGATTCGTCCAAGAGCCGCCCACGGCGTCGTTCCCCCACGCCCACTGGATTGGCAGCGGGTTGTCGCCCACATCCGAGAGGTCGAGGACATCGCGCCCCGTATAGCCGGTGAAGCGCAAGCGGTTGCCCCCCTTCGTCCACGCCTCGAAGGCTCCCTGCAGGTCCGTCAGGTGATAGGGAAACTTGAACCACGGCCTGACGAGAACGTCGAAGTAGGAGCGGCGGCCGGACACGCGCCACCGCGTGTTGGCGAGGCCCACCTGGTCCGTAAAGCCCTTCGGGAGGGACCCGTTCACCGCAACCCGCGACGCCAGCAGGCTGATTCCGGCGTCCACGCCGATATTTCCGTCCCCCACATCCGTCTCCACCGTGAGGACCGACGATACGCGGCCCCCGTACTCGGCCGGGAAGCCGCCCGCCTGCAATTCGGCGCGCTGCACCATGTCGGCGTTGAAGACCGAGAAGACGCCGCCCAGGTGAAAGGGGTTGAAGATGGGGATGTCGTCCAGGAGGATCAGGTTCTGGTCCGCCGACCCGCCCCGCACATTGAAGGCCGCGGTGAAGTCGGAGACCGTGGTCACGCCCGGCAGCACCTCCACCGCCCGTATCGGGTCGGTCTCCACCAAGATTGGCAGAGACTTCATCTCGACGCGGCTGATCTCCTGGACCGTCGCGCCCGCCGACTCCTCGAAGCGGGCACGGGCGCGGCTTCGCTCCGCCTCGACCGCGATCCCTTCCAGGGCGATCGGCTGCGCCACCAGGCTGATGTCAAGTTCGAGCGGGGTCCCGGCCGCGACTTCGACCCGCCCCTCATAGGCGGCGTACCCGATCCGGGTCACCGTGAGTACGTAGGCGCCGGGCGTCACGTCGGTGAAGGCGAAGAACCCGAGGCGGTCCGTGTCGGCTACGCGCCGCCGGGTGGAATCGGTCGCGGCGACGAGGCGGACGCCGGCCGAGCCGAGGAGAAGGCCGTCGGTGGACCAGACGCGGCCGCTGATCGCGCTGTTCTGGGCCGAGGCGGAAAGGGGAAGCGCGAGGGCGAGGAGGGCGGCGGCGGGAGCGAGCGCCAACGAACACGGCCGCACCCGCCTGGCGACCTTGCCGTTGCGACCCCGAACAACTCGAGTCCGGCGCCCCCGGGACAGCGGGCGGATCGTTTTGGCAGGCGACTTGTTGGACATGTTGGCGAACCCCTCACCACGGGCTGCTTGAATTGTACTGGGTCGGGACTCTTGGTGGAATCGCAGTCCCACCTCATCTTCCCCCGTATGAGAGTTCTTCGTTCCGCGGGTTCCGGTCCGGCCCTCGACCGGCTGAAGGCCATCGGCCGCACTCGCCTGGCGACCGTGCCCACTCCCCTGCTTCCGGCACCGGGCCTGGCCGACCATCTGGGGACCCGCGCCCGAATCTCCATCAAGGCAGACGACTGCACCGGTCTGGGACTCGGTGGCAACAAGGTGCGCAAGTTGGAGTACGAACTGGACCCGGCAAGGTTGCAGGGCGTTAGCCATTTGGTGACGGCAGGCGGGCCGCACTCCAATCACTGCCGCGTGGCGGCGGCCGCCGCGGCACGGCTGGGGCTGGGGTGTACGCTGGTCGTGAACGGCGAACCTGAAGACCCGGAGCGGGGGAACGCTCGGCTGCACCGGCTGCTGGGTGCGCGGATCGTGACAGTGGGGGAGCGAGGGGAACGGGGTGCCGCCATGGAGGATGAGGCGAACCGTATCGCGGGGGCCGGAGGGAAGGCGCTGTTGGTGCCGATCGGCGCCTCGACCGCGAGGGGAGCGCTGGGATATGTGCACGCCGTGATGGAGATGCGGGACCAGATCGGGCGCGACCACGCGCCACCCTGGATCTTCACATCGTCGTCTTCGGGGGGGACGCTTGGGGGACTGATCCTGGGGTGTGCGATTCTCGATTGGCGTGCCCGGCTGGTGGCCGTGAGTGCGGATGAGCCGGCGGCCTGGATCGGGGAGACGGCGACGGGGCTGGCCCTGGGGGCGGTGCGGCTGCTGGAGGACGGCCCCGATCCGTTGTCAGCGGGTCCGCCGGACTACAGCACCCCCGTGCCCGATTCCGCGCTGGCGAAACGGGTGCGAAAGGTAGCGGACGGCGTGTTCGTCACGGACGACTTCGTAGGCGCGGGGTACGGTATTGCCACTCCCGAGGGCGACGAGGCCACGCATCTCTTCGGGGCCCGTGCCGGGTTGATTCTCGACCCGGTGTATACAGCCAAGGCGGCCGCGGCCCTCATCGCCCGGCTCAGGGACGGGACGATCTCGGCGGGAGATCACGCCGTCTTCCTCCACACCGGCGGCCATCCGGCACTGTTTCGCTGACGGCGCGCCCGGGACTCCCGCATCCCGGCGTGCCAATCGCCATCGCGGCGCGCGGCCGCGCGGAGGGTCAGCCCCGGCGCTGCTACCGCTCCAACGACAGCCGGACCACCACTACCGTCTGCACATCGTATTCGTCCGACTCCACGAATGCGGCCAGTCCTCCCGGCCCGAACGCCCATGGGGTACGCAGCCCGTCTGCCGGGAGCGTCCCGACGTATCGACCATCCGCCGTCAAGATATCGATCGGCCCCACCCCCTGGCCGTTCTCGCCGGTTCGCTCGATCCACACCCGGTCCTCCCAGTCCACCGAGATGTCGTCGATGACGGGGACCTCGTCCGCAAAGGTCATGTCCTCGATCGAGCCGCCCATCACCTCAATACTCCGCACATCGTCAGGGTTGATCGAACTCAGTGTGCTCGACGTGGTGCCGCCCGTGCTGCTGCCCCTCACCGTCATGACGCCTACGTCACCGGTTGCCGCATTCCCCTGCTCCCTTGCGGTCCGGCGCCGTTCGCGTTCCGCCTCCTTGATCGCTTCGGTAACGACGGTCGGCGCGATGGGCCGCTCCAGCGTGCCGGTCACGTTCCCGTCCATCCCCACCAGCTTCACCCGGTATCCCACAGAGTCCACAACCGCGATCCTGCCATCGGACAGAACCCCGATATGGAGCCCGGGAACGAAGGCGCGCGGCGGCCTCATCTGCATACTGATGCTCACCGCGCCAGAGTTGCCCGCCACCGAGAGCGGGCTGGCGTCTCCGTCCTCTTCAGGAAGCTCCCAGGCCGAGTACAGAAGCTCGGACGCCCCCTCGTCAAGAGAAAACACCTCGATGGGGCGGCCCTCCGACTCTTCGCTCGTCGTCATCGCGATCGACACACCCCCCGATACACCACCCGAGGGCATGTTCATCCTGAGCGTGTTCGAACTGACGAGCCGCCCATCCGGAAGTCCCTGCGCCGACATGGGAATCCCCGTGGTCACATCCGCCGGCACGGTGCCCGTGAACTCGCCCGCGGCGTCGAAGCGGTGTATCGATCCGAAGGTGACCACGGCGTAGCTCCCGTCCCTGTGAACCACCAGATCGCGGAGCGCTGAAAACTCGCCGGGCCCCTCGCCCGGCTTCCCCACCGTCCGCACGAAGTTCCCGTCGGGCCCCACCACCACCACCCTGTCCGCCTGCGAGTCCAGGATATGAAGTTTGCCCTCCCGGTCGAAGTGAACCGATCGGATCCGGCCGAAGATCTCCCAGTCCTCGCCCTCCAGGGCCCCCACGGTGTAGACTTCTTCCGTCGCGGCCGTGAGGGTGACGTCGGCGCCGGCGGGATCGCCGCCTCCGGCCGTGTCGCCGGGTGCCTGCGCCGAGTCGCCGCAGGCAAGAGAGAGGGGTACGAAGAGGGTGATGGGCAGGGCGAAATGTCTCATCTGCTGGTCCTCGCGCGGCTTGGCGTCGTACACGGTGGGGTCTGGCGGTGATCCGCAGCCCGACAGCGGGCAGGCTTCCAAATATAGTCACCGCTCCCCGTAAGGATATCAGTGGGATGGATTTGGTCTCCCCCGGGGACTGGATCCGGGGTCCGCAGCGCGGGGCCGTCAACTGGCCGCGATTCGGCGGTGAGCCTATCATTGGTTGGCAGGTTGTCCCGTTTCTTCATTTCAGCGCCCGGTGCGGGTCGGTACCTTGTCGGCTGGAAGAAGATCGTGGCGTACGGCCGCCTGATCGAAGCCGCCGATGCGACGAGAACAGCGGACAACGAGGAGCGGGGATGGAGGAATTGCGATGATCGATCCAGCAGACTATCGGTCGAAAAGGCGTACCGGCACGGGAGTGTTCCCGTGAGCGCCGAATTCATTGGGATCCTGAGCGTCGGCGCTTCCCTGGCGGGGATCGGCGTCGGCCTCGGCGTCATGCAGGTAAGGCTCGTCGGGGTGGTGCGCGCCGACCTGAAGATCCTGCGGGCGGATGTCACCACGCTGCGGACGGAAGCGAGAAAAGAGCTGGACGGTTTGGGGTCCGCAATCGAGGCGCTACGGACCGAGCTGAAGGGTGACATGGACGCCCTGAGAACCGAGCTGAAGGGTGACATGGACGCCCTGGGAACCGAGTTGAAGGGTGACATGGACGCCCTGGGAACCGAGTTGAAGGGTGACATGGACGCCCTGAGAACCGAGCTGAAGGGTGACATGGACGCCCTGGGAACCGAGTTGAAGGGTGACATGGACGCCCTGAGAACCGAGTTGAAGGGTGACATGGACGCCCTGAGAACCGAGTTGAAGGGTGACATGGACGCCGTCAGGGCAGACCTCAGGAGCGACTTCCAGGTCCACCGGTCCGATACACGGGACGACAGTTCCAATCTCCGTGCGGAGATCGCCGCGCTGCGCACCGAATGCAGAGAGGACTTCGGGGCCCTGCGCATAGAGATAACGGGCCTCAGGACGGAAATGCGGACGGATATAGCGGCGCTGCGTGCGGACATCCGGGATGTTGCAGGCGGTCGGCGAGCGTCCTCTGTCGCCTGAGCGAGACCGAGGGATTCCCGCCGCACTTTCCCGGCCTGATTCGACCCCCTACCTTCTCCCCCCACCCAACCCCACCACCGCACCCGGACACCCCATCCCGGAGGCACCGATGACCAGACCCCGCATCGCCCCGAACCTGTTCCCCATCCTCCTCGCCGCCTTCCTGCTGCCCACCGCGCTCACCGCCCAGAACGAGCCCGACGGAACCCTGAAGCTGGTCACCTACCTCGACTGGGAGTGGGTCGCGAACCCCCAACTCTCGCCCGACGGCAGCCAGATCATCTACACCCGCAGCTGGGTGGACAAGATCAACGACCGGCGCGACTCGGAGGTGTACATCATGAACGCGGACGGCAGCCGGAAGCGCCGCCTGACGGAGGGATCGTCGCCGAAGTGGTCGCCGAGCGGGGACCGGATCCTCTTCACACGCGGCAGCGACGACGAAGGCACCCAGATCTTCGTGCGCTGGATGGACGCCGAGGGCGCCGAGACCCAGGTCACCCACCTTGAGAACGGCCCCGGCAACGTCGAGTGGTCGCCGGACGGGACGCAGATCGCCTTCACCATGTCCGTCGATTCGGACCACCCGTGGCCCATCAGCCTGCCGGGGCGCCCCGACGGAGCCAAGTGGACCGCGGCGCCCAAGGTTGTCGACCGGCTCTACTACCGGCGGGACCGGCGCGGCTACATCGACGAGGGGTACACGCACCTGTTCGTCGTCCCGGCCGACGGGGGGACCGCTCGCCAGCTCACCGACGGGGACTGGAATCACAACGGCGTCACCTGGACGCCCGACGGCGGCGAAATCCTCTTCACCTCGCTGCGCGTCGAGGACGCCGAGCACGAGTGGCGCCAGTCGGACATCTACTCGGTGAACGTGGCCAGTGGCGCGGTCACCAGACTCACCGACCGGTCGGGACCCGACGGATCCCCCGTCCCCTCCCCGGACGGCAGCCTCATCGCCTACACCGGCAACGATCTCACCACCGACACCTACATCACGCGCAAGATCTACGTGATGAACCGCGACGGGTCGAATTCCCGCATGATCAGCGAGGGCTTCGACCGCCAGGCCTCGGGCATGACCTGGGCCGAGGACGGCAGCGGCCTCTACCTGAACGTGTCGAGCGAAGGCACCCGCAACGTGTTCTTCGCGTCGGTGGACGGGGGCGTGACGCCGGTCACCGAGGGCAACCACATGCTGAGCTTCTCGTCGATCGAGTCTGGCCTGGCCGTGGGCACGCGGTCCGACTCCCACAACCCCGGCGACATCGTCACCTTCCGGCTCTCCGACCCCGGCAACATCACCCGCCTCACCGACGTGAACGACGACGTGCTCACCGGCGTCGCCCTCGGCGAGGTCGAGGAGGTCTGGTACAAGTCGGTCGAGGACTACGACATCCAGGGATGGATCATCAAGCCGCCGGATTTCGATCCGTCGAAGAAGTACCCTCTCATCCTCGCCATCCACGGCGGGCCGCACGGCATGTACAACGTGGGCTTCAACTTCGGCTGGCAGAACCACGCCGCCAACGGCTACGTGGTCCTCTACACCAACCCGCGCGGCTCATCCGGCTATGGCAGCGCCTTCGGCAACGCAATCAAGAACGCGTATCCGGGCAAGGACTTCGACGACCTCATGGCCGGTGTCGACCTGGTGGCCGGGCGCGGCTACATCGACGAGCAGAACATGTTCGTCTACGGATGCTCGGGCGGCGGCGTGCTCACCTCGTGGGTGGTGGGACACACCAACCGCTTCGCGGCGGCGTCTGCCAACTGCCCCGTGACCAATTGGCTGTCCTTCGTGGGGACGACGGACGGGGCCAGCTGGTACCGCAACTTCGAGCACTTCCCGTGGGACGATCCGTCGGAGCACCTGCGGCGCTCACCGCTCATGTACGTGGGCAACGTCACCACGCCCACCATGCTGATGACCGGCGAGGGTGACCTGCGCACCCCGATGCCGCAGACGGAGGAGTACTACCAGGCGTTGCGGGTGCTGAAGGTTCCGACGGCGATGATCCGGTTCAAGAATGAGTGGCATGGGACGAGTTCGCGGCCGTCGAACTTCCTGCGGACGCACATCTATCTGCGGGAGTGGTTCGAGAAGCATCGGAGGGGAGGGCCGGTGACTTAGGGGGCCCCGGGAAGGAGTCGCCGTTACGCCACCACCCTACCCAACACCATCCACGGAGGGCAACATCCCCGGACAAGGCTCCCCGCTGATCCGTCGTAGCGGGCGCAGGACTACCCTGTTGGCCTGCTGCGAAATATAGGAGCCTCCTCCATCCTTGGACCCGGTAGCGTACTCGAACACGAGGGCGCTGTCCTGGTAGATGTGCCATGCGTCGAAGTCAAGTGACGGTCCCGGTTTGCGCACGATTGCATGGCAGCCGGTTTCGGGGTCGACGACGGTGCCCGGAACCTCTACGTTCCGGCCGAGCAGCACGAGGTCGCCCCGGTCGTCCAGGGATGGTCTCAGCTGCCGGTTCCAGCGACCGCAGGGCCAATCCACGGACCGCCCGGACGGCATCGTCACCTTCACCGTGCAACCGTCCCGCACCTCGGCGAAATCGGTGGGGACCGCCAGCGTCTGCATCTCGCCGTCGCGGTGATACACGAACACGGAATCGGGACCCTCCCCGTAACTCAACACGACGTAGGCTTCGGCGTCCGTGCAGGCGACTTGTGCAACAGCCGTCCATCCGCTGCGGCGTGTCCGGCTTCCCTCCACCGTTTCCGTTTCCCAGATCACGCGATCCGCCCCCCGACCATCCACTTCGCCCGGACCCACGCCCTCGTCGGTGCCGTCGGGCCCACGCCGTATCACGCCACCCCGGACCGGGATGGCCGGCTGACCGTCGAATCCGCAGACTTTCTTGCGCGGTTCCGCGCGAGGTTGCCAATAGCTGACGAAACTGCCGAGCGCGTCGAACTCGAGGATCCTCAAATGGCCGGAAACGTAGAGTCCCCCGTCTCGAGCGAGCGACATGCCGGTCAGGCCCTCCGAAAGTTCGTGCGGACCATCTCCAGTAGGGGTTGAAATGGTCCGAATCCACTCCCCCGTCTCGAGGGAGAAGGCCATGACCCCCTCCGGCTCCTCGGCATCGGTGACGTAGAGAATGGCCCTGTCCCGGTCCAGGACAATGTCGTCGACAGTGCCCATGGCGCGCCATATGTCGTCGATGATGACCCGTCCGGCCGCAGTGTCGATTTCCAGCACCTGCTGGGCCTCCGCGACGGGCGCACCGATGGCGGTTGCAACGCCGAGCAGGGTCGCCGCTCCGGGGTTTCCGATCTTCTTCATTTGAAATAACCTCCCTGTAATGCTCGCATCCGCGGGCACCGCGCCAACACCGTCACGCCGCCGCCGGCAAATCCACCCTCACCGTCAGAATATCCGTGTCGTGGTACTTCTGGTGCCGGACCGAGGCAGCCAGATGACGTAGCAGCCGCAGCGAAAAATCATGCTCACCCGCGATCTCGAACGACTGCTCTCCGGCCAGCGTCAACCGGTCCTCCAGGTTGCCCTCACCCGCCACGGCCAGGAATTCCAGCTCCACCGCCCCGCGCTGCGACCGCACACTCAGGCGCAGGCGGCGCGGTGGGCCGGATTCCTCCCCCTCATCCCCCATCAGGCTCACCAGCGCTTCCTCGGCAGCGAGCTGGACCCGCTCGGTCCCTTCGTCGCGCCATCCCACCCGCGCGCCGAATCCCTCCAGAAAGGTGCGGATCTCCCCCAGCGCATCCACGCTGAGCGTCGTCATCAAGCGCTTCCGGCGGGGGCCCGTGAGCTCGACAAACGCCGACAGGACGAGCGCCGTCAGACCGCCCGAGGTCATGCCGTTGCTCAGCATTTCGGCAAAGAAGGGGCTCATATGGTCGATGAAGAGGCCACCGCTCTGGAAGCCCGATCCGACCCAGAACGAGACGCCCACGATCGCGGCCTTGCGGTAGTCCATCCCGTCGTTCACCACGATCCGCATGCCCAGCACGAAGAGGATTGCGATCAGAACGACCACGTAGGAACCGATGATCGCGTCCGGAATCGAGAGGATCACCGCGACAAGCTTGGGCATCAGGGCGAGCGCGCAGAATCCCACCCCGATACCGACCCCCACCCGCCGCGCGGCGACGCCGGTGATCTCGACGATCGACACGCTGCTCGAATAGGTGGTGTTGGGGACGGTCGCCAGCAGCCCTGAAAGGAAATTGCCCAGCCCGTCGGCCATGACCGCCCCCTGCACCCCGCGGAAGTCCGTGGCCCGATCGTCGCGCCATGACACCCGCTGCACGGCCACCGAATCGCCGATGGTCTCTATGGCACCCACGAGCGTAACAAACACGAAGGCCGGCAGCAGCGCCCAGAAGACGGGCCCGAAGCTGAAGTCGAACCCGGGCCAGCCCGCGACCGGCAGTCCGAACCAGGGGGCGGCGCCCACGGCATCCCAGGAGAAGAGCCCAAAGAAGCCCCCTACCACGCTCCCCGCGACGATCCCGATCACGGGACCCCAGAGGCGCATCGCTCCGGCGCCTCGCAGCACAATCAACATCGTAACGCCCAGGGTGACCAGCGCCGTCACGGGCCCGGCGGACGGGGCGGCCCCTTCGGGCACCCGCTCCACCAGGTCGAGAACCAGTGGCATGACCGTGACCGCAATCAGCATGATCACGGTTCCCGCGACCGTCGGGGTGATCAGGCGGCGGAGCAGCGACAGCCGCGACGCGAGCAGGAACTGGAAGAGCGCGGAGGTCGCGACGAGCGTCGCCAGCATGCCGGGTCCGCCCTGCGCCAGCGCGCCCACCGACACCGCGATGAAGGCCCCCGACGTGCCCATGAGCAGGATGTAGCCCGCTCCGAAGCGTCCGAACCGCCTGGCCTGCACCATCGTCGTGATGCCGCTGACCAGGAGCGCCGCGGAGGCCGCCCACGACAGGAAGAGTTCGCTGGCGCCGGCCGTCCGCACCACGATCGCGACGGTGAGCACGATGGGCCCCAGGGTGAGCAGGCAGTACTGCGCCGCAAGTCCGATCGTGACGGGATTGCTGGGTGTCTCGTGGGGTTCGAAGCGGACTCCGGTACCGGTTCGGCGTGGTTGCTGGGCCATTGCGTTCGCTTCCTGTGGTCTGGGGAACAAAATCTTCAAAGAACGGAAGTTGTGTCGCGAGCATGATTTGCAGCCCAATATGGTGGCCCGCTCCACAGCGCGACAGGCTGGCCCCTCTCTGGCCTGGAGTCCCAACACACCCAGGCAGCCCGTGGAGAAACCCCGGCATTCGACCGGTCAATTGTATGGGGTCTGAGCCGCTTCGCTCCGGCCATTCACGATGTAATGTGTGCTTTCCATTATGTAATGTAAAGTATACATATGCCTTTCGCAGGGCTTCGCTCTTCCCGGACAACCAATCGTCCTCCCACGTCATCTCATCCAATGTCCGGTTCGGTTACCACATTTCGCTGACTTCAGGAAGCACTACCGATGTCCACAAAGCCCGTCACACCGACCAGCCTCGTGTTGCTCCTCGTCACCCTGCACTCCGCACCCTCTCTCATCGCACAACAGGTGATCGACCTTCCCGGTCGCGACCAGCCCCTGGAAGCCGACTTCGAGGAGGTCTTCCGGGTCGGGGTGATGGACGGCGAGTCCTGGGAAATGTTCGGCGGCGTGCGTTATGTCGGGTTCGATGGGAACGGGAACCTCTACATCGTCGACGGTCTCTCCGGCGGCCGGATATCCGCCGACGACCTGGAAGGGGCGCTGGGGAGCTTACAGGCAATGATGAGCTCCGAAGGAATGCGTGTCCTGGTGTTCGACGCGTCAGGGAACTTCGTGCGCGAGTTCGGCTCCCCCGGAGAAGGGCCTGGCGAGTTCAAGATGCCCACGGGGTTTGCGGTGATGCGGGACGGCGCCATGGTCGTGCAGGACACAGGGCACCGCGCCTACCACCTCTTCGACGCCAACGGGGAATTCCAGCGCATGGTACGGGGATTCGGGCACCCGAATACCCTGCTCGCCGACCCTCGTGGCGGGGGCGTCTTCAGCGCGGACCTTCCGGTTGTCACCGGTGGCACCAACGCCTCGAGGGCGTTCTTAACCTCCGCGGACGGGACATTCCTCGACCCGCCTATATCCCGTCCCGTGCTCCATCTGGATTTCGCCGACGAAGAGGTGCGGACAGACACGGTGGTCGAAGGATGGCTGCCTCCCCGTGGCGACGATGGCATCGAGCTTCCGCGGGACATCACGCCGCAAGGGGATATTGCCAGGGTCGTGAGAGATGCCATGAGTGGTCTCTCCATGCCCGCCATCTTCGAGCCACCGCTCCTGGCGGGTGTGTTGCCGAACGGGGGCATCGTCCACTCCGATTCGTCCGCGTACGAGCTCAAGATCACACCTCCGGATGCCGGGGAGGTGGAGCGCATCATCCGGCGGCCCCTGCCGCCCGAGCCGGTGACGCCCGCAATGAAGAAAGAGTTCCAGGAGCGCCGGGATGCCGCCCGCCGGGAGGGACTGGGCGCGGCGGGCGCTGGCAATATCGTCATCAGGAGTACCACGTTCTCGGTCCGCGGCAGTCCCACCGGTTCCGTTGAGTCGTCGTCCGAGGTCGACTTCCCCGAACTCCGGTTCTACCCCGAAATCCCCGTCCTCACGTCGCTATCCACGACATGGGAAGGACGCATCTGGGTGCAGCGCCGGGGCGAAGAACCGGGGAGCCCCGGGCCGATCGATGTGCTGACCAGCGACGGACGCTATGTCGGGACACTCGCTGCCGACGCAACCACGGTGCCCGACGCCTTCGGTCCGAACGGGATGGCCGCCTTCATCGAATTCGACGAATTCGACGTTGCCAGGGTGGTCGTGAGGAGGCTGCCGACACCTGTGCGCTGAATGTCGCCCGTGACTTCCGCGGAACCTCGTCGCAGCTACCGCCTCGGCCGCAGCCGGTTATTCACCACGTTGTTGTAGATCGACCCGAACTGGTAGCTGAAGCCGATTTCCATGCCGTAGTCGAAGTCGGTCGGGCGCTGCTGGAGCCGCAACAGGGCCTCTTCGTCCGTCGCACCCGCCGCGGACAGGAAGATCTGATCCCTCACCCACGACACGTTCCCCGAGACGTTCACCGAGAGACCGCGCACGACCCGGACTGACGCCCCGGCCCACAGGGAGACCCTGTAGAGATCGGTGTCATGCAGGAATTGCGTGCCGCTGGTCCCGAACCAGGCGCTGCCCCACGGCTGGCGCTGATTGAAGCGGATCTCCAGCATCTGCTCGTAGCGAGTCTCCTCGGTCTCCAGGTAGACGGTGCGCTCCGTGTAGTCGTGGTACATGCCGGTGATCCCGTACACGAATGTGAACGAGCGTCGCGTCGTCTCGTCGTAGGGGAAGACGCTGTATTCGACCGACGGCGTCAGCGCCAGCCGATAGTCCAAGTTGTAGCTGAGAAAACGGCCAGTGGATCCGATGACGCCGACCGACCAGCGCTCGGCCAGCGCGTAGACGAGGCGCGAGTCCACGTTCCAGCGTGTGCGGTTGTCCCTGAACGTCCCTTCCGACAGGTCGATCCGCAGGCGATTGTGTCCCACTCCGCCCGAGATGCTGAACTTCCATGTCGGCGTCGTGCGCCAGGCGGCCAGATTGCTTTCGACGCGGACGTTGCGGTAGGTCGATTCGCCATCCATTCCGGCTTCGCCGCTTACCCTGAACACCCACAGGTTCCAGGGATCGTCGACCTCGTCCGGTGATACCAGACCCTCCGGCTGCTCGGTCTCCGCAGCCGCGATGGTGACCAGCCCCCGATACCCCGACTGATTCGCGAACACCGCCAACCCGAGGGCCAGGGTGTTGGCAAGGGCGTCCAGCACTTCGCGGTCGGTGTCGGTCGGTAGCGACTGGTACGAATGCTCGTGGCTGTAGGGATTCTCCTCGTCGGTGCCGATGAAGTCGAGCAGGTACTCCCTGCCCCCCGCACCGGTCCCCTGGGCCGTCATGATGACATGGACATCGGCGACTTGCCTGTCGCGGACCCAGTTCACCCAGTCGATTTCGGTGCGGTAATACTCATAGTTGCACCGAGCCTCGCGGCAATCGAGGAAGACGTTGGGCCGGGACTGCTGGGAGTGCGCATCACCCCACATCCCGGCCACCGCAACCAGCGCAACGACGGCAGCGATGCACCCCCGGAGGCCATGCGACTCCACCGTCCTCCTCACCCGGCTACTTCCCCCGCGAAGACCCCCACCTTGAGCGGCGGATCCACCCACCAGTGGAAGTAGAACCGGTTCTCGCCGTCCACGATCACTCCCTCGCGCCGTTCCCGCGTCTTGGGCCAGTCGGTGCGGTCGTTCATGACCACCAGCACCTGCCCGGACGCTAACGCGGCCACATGGTCCCGCAAAGCCTGCTCCAGCTTCCCCAGCAACTCCCGTTCGGCGTGACGCTGCACGTCGCCGTCGGCTTCCGCGCCGATTTTCTCCGTATCAACCGCGCGGTACCCGCCGTCAAAGTCCGCCGCCGAAACCGAGAACACCCTATCACGCTGGAAACCGATCTCGGTCATCGCGGCGGGGTTGAAGTTGGGCTGCACGCTGTGATACCACTTCCCGTATCGCCTGAGGATCATGCGGTCGTTCCTCAGTCCTCGTGGCTCAGCAGCGCCGCCAACTCCTCCGGCGCAAGCTGCTTCCCGGCCTTGCTCCCCATGCCGCGCCCCGACCGGGATCGCGTGCGCGAAGGCTCCCGGCGCTCCATGACCACGCCTCCCGCGAAGTCGAAGTCCGGATGGTGCACCTTGTCCAGCCGGCGTTCCAGCTGAAACTCCAGGGTTCGGAACGCTCCAATGTCCGCCGCGGTCACGAAGGTCACGGCCTCGCCCGTCGCCCCCGCCCTGCCCGTCCGCCCGATGCGGTGCACGTAGTCGCCCGGGTCGAGCGGCACGTCGTAGTTGACCACATGCGAGATCCCCTCGATGTCCAGCCCCCGTTGCGCGATGTCGGTCGCGACCAGTACGCGCACCTCGCCGTCGCTGAACCGCTCCATCGCGCGGGTCCGGTGGCGCATCTGCCGGTCCGAATGAATCGCGTCGCTCGAGATACGGGCCTTTTCCAGTCGCGACTGCAGGGTATTGGCGCCGATCTTGGTGCGGGTGAAGACGAGCACCTGCTCCCATCCCGGCTGGGCAAGGAGGTGGATCAGAAGGTCGGGCTTCAGTTCCGGCCGCACCGAATACGCGATCTCGGAGATCCCCTGTGCCATGGTGCCCGAGGGAGTGACCTCGATCCAGGCGGGGTCGCGGGTCATGCGCAGCGCCAGGGCGTGGACGGCGTTGGGCATCGTGGCCGAGAAGAGTAGCGTCTGCGGACGCCGCCCGAGTCCGCGCACCACATCCTCGATCTGCGGCCGGAACCCCATGTCCAGCATGCGGTCGGCCTCGTCGAGGATCAGCAGGCGGACGCCCTTCAGCTTCGCCTTGCCGCGCTGCTGCAGGTCGATGAGGCGTCCCGGGGTGGCGACGACCACCTCGTCCCCGCGGGCCAGCGCATCCAGTTGCGGCCCGTACGCAACCCCTCCGTGGATCACCGCGGAGCGCACCTTCGAACCGGCGGCCAGCGCGTCGGTGTCCTCGCAGACCTGCTGCGCGAGCTCGCGGGTGGGGCACAGCACCAGAACCTGCAGCCCGGCCCCCTCTTCGATTCTCTCCAGCGCGGGCAGCATGAAGGCGCCCGTCTTCCCGGTCCCGGTACGGGCGATCCCGACCACGTCCCGCCCGTCCGCGACAAGAGGAATAGCCTGCTGCTGAATGGGGGTCGGCAGGGTCCAGCCCTGGGATTCGATGGCGGCCAGTCGGAGCGGAGAGAGCCCGAAGGCCGAGAAGTTCGTCGATTCGGTCAAGTCATGTGTGGCGGTTCAATGGCGTGCCGGGCGCTTTCGCCCGATTAGCGGCCCGCGGCAGCAACCCCGCTTCAACTCAAACCGGCGACACATCCTTGGGCTTGTGAAAAATGTAACAAGGTCCGCCAGTGCCGAACAACCGAAGGGAGGACGCGGTGGGCGCTCCCATTCCGGTTTGACGGACGGAGAGACGGGGCTGCCGTGCAGACCGCCCGCGGTGCCGCAGGCTTCAACCTGTCGGATCTTGCCGGGCAAACGGGTGACTCCAGCCCATCCTCTCGCCATCTTCAAGCATGTCCCGGCCCACCACATCCGTTCTCTTCGTCTGTCTCGGCAACATCTGCCGCTCTCCCCTCGGCGAGGGGATCTTCGCCGCATTGGCGGAGGAGCGCGGTCTCGATGGTGACTTCCATGTGGACTCCGCCGGAACCGCGGGCTACCACTCTGGCGAACCACCCGACTCCCGTTCCACAGCGGTGGCCGCGGCGAACGGCGTCCACCTGACCGGATACGCCCGCCAGGTCACTCCGCGCGACATGGAGCGCTTCGACGTCATTGTCGCGATGGACCGCAGCAACCAGCGCTCTCTGCAGCGTTTGTGTCAGCGGTGCGGTCGCGGCCGGGGCGGCCTGGCCGACATCGTGATGATGCGCGACTACGACCCCGACGCACGCGACGCCGATGTCCCCGACCCCTACTACGGCGGCCACGACGGTTTCGAGCGGGTCTACCGCATTCTGGAGCGTTCCTGCCGCGGCCTCCTCGACGAGCTGGCGGGCCCCGGCCGGGATTGACGGGTCGGCACCGATCGAACATGGACCCGACCGTCGTCCCCAGCGCCTGCCAAGCGGCGGGCATCGACCCGGCGGAGGTGCTGGGCACGCGCATGGTGGGCGGCGGCTGCGTCAACGAGGGGCTGAAGGTGCGGACCAGGGGAGGCGACATCTTCCTCAAGTGGAACGCGGATGTGGGACATCGTTTTTTCCGCGTAGAGGCGGAGGGACTCCTGGCGCTCGCGGCTTCGAGCGCCGTCAGAACGCCCGCCGTGCTGGCGCACAGCCGCGAGGCCGACGCGGTCGCGTGGATTCTGCTCGAGTGGATCGAGGAGGCAGTCCCCGGCGATGAGTCGTGGCGGCGGCTGGGACGCCAACTCGCCGCCCTGCACCGCTGTTCCGAGGGCGACGGCCGCCACGGCTGGCACACGGACAACGTGATCGGCTCACTCCCCCAACCGAACCGCTGGACGGAGGACTGGGGCGACTTCTGGTCCGAACTGCGCATCCGTCCCCTCGCCCGGGAACTGGCCACGCGCGGCGCCCTGTCCACGCGACAGCTGGCCACGATCGAGAAGGCAGCCGACCGCGCGGCCGCTCTCCTTGCACCTGCCGCCGAGGCCGACGGTCCGTCACTCCTGCACGGCGACCTCTGGTCCGGCAACGTCCTCTTCGCCCGCGTGCACGGCGGGCGGCGAGGTGGCGAAGCCGAACCCGTCGTCATCGACCCGGCCGTGTACATCGGCCACCGGGAGGTGGACCTGGCCATGACACGGCTCTTCGGCGGCTTTCCTCGCGCCTTCTACCGTGGCTACGACGAGGCTTGGCCGCTGCACCCGGGTCACGAACGCCGCCGCCCCGCGTACGAGCTGTACCCGCTGCTGGTCCACGCGCGGCTCTTTGGGGGTGGTTACGTGGGGGGGTCGGTGCGGGCGGCGGAAGCCGTGGTCGCGGCGGCGCGGTAGGGAGTCAAGCGGCGTGACCGCCCTGCCGAAGCGACCCCGGCGGCGAGTGCCAGCACAAATTGCTAGCACATCACCCGGCAACCCTCACCGCAACCATCAACCCGTCCCCCACCGGCAGGATGGTGGCCTCGAAGCGCGGATCGGCGGCCACCCGCTCGTTGAACCGGTGAATGTCCACCGCCAGCCCCCCGAACCCCTCGGGATCGAGAACTTCGCCGCGCCAGAGCGCGTTGTCGGCCACTAACAGCCCTTTGTGGCGGACAAGACGGGCCGCCTGCTCCAGATAGTCGCAGTAGCGTTCCTTGTCGGCGTCCAGGAAGACCGCGTCGAAGGGGGGATCCGGGTCCATCGCAGCCATCTGGTCGAGCGCGTCGCCGACCCGCACCTCGACCCGGTCGGCGAGGCCGGCGTCTTCCACGGAATCACGGGCCACGACAGCCCGGTCGGGGTCGATCTCCAGCGTGATCAGCTTGCCGTCGGGCGGCATCGCGCGCGCAATCCACACCGCCGAGTACCCCGCCAAGGTGCCGATCTCGAGAACGCGTCGCGCGCCGATGGCACGCAGCAGGATCTGCACGGCGCGTGCGGTGGCTGGGGGGAGCTGGATCGCTGGCAGCGCGGCTTCGGCGGCACGGGCGCGTATCGCGCGGAGGCAGTCGTCTTCGCGTGCGAAGAGTCGGCGTACGTACCTGTCCAGCTCGTCGTGCGGCAAATCGGAAGGCGCGGGCGCGCCACTTACCAGGGTCTCCGCCATGCGGGGATCCCCCTCTCCCCCCCTCCCCTCACCCATGCAGCACCTTCGCCATGCGCCGCACCCCCTCCTCGATGTCCTCGTCCGACGAAGCCGTGCTCATCCGTGCGAAGCGCGGGTCGCCGAACGCCTCGCCCGGCACGATCGCCACGCCCACCTCCTCCAGGATGCGCGTGCAGACATCGCCGGCGCACGTCATGTCCCCGTCAAAGACGCCGTCCACGCGGAAATACAGGTAGAACGCGCCCTCGGGCCGCACGTAGAAACACCCCGGGAGCAGCTCGTCGAAAAGGCGCGTCACCAGGTCGCGGCGGCGGCGGAAGGCGGCCAGCATGACGGCCCGGTCGCGCGCGCCCTCTTCGCCCCGGGTGAGGCCCTCGAGCGAGGCCACCTGCGACGGTGTGGCCGCGTTCAGCGAAACGTGGCTCTGCAGCGCCGACATCTTCCCGGCCAGCTCGCGCGAGGTGTACGAGAACCCGACCCGCCACCCGGTCATCGCGAACGCCTTGGACATCCCGTTCGTGACCACCAGGTCGCCCACCGCGTCAGGGTCAATGTCGAGCGCGCCCGGGGCCCTGTCCCCCTCGCCGTAGTAGATCTCCTGGTATATCTCGTCGCTGATCAGGGTGACGCCGCGCGATCTGGCCCAATCCGCTATTGCACCGAGCGCGGCCTTCGAATACACGCCGCCCGTGGGGTTCGACGGGGTCGAGAGGATCAGTCCCTTGCTCCGCTCGGTCGCCGCGGCTTCGAGATCGTCGGGGGTAAGCATGAACTCGCGGGCTTCGCTCCCGGCCACTGGGACCGGTTCGGCCCGCGACAGCGTCACCATCTCGGGGTAGGAGGTCCAGTACGGCGACCCGATCAGCACCTCGTCGCCCGGCCCGAAGAGGCAAAAGCAGGCGTTGAAGAGAGACTGCTTCGCCCCCGCCGACACGACCACGCGGGTTGGATCGGCCGGATAGGCGGTCCCCGCGGTCATGTATTCGGCGGCTGCGGCGCGCAGTTCGGGGAGCCCCGCGGCGGGGGTGTACCGCGTGCGCCCTTGCCGAATCCCTTCGATGCCGGCCTCGGCGATCCCTTCGGGGGTGCGGAAGTCGGGCTCGCCCGCGCTCAGGTTGATGATGTCGCGGCCTTCGGCACGGAGCTTCTTGGCGAGGGTGCTCACCGTCACGGTGGCGGACGGCTGCAGCCTGGCGATGTTTTCGGAATAGGTCATGGGTTGGTGGGACTCGTATGAGGACTCAATGGGATTACGGCTTCCGGCGGAGCCGTCGCACAATCGGTTCGCGGAGGTATCTTTGGCAACCCTGCCAGCCGTCCCGAACACCGCGACCATGCCCAAGCACGCCCCCGCCTTCTACTTCGATTTCACCGATCCCGGCTCACGCCTCGCCGCACACCTGATCGACGAGGCGGGTGCGGCGAACACGGTCGAATGGCGGAGCTTCGAACTCCGGCCTCCCCCCCGTCCCCTGATCGATCCTACCTCCGCCGACTGGTCCGCCTACCATGCCCGGGCAGTCGAATGCGCCCGCGAATTCGGCGTCCCCATGCAGGCTCCGCAGCTCGTGCCGTGGACCCGCAAGGCCCACGAACTGGCCGAGTTCGCTCGCGAGGGGGATTGTTACCACGCCGTCCGGCGCGCATTGTTCGAGGCCCACTTCGTCGACCGAACCGACATCGGGCGGATAGATTTGCTGGTTGACATCGCGCACCGCGCCGGACTGGACCGCACCGAGGCCAAGGCCGTGCTGGACGTGGACCGCTTCACCGGTGTCGTCCTGGAGCAGCGGGAAGCGGCCCGGGAGCACGGGGTCACGACGGTTCCGGCTCTCGTCGCGGGCCGGCGTCGCCTGGAAGGGCTGGCCACGATGGCCGGGACGACGCGGTGGACACGGTGGATCAGGAACGAACTCACAGCAGATACCAACAAGTAGAGGGAACCGGAATGGCGGGATACGAACGCAAGACGGCGCTCGCTCCGGCGGAGGTCCTGGCGCGGGCCGAGGAACTCCTGCCGGTCTACATCGGCCTCAGCAGGTCGAAGCAGTCTTCCCATGGCGCCACCTACACCGGCGACGAAGGCACCGTCGTCCTCTCCGTCCACCGGCACGGCCCCTTCACGGACGTCACGGCGCGCACCGACCGGCTCCGCACATCGCGCATGGACTACGAGATCCAGCGCTTCCTCAACCATCTCCCCTACGAGTACGGCGACGCGGGCGGTCCCGGCTCGGGCGATCCCGACTAGACCCCCGCCAATGACATCCTTCGAAGACCTCCCCCTCGGCCCCGAAACCGTCGCAGCACTCGCGGCCGAGGGCATCGAGACGCCCACGCCCTTCCAGGCGGCGGCCATCCCCGTCATCGCGCGCGGCAACGACCTCATGGGCCGGGCCGGGCCGGGAAGCGGCACCCTGGTCGGCTACGGCGCCCCCCTGCTGGACCGGCTCGAGGGGGGCCATGGCGCGCCGGTCTGCCTGGTCCTCTGCGCGGGACAGCGGCAGGCCACCGAACTTGCAAGGTCCTTCGCGCGCCTCTGCGAGGCCTCCGGAGCGCGAGCGGCCGCGCTGGCCGAAAACTGGCTGCTCCCCGAACGCGCCGACTTCCTCTTCGTACCAGCCGACCGCGTGCAGGCGCTGTACAACCGGTCCATCGACATCACCAAAGTCCAGGCGCTCGTCCTGCACGACGGCGACGGCGTGGTCAAGGGCGTCCCCGCCGATCACTTGGAGGCCTTTCTGACGGGTTTGCCAAAGGGGTGCCAGCGCATCTTCTGCGGCCTTCCCTTCGGCCTCCCCCTGCGCTCGCTTGCCCAACGCTTCACCCACCGGGCCGCCACCGTTCCGGCCGGGCCGCGTCAATCCGCGGGGAAGCCCCTCGGGAAAAAGCCATCGACCGACGAGTCCTCCCGCGAACTCAACCTCATCGTGCTCGAGGGGGACCGTTGGGAGTCGGCGCTGGCGCTCACCGCCACGCTGCTGGAAGATCCCATCCGCCACGTGCTGATCTTCGCCTCCTCGGCGGACCAGGCGGCGGACCTGGGGGACTTTCTCGCCATGCACGGCTACGGCTCCGGCCGCCCGGGCGACGAGACCGTCCCCATATGGCTCTCCCCCGGCGAGGACGAGGCCGCCCGCGAGACCCTCGACGCCATGGCCGAGCCCGAGACCGTCGCAACGCTTTCCTGCTCGGTCCCCACCGGAAGCGCCGCCGCGACCCTTCGCCACACGGCCGGCGGACCCGCCTGGGCCCTCGCCGCGGTGCGCGAAACCGGCCACCTCAAGGAGGTCGCCGCCGACGCCGGCCTGCGCCTCAAACGCGTCCGCCCCACCCGTCCTCCCCGGGTCTCGGCCACCCTCGACGCCCGCATCGACGACCTTCACGAAGCGGTCCGCGCCCCCGAAGTGGCCCCCTACTACCTGCTCGTCGAGTCGCTGCTGGACCGCTTCTCGGCCGCCGAAATCGCAGCTGCGGCCCTCATGCTCCTCGACCGCAAGGGCGCGAAGAAGGAGGCTCCCGCGGTCGGCGCGGCCAACGCCTCCGCGCCCGAAAGCTGGGCCCGCCTCTTCGTATCCGCGGGCAAGCGCGACGACCTCGGTCCCGGCGACCTCCTGGGCGCCCTGACCAACGAATCGGGCGTTCCCGGCAAGAGGGTGGGGCGCATCGACGTGCGCGAGAGCCATTCCCTGATCGAGGTGCGCGAAAGCGACGCGAAGAAGGTGATCTCGGCGATGAACGGCGTCACGCTGGGCGGACGCAGCCTGCGTGTGGATTACGACCGCGCGAAGGAGCGGCGGCCCGGGGGGAAGGAGTGGCAGCCGAGTGGGAGGGACGGGCGGCAGGGTGGCCGGGAAGGACACTCGGGACGGAAGCCCCGGCACACGGGAAGCAGAGAACGGCGGCCGGGGAGCCAGGAACGGCGGCCCGGCGGCAGAGAACGGCGGCCGGGCGGCAAAGAGCGGTCACCCGGTGGCCGGAAGCCCGGACGCTCCGGTGGAAAGGGGTGGCCACCGGGGGGAAAGCCTCCACGACCGCGAGGCAAATAGCGAAACGCCCACCGGGCATGAACACCGGTGACCGCATCGGGCCGCAGGCGATCACGCTTGCCGACGAACGCCGGATGAATGCTGAAATGGCTGGCCTGGCCGATATGGCCAGGCTCGACCTACGCGACGATCTCCTCTTCCTGTCGCCTCCGAAACATCCGGTACAGGAAGTACACGACTCCGACCGCCAACCCCACCTTGAAGGCCAGCACCATAAAGCTGAAGAACATGCCTACCAGCGGTGCCGTGACGGCCGCGAGCAGCTTCAGCAGAATGAAACTCACCACACCGGTGGCAGCAACCGCACTGACGGCTCTTATCGTCATTCCATCATCTCCTTGTTCTGGTTTCAGGGAGGATCCCTACCCTACCCCCGGAACCGGTACGAAAGTTTCACGAACAGCCCCTCGGCCTCCGGTCGCACATCCCGGAAGCGGAAGGCCTCCATGTCTTCCATGCGACGCGTGTACCCCATGAAGAAGACCGTCCCCGGGGTCGGTTCGTAGCTCAGCAGCGTCTCGAACGAGAAATCGTTGGACTCCGACCCCTGCAGGTCGAAGCACGACCCGTCCGAACAATAGGAAACCTGGTGCCCCCCTGTGGGTGTGAGCAAGGAGCCGCGCCTCTGGCTGCCGTACTCCACGATCGCCCGCAGGTACAGCGCGCGGTTGAACTGGTACTGCGCCCGGACCCGCGGAATCGTGGCCCGCGAGTAGAGGGACCCGTCGCGCTGCCGGAAGAGGCTCGTGTGCCGGACACCCAGTTCACCGCTGAGATTGGTGGTGGGAAAGAGGTTCAGGCTGGCGTCGCCGGACCACGAATCAGCCACGTCCACCGGGGCGTCGCTGATGAAGTCGAAGAGGGGTGACTCCGACCGCGTCAGCCGCACATTGCCCCGCACGCGGTCGAAGGAATTGATCCAGAAGAAGACCGTACCCGAGCTGAGGCCCTGAAAGAGCGACTGGTCGGGGAAGAAGGCCTGCTTGACGCCCCCGGCACTCGTGGAGACGAGGTTGTAGTAGCTGTCACGCTCGAAGCGGTAGTAGGAACGCGAGAAATTGCCGAAGACCGTGATGTTGCCGCGGAAGGAGACGCTTCCCCCGAGCTGCACACTCGCCTCCTGGGCCCGCTGTCTGGCCCAGAAGTCGTCGTGGGTCCACAACCCTTCGGTTTCGAGACTCGGGCCCCAGCGCTCGATCAGGTCGCCGGGTTTGCCGCGGAAGTTGTAGCTCACCCGCGACTGCAGCTGGGCGATGCCGGTGCGCCGCAGGAAGCCGCTGCCGGCCTCGAAGTCGTTGGAGATGTCGTGGCCGCCGATCTGGAACTGGAGGTTGCGGCCCGACCGCTCCAGCTGTGCCGAGAGCAGACCGCCGTTGACGGATTCGGGGCTCCCGTGGGCCGCGTGGCTGCCGGCCGCCAGCAGGGTGACCGTGTACCGCTGGTCAAGCTGGAAGCGACCGTCCGCCCCCAGCACCCGGTTGAAGCGGTTGCGGTTGAAGGCCCTGTCCGTGTACACCATGCCGACGTTGGAGGTGCTTCCCAGGTCACGCCGCAGACGGAAGAGGTTCACCACGGCGTGCGTGTTCTCTCCCGGCTGGTCGGGATCGTCGACTTCGTCCAGGGCGCCCAGGTATCCGGCGTTGAAGGAGCCGATCTTTCCCTGCAGCTTGGTCCCCACGATCGGATTGACGATCGAGCGCGTGTAGACGAGCTGTTGCGGAAGCTGGAAGATCTCCGTGCCTTCCAGGAAGAACGGGCGCTTCTCGCGCAGGAAGAGGGCGAAGCGCTCGTTGACGGCGATCTGGCCCGCGTCGGCCTCGACCTGGGAAAAGTCCGGGTTGTAGGTCCCGTCGAGGGTCAGGTTGGAGGTGATGCCGTAGGTGAGGTTGAGCCCGAAGTCCCCGTCGATCCCCTCCCGTTGCAACGCCCCCAAGGCGTCGTCGTAGGTGCCTTGTTTGCTGAACGTCTGGACCGGGTTGACCTCGAGGAACAGTCCCGGGTTCAGGTCCTGGAGCCCGGTGAGCGTGCCGAACTGCTCCATCTCGTTGGCCACGTTGGCGGTCACCGGCGCCCACGATTCGCCGTACCCGTTGCGCGCGATGCGGCGGTGGATCTGCAGTCCCCAGTCCTGCTCCGGCGTCTTGCGGAAGCGGATGCTCTTGAACGGCACCTTCACCTCGACCGTGTATCCCCCGTCGAAGATGCGGCCGCTCGAATCCCACACGAAGTCCGGATTCCAGTCGATCGGCGGGCCCCACCTGCGGCGCCGCTCGCCCCCTCCCCCCACGACCCACAGCCCGTCCTGCTGGACTCCAAGCGGGTTGACCATGATGACGTAGCCGCGCCGGTGGTCGTTGAAGGTGTCGAGGATGATGCGCACGTAGTCGTCCGAACGGGCGAAGGAGTCGCGGTCGCCGAGTGTGGCCCGGATTCCGTCCTCCACGTCGTCCCAGGCGGTTACGGCGAAGTAGATGGCGTCGTCGGTGAGGAGCACCCGCGCCTCGGTGCGCTGCGTGGCGGGGACGCCTTCGACCGGGTCGAACTGGGTGAAGCCGGTCAGGACGGGGGCGTTCGCCCATGCGGCCTCGTTGATTTCGCCGTCGATGCTGATATCGGCTTCGGCCACCATGGGGCCGGGGATTTCGAGCTGTCCCGCGCTGCCGTCGTAGACGACCTCGGCCGACGCGGCGTCCGTCCCATCCGTTCCAGAATCGTTCTCTCCCACTACCACTTCCTGCCCGACCGCGGCCGTCATTGCCGCCAGCAATACGATCATCTATCTGTAAGCCTCGTGTTGGTCTCCGTACTCTGGTCCTCTTCCCCGCGGCATCACCGCTACCCAACCCGCAAGGACACCCGAAACGATGGCGCCGTTGGCACCGGGGCGTCCAGGAGTGCCGGGGGGGATCCTTCTCCGGACTCCTGACTCCAGGATGGACACAATAGCCTACAACGCCCGTGAACGGCGAATCCTGTTGCAGGAGCTGGCCCGGGGCACGCCGAACCCGAGGTGTCCGCGGTGCGGCGCCTCCTGCGCGGTCATCCACACCACGCCCAGGGACGACGTTTCCTACGTGCGTGACCGGGTGGTGGTGCGGTGCTCCGGGTGCCGGAGGAGTTTGGGGATGGAAGCGGGGGAATTGGCGCCGTGAAGCGGGTCACACTTGCTCCTGGCAGCCTGCACAGGAAATCTGCAGACGCTCGCGCGGGCCGTTGGGCTGCTTTCGCAACCTGGCCGTGACTGGCGGGTATCACAGTTGACCGGCATTGGTGGTCCGGCCCACAATGGACCTGCACCGCACCGGGCCCGATTCGGCCCCACACATGGAGAACATGATGAGAGCACTGCTGACCCTGGCGATTTTCGCAACTGTGAGCGCCTGCGACGCCCCACCTCCCGACGCCACCCCTCAAGCGGACGACGGCCCCGTCACGGTCTCGATCCAGGACGACGGCACGGTCCTCCTGGACGACGTGGAAATGACAACCGCCGAACTGGGTGAAGCTCTCGAAGAGATCGAGGCCACGCGCGTGGTGAGCGTTGAGGTGGATCCCGAAGTCACCTACAGAACGGTCAGCGAGGTGCAGAAGGCACTGGTCGAGGCGGGGATGAAGCGGGTGGTTGTCCAGACCGAACTGGAGTAGATCTGCCCGGGCGCCTCACCCGCCGAGACGAACAAGCGTGCTCCCCAACGCAAAAGCTCTCCCCCGGAACCGCGGCCATCTCCTCTCGCTGCTGACGCGATCGGTGTTGCCCGCATTGGCGTGGATCGCGCTGGCGTCCTTGTGCGGCGCTATTTCCCTGCCTGCGCAGGAGCGCGAGCGCGAACGCGACCACCCCCCCGGGCCTCCCATCCTCGAACTCCTCGCGAGCACGAGGGCTCTGGCGCTCGGGGGCGCATTCTGGATCGGCAGCGGGGCCCACGCCGTCTTCCACCACCCCGCGCTGATCTCCGGCCAGGGCTTCGACCTCTCCCTGGGGGGCTCCTACCGGGGCGATGGCGACAACGACCGGGACGACGATTCGCGCCGCGCCCGCCACGACGCCATCCACATGGTGCTGGGCGCGAGCGGAGCGTGGCTGGGTGGCACGGTCGCGGCGGGCCTGGCGGTCTTCGACTACGGTGCCGGAGGCGATCACGACGGGTCCGACCGCGCGGTCGCGGGCGGGCGGTCATGGCGGGGCGCCACCGAGTTCGTGGGCACGGTGGGTTACGCGCGCGAAATCTTCGGGTTCGACGTGGGGGCGGCGGCCAAGGTGGTGGGGCAGAGCGTGGCGGGGGGACGCGCTCGGACGGTCGCGGTCGATGTTGGCGTGGCGCGGGGGATCGGGCCGGTGTCGGCAGCGCTCACGGTGCAGAATCTGGGACGCGACCTGATGCTCGGAAGCACTCGCACGCCGTTGCCGAAGCGTGTCGTGCTGGGGGCGGGGACGGGGGGGAGAAGGGCGGTCGGGCCGCTCGACATCGGGGGGGCGATACAGGTGGCACGCGAAGGCGGTGGCGAGATCGTGCCGGGCGGGGGGGTGGAGATCGCGTATTGGCCGATCGTGCGCCGGGTGTTCATCGTGCGGGTCGGGGCGGGTCGGGTGGTGGAGGGGGACGGTCTGCCCGTGACCTTCGGGGCCGGGTTCGAGGGGGACAGGATCAGGGTCGACTATTCGTACAGCGAACACGATCCGATGCTCGGGGCGCATCAAATCGGCATTTCGATACGGTAAACTATATCGATCGGCTGGAATGATATAGTTTTCTATATGAAGTGAAGTGGTGAGTGAAGCCGCGACGGCGGATGCATCGCCGCTCGAAAGCGGGGCGATCTTGTCCACGGGTTTGCTATCCCCGCGGCACCCTCGCCCCCCGGAACCCCGGGTGTAGCCGCGACAGCCCCACGTCGTCCACCACTACCGTCCCCTTCTCCGTTCGGTCGAAAACCAGGAGGACGGCGCGTAGCGTCTCCGGATCGAAGGCGCGGTTGGCCACCGCGAAGTCCGCCAGCGGAATGGAGAAGTGCTGCAGGATCAGCTCCCACGGGTTGGCGAAGCGGTTGTCTTCGAGGTCCTTGCGGCGGAGCACGCGAATCGTGAGAGGTCTGCGCAGGGGTCCGTAGTCGGTGAGGCTTACCCGGGCGGTGTCGCCGTCCGCGTCCACCGCCGCGACGGTCAGCTCGAGCGGCGGTTTCTCCTCGTCTTCGGTGTCCTCGTCGTCAGGCTCCCCTTCTGCTTCCTTCTCCGCGCCACCGGGGTCGCCCTCATCCCCCTCCTCTTCATCCCCCTCTTCCTCGGGTTTCTTGCGCGGCCCCGGCTCGTCGTCGAGACCGCCGACGTGCATTTCGAGGCTCGTCTCGGGCCCCACGGCCCAATCCCCGGCCAACGCGTCGGGCAAAGTGACGGCGAAAACAGCGGGCGGCGCGGGTTCGTCGGAACCCCGGTAGCTGTTGTTCCACCCCAGCCAGAGCGCCTGGTTGAGCTGGGATGATGAGGTGCTGGTGCGGTTGGCGGAGCGCAGAGCCAACCGCCCCTCCCGCCAGGTGCTGAATTCGGCGCCGTGCAGCGCCACGCCCGCGGCCGACCCCGTGGTCACGTCGATGTCCTCCTCGAAGTCGGCAAGGGGGCGGAAAGACGAGTCCATGAAGCGCGTGATGTACATCGTTTTGGGCAGCCAGCCGCCAGCCACGCGGTGGTCGCGGAAGATGGGGCGGTAGCGGTCGTCGCCCTTGAGGGTGATGTCGAGGAAGGACGAGACGAAGACGCGGCCGAACTCGCGCTGATCCTCGGGGGGGAGCAGGCCGTCCAGCTCGAGGATGCGGGGACTGCGGGGGCCGTTGTCGTGCGCGCCCCACACGGTGTTCCACTGCCCGTGATTGGCGCGGTAGACGTAGACGGCGGATTTGAAGAAGTCGGTCACGCCCGCACCGCCGCCGAACCCCACCCGGTTGAACTGCCGGAGGCCGTGGAAGCTGGTCACATCCCCATCGTGGGATCCGTGGAAGACCAGATAGTTGACGTCGTGAACCGGTGCGCGCTGCTCGGCCGGAAGATACTGACCGTCGACCGGCGCGATCGCGATCACGGCCTTGATGTCGAACCCGAAGTCGAACTCGAAGGACGCATCGTCCGGGTAGCGGGTCAGACGGTTGAAGGCGGCCGCCAGCGCCACCGCCTCGCCGCCGCGCGAGTGCCCGATGAGCCCGATGTTGGCCATGTCGACCCGCCTGTGGAACGGGTTCTCCGGGTCGTCGGCGAAGCGCCGCCACGCCTGCAGGTGCTTGAGCAGCAGCCAGCCGCGCCCGTCGTTCTCGCCCCGGATGCCCCCGTTGATGAAGTTCATGTCCACCGAGGCCAGGATGTACCCGCGACTTGCGAGGAGTTCGCCGAGCCAGTCGTACCCGGGGTCCGAGAAATCACGCATGTTGTGGTTGCCGTGCACGACCAACACGAGGGGGTGCGGGCCGGGGTCGTCGGGGTACCAGACGCGGGCGTTGATGGGGAAGCTGTCGGGCGGAAATCCCCAGTACTCGTTCCGGGACTTCGCCGAGCCGCCCAGGCTGACCAGCTTCGAGGCGTCGACCGATTCGGTCACGATCGCCACCGAGTCGCGGTACTCGGGGCGGTTCTTGTCGGTGCCGCTGCCGTAGTAGAGGGTGAGGACGTCGTGGGGGCCGGGAAGGGCGGGGTTGGGGTGGTCGAGGTGGTGGCCGGACAGGACGGTAGGGGCGTCCGAGGGAGTGAGCTCGAGGGAGCCGGCGCAGGCGGTCGAGAGCGCGACGGCGAGGGCGATGGGGATGGCGAGTCGGGGTGTCATGGGGACATCATACGGCGATGGCCACCTTGGGACCATCGAAACGAGGGGCGAAATGAGCGACACCAGACTCTGGACGGGAACCAGCGGCTTCTCCTACAAGGAATGGAAGGGAAGCTTCTACCCCGAGAAGCTGCCGGCCAACCGAATGCTCGAGTACTACTCCCGGCAGCTCAGCAGCGTCGAGATCAACAACACCTTCTACCGGCTGCCGCAGGCCGAGATGCTGGAGAAGTGGGCGTCGCAGGTGCCGGAGGACTTCGCGTTCGTTCTGAAGGCCAGTCGGCGGATCACGCACATGGCAAGGCTGAAGGACGCCGGGGATCCCATGGAGTACCTGACGCGGACCGCTGTGGGCGCACTGGGCGACCGTCTCGGCCCGATCCTTTTCCAGCTGCCCCCTTACCTGCGCGTGGACGTGGCGCGCCTGAGCGATTTCCTCGCGATTATGCCGGAGGATGTGCGCGCCGCCTTCGAGTTCCGTCACGAGAGCTGGTTTGTGGAGGACGTGTACCAGGCGCTGGCCGATCACGGCGCCGCGCTGGTGACGGCCGATACGGGTGAGGGCGAGGCCCCGGTGGTGGAAACGGCATCGTTCGGGTATGCGCGGCTGCGGCGGCCCGGTTATGGGGAGGCCGACCTCGCGGAGTGGGCGGCCACGCTGCGCCGTCCCGCATGGAGTGATGTGTTCGTCTTCTTCAAGCATGAGGACGAGGGGGCGGGACCGCGGATGGCGGCGGGATTCAGGGAGGCGTGGGACGCGATACCCTAACTCCTAACGTCCCCTCCCAGCCTCCAGAGTCCACGTCTCAGCTCTCCGGCGGCGGTGAAAGCCGATGGTCGAGCCCCCAGGTCCCCAGCTCCCGCAGCATGTCCTCGTCCGTCCAGTCAAAGCGGAGCGGCGCGATCGTGATCATGCCCTGCATGAACGCCTCGGTATCGCTCCCTGGCGGGTGGGCTTCGGCGGGCGTGTAGCGGGGCCGGAACACGCGTACGCCGTCCTCCGGCTCGACCTCCTCGTAGCCGAACTGGATGTAGCTGCCGCCCATTCTTGCGATGGCCACCCCGGCGATGACGTCCTCCGTCGCAGCCGGGAAGTTCACCGACAGCACCACTTCCGGGTGCGGGGGCCGGCGCCGCAGCTCCTCGACGAAGCGGGCCATGAATGCGGCCGCGTAGCCGAAGTCCATCACCTGGCCGCCGAGGGAAGTGGCCACCGAGGGTACGCCGTAGTAGGCCCCCATCATGGCCGCGCCGACCGTCCCGGACATGTGCCCCAGGTCGCCCGTGTTCGCGCCGGCGTTGATCCCGCTGACGACCAGGTCGAAGCCCCCTTCCGGCGCCAGTCCCTCGAGCGCAACCATCGCCGCGTCGGCGGGCGTGCCCTCGACGCAATGTCCCCAGGGGGCGTCATCTTCCCCGACGGGCATGAGGCGCTTCCCCTGCCCGAGCTGAACCGACATGCTGCTCCCGCTACGCTGCCCACAGGGCGCCACAACCGTGACTTCGCCCACCTCCCGCAGCGCATCCGCCAGCTCCCGGATGCCAGGCGACCCGATTCCGTCGTCGTTGGTGACGAGGATGTGATAGGGGCCCTGGGCGGCGTCCTCTGGAGCCTCCGGAGTGGGCGCGGTGCACGCTGGAGACAGAACGACCAGCGACGCGGCAGCGAGGAGCGTCACAGCGGGTGTTGATGATGTCTTCACGGTGAGGGCTCCCTGGTGTTGTCGTGCAGCCCGTGCCGGAAGGGCATCGCGGGGCTCCTACAGAATCTCCCCGGCGTGCAGCTCCCGCAAGAAATCCTGGTAGGGCATGACGTCGATACCATCCACCCGGCGGCGGTCGTTTTCCGACGTAACGAGAATTGCCCTGCGCGGAGCGAACTCCTCCTGGAATGCCCGCATGGGCCGTAGGTCGCGCTGCCTCACTCGCCCCTTGACCTCAACGGCCACCTCTCCCCGATTCAAGACGAAGTCCACCTCCAAACCGGTCTTGGTGCGCCAGAACTCGATGGCGAAGTCCTTCTCCTGGTAGCTCCGGGCAGCAACGATCTCGAGCAGGATGAACTGTTCGAACGCCCGTCCGAACTCCGCCCCGGCCGTGTCAGCCAGGCGGCGCTTGCACACGTGTCCCGCGACGCCGACGTCGAAGAGATAGAACTTCGGCGCAGCGGAGATGCTCTGTCGGCCCGCCCGCCGATGAAACGGGTAGACCAGATAGCCGACCAGTGTGTCCCGCAGAATCTCGAAGTAGGTCCGCACGGTCTTGGCGCTGACGCCGCAATCGCGGGCAATGGACGAGTAGTTGAGCAGCTCGCCGTGACAGAACCTCAGCGCCTCGAAGAAGCGGATGAAGGCGGCCGTGTTGCGGGTCAGGGCTTCACCCACAATCTCGTGCGCGAGATAGTCGCGGACATAGGCTGCCAGCGACCGCCGCGCGTGTGGCTTTCCATAGATGCCGGGAAGAAGGCCGTCGTTCATCGCCCGCAGGAGATCGAAGTCCGGAATCTCGGGCCAGGTCAGCGGGTACAACTCGAAGCGCCAGGCGCGCCCCCCAAGCAGGTTCACCCCGGCACGCTGGATCTTGCGGGCACTTGAACCACACAGAATAAACGACAGACGACGGGATTCGATCAGGCGATGGACCTCGTCGAGCAAGCCGGGGACCTTCTGAATCTCGTCGATGATCACCGGCTTCGGGCGTGATTCCGGCAACGTCTGTAGCTGCTCCCCGAGCCGTGACGGACGTGAGCTCAGGCTCATCGTCACATCGAAGTCCAGCAGGTCGATGTAGACGCTGTCCGGAAAACGCTCCCGCAGATAGGTGGACTTGCCGGTCTGTCTCGCGCCCCAAAGGAACGCCGATTGCCCGGCGGGCGGGTCGATTGCGAGGCTTCTTTGGTAACTCATCGGCATGTGAGCGCCAATTGGTGACACCAACTAGGACTTCTATTCCAATTGGTAAGATTCCTTAGACGGTGTCAACATCCCTTCAAGCAAGCCCCACCACGAACACCGTCACCACCCCCACCCAGATCGCCACGTACAGCGGCACGAACTTCTGCCGCGTCTTCAACATCTCCGGATGCGTGATCGGCTTCCCGGCGAACTTCCCGCGCGGCCTCGACGGGAAGAAGAATGTCTTGTACGTCTCGAGAGTGGCCACCGTGTAGCCGACCGCGGCGAGCGCGATCAGCACGTAGCTGGTCGTGAAGTGCGACACCAGGAACCCGTAGAAGGCCGCCCACAACGGACTGCGGAAAAACTTCAGCCACTCGAACCCCTCGATCGGCGCGTCCTTGAAGGCACCGGCGCAGGCCGAATACCAGCCTCCCAGGCTGGCCACCAGCAACACCTGCCAGAGCGGCCCCTCGACCCCCGGCGCGGGCTGGAGCCGCAGACCCAGCCAGAGCAGCGCGACCCCCACCGCCACGTAGCCCAACCCCACGAGCAGCCGGAGGACCCGGCCCCGCGGAATGTGTCCGAACACGTGGAACTGCATGGGGATGAAGTACTTCGACTGGTCCTCGTCGCGTATGAAGGTCTTCCAGAACTCTGTCGTGGCGCGTTCCACCGCGTAGGTGAGCCCGAAGAGGACCACGATGCCCGCGGCCGTCGTGGCGTCGAGTTCAAGCCAACGCGCCAGGATCGGCGCCCACACCAGGCTAATGATCGTGCTGCGCAGGTAGCGCGGCACCGTGAACCCCTCGTGGATGGCGTCCTTGTACATCCCCCACGTCGAGGTATGGGCACCGGCGGCCGCCCCCACCAGCAGTTCAAAGACGAGGTTCACGGATGGTTCTCCCGGTCGGCGCTGTAGGTGTGCTGGATCAGCTCGATGCACCTGCGCGCATCGGCGATCGTGAATTCGGGTTCCCCGCCCGTCGTCAGCGCCCTGACGAAGTCGGCGAGCATGGCCCGGTATCCCAACATATCGGAAAGCCCCGGGAACGAGAGCCTGCGATGCCCCCTGAGCAGGAAGAGTCCGTTCGACTCGAAGAGGAGCGAACCGCGGGTCCCGTAGATCCGCGAGAGACGCAAACCCTTGAGCAGGCCGGGGATCTCCCACGAGTGGTTCAGGACGCCGACGGCGCCTTCCTCGTACTCGACCACAAAGGTCACGCTTCGCTCGTGTCCCCCCGGGGCATCGGGGAAGTGCGCCTCGGCCCGGCGGATCGTCAGGCCGAGGGCGTCCATGAAGGCGACCCAGTGGATACCGCTCTCCATCAGCGCGCCCCCGCCCGCGCGCGCCGGATCGGCACGCCAACCATCGGCGACCTGGTGCTTCACCGCGTCGATCGCGACGAAGCGCACCTGGCCGAGCACCCCGGAACGGATGTGGGCGCGAATCGCCCGCAACAACGGCTTGTAGAGGTAGTTCTCCGCCACCAGCACCTGGCGGCCATGGCGCGCGGCCGCCGTTTCGACCGCATCGAACTCGCTGCTGTCGAGAAAGGCGGGCTTCTCGACGATGACGTGCTTGCCCGCTTCCAGCGCCGCGACCGCGATCTCGCAGTGCGTGTCCGGGGGTGTCGTGATGAACACCGCGTCGACCCGATCGTCGCGCACGGCCTCCTCCCAGTCCCCCGAAACCCGCTCCCCACCGAACTTCCCCACCAACGCCCGCACCGGCTCTGCCGACCGTCCCCAGAACATGAGCGACACGTCGCGATGGTGCTTCGCCAGCAGCCGCGCGTGCCACCTGGCCGCCCAGCCCGAACCGACGACAAGAACGCGAAGAGCGGCCTGGCCCGCCTTCATTCCCCGCTCCCCACGGCCTGAAGCCGCAGTCGCCTGCCTGCCCGCCCCCCGGCGATACGCTCCGCCACCCGCAGTGCGTTGGCCGCGATCGTGAGGCTCGGGTTCACGGCCCCCGAACGCGGCATGAAGCTGCCGTCGGTCACCCAGAGGTTGTCCAGGCCCCGGAACCGGCACCAGGCGTCCAGCGGTGCCGTCGCGGGATCGTGACCCATGCGGAGCGTCCCCACCGCGTGCGAAAAGGTATGGATGCGGAAGGTCGGCGTCGCCCACGCGCCCGCAGCCCGAAGAACGCTCTTCGCCACCCGGACGAGGTAGCGCCGCGCGGCCAGATCGCGCCGCGTGTAACGGTGCGTGACGATCGCCCGGGGAATCCCGTAGCGGTCGTTGCGGGTCCGGCTCACATCAACCCGGTTCTCCCGGCGGGGCTCGTCTTCCGCGATCGAAAGGAGGCCCGTGCACCGATCGACGAACGGGTCCGCGGCGTTTGCCATGAACGCGGGCAACCGATTGGCGATCAGGCCGGGCGGAGGTGGCTGGATCGACTGGATCACGCCGCGTCTGGGCTCGTCGTCAGTGATCCCGTAGTGATCGAAAATCCCCACCTGCTTGTGAAAAGAGCGGCTTCCCTCCAAGGGCCGCGGGAACACACCGAATGCGATCATGTTGCAGTGCCGCATCAGGCATCGCCCCACCCAATCGCCTGCCGGAGAAGCGTTTTCGAGCCCCGAAGCCAACGCCAGGTGGGCGGAGCCAAGCGCCCCGGCCGCGAGTACGTACCGCTTTCCCCGGTAGACCGTACGCCGACCGCTGGTCCGATCGATCCCGACCACGCCGACGATCCGCCTGCCACGCCACAGAATCCGCACCGCGACCGTGTTGGGGACCAGCCTGAGCCCCTCATTCACCAGCCCCGGCAGGACTGCGGTCCCAGGCTCCCGTTTGGCGCTTACCGCACACACGTACCCGTCGCAGGTACCGCATTGCATGCACGTTCCCCTCCCGGCTCCGTCCCCCTCGAAGTCGATCGCTAGCGGCAGGTGGGATGGATGGAGTCCCAGGCCGGCCGCGGCATCCCGGATCATTCGCGCGGGGCCCCGGAAAGCGGGCGCCCGGCAGGGATGCACAACGGTGTCGGCGGGGTCGACCGGGTGGCGCGCGGGCCTTCCCGCCACGCCAAGGACCACTTCGGCCGCCCGATAATACGGAGCCAGGTCATCGTAGGAGACGGGCCACGCCGCACCCGTGTCGCGCACGATCTCGGCTCTTCGGTCGAAATCCGCCGCCCGCAGCCGCAGTGCAACGCCCCCATAAAATACCGACGGTCCCCCCACACACTGGAAGGTGCCTTTCCGACCCCGGCTCTCGCCCCGAAGCCGGTAGTGGCTCTCCATGTTGAAGTACGGACTCAACTCGAAAGCCGCGTCGCGATCCCAGTTGTGCTCGCCCCGCTCGACGGGCACTCCCCGCTCGAGCATCAGAACCTCCATCCCGGCACCGATCAGCGCGTGCGCGGCCATGCTCCCCCCCACCCCGCTCCCGATCACGACCACGTCGGGCTCGCGCTTCGTCCGGCGACGCACAGTGGTTGGCGATGCGGGTAACATGGTTGGGCGCCTCCGGGGCATTCGGGACAATGAGTCGGCGCGGGGTGACTCCCGGTAGTCCATGGACAAGATGCCTGGCGCGCTGAAGCGCCGACCCATCCACGGCCCCTAGCCATAAGTCCCACCCGGGAACCGCGCAACCTGGCCAGGGTACCGTACCTTGACGGAGATTCCGCCGTTGACGTTTCGCATCACCGTATCAAGCCCCGCCGAGAGCCATGATCCGCTCACCCCTTGAGTCTTGACACGCCCCACGCCCCGGATCGATCATCCACGCTGAGTGTAAGATCAGGCGTCACATCCGGGTGCGCCCGCCGCGCCCCCGGCCCACGCCCACCCAGAAGGAGTCCCCATGATCATCCGGACACGGAAGAACAGCGACATCCCCTCCTCGGAGATCACCCCCGAGTCGGCATACATCAACCGCCGCAAGTTCCTCGGCGCGTCCGCCGGGATCGGCGCCGCCGCCTTCCTCTCGCGCGATGCGGCCGCCTCCCCACTCGCCCCCCACCAGGAGGAAGAGCCCAACACCTGGGAGGAGATCACCACCCACAACAACTTCTACGAGTTCGGGCTCGACAAGAAGGATCCTTCCCGGAACGCCCACACGCTCGTCACCAAGCCGTGGACGGTGAAGGTCGACGGTCTCTGCAGCAAGCCCGGCGACTACGCGCTCGAAGACTTCATCAAGCCGTCCACGATCGAGGACCGGGTCTACCGTTTCCGGTGCGTCGAGGCGTGGTCGATGGTCATCCCCTGGCGCGGCTTCCCGCTGGCCGACGTGATCAACCGGGCCGAACCCGACCCGGGCGCCAAATACGTTGCATTCGATACCCTTTGGGACCCGGACCAGATGCCGGAGCGTCGTTGGAAGCCCCGGATCGGCTGGCCCTACCGCGAGGGATTGAGGATGGACGAGGCGATGCACCCCCTGTCGCTCATGGTCAACGGGCTGTACGGCAAGGAGCTTCCCAACCAGAACGGGGCTCCGCTGCGGCTCATCGTGCCTTGGAAGTACGGCTTCAAGAGCATCAAATCGATCGTGCGCATGACCTTCACCGCCGACGAGCCGCCCACCACCTGGGCGACGCAGAGCCCGCGCGAGTACGGCTTCTATTCGAATGTGAACCCCAACGTCAGCCATCCGCGCTGGAGCCAGTCCACCGAGAAGCGGATCGACGGCAGCAAGCTGTTCGGCTCCCGCCGCATCGACACCCTGTTCCTGAACGGGTACGCCGACGAGGTCGCGCACCTGTACGAAGGGATGGACCTGAAGAAGCATTTCTGAGGGTGAGTCCACACCAGGCGGTCCCGCGGACGGCCACCCGCACGCCCGCCGGCCATCCGTGGTGAAGCGTCCCGCCGCCAACCCCCGGCGCCGGATGCTGCTCCTCAAGACCGCCATCTGGCTCATCGGCCTGGGGCCCATCGTGTGGCTCACGGTCGGCTTCTTCCGCGGCACCCTGGGCGTGCTGCCCGTCGACACCATCATCCTGGTCGAGGGGCGCTGGACGCTCTTCTTCCTGCTCGCCACCCTGGCGGTCACGCCGGTTCGCCGAATCACCGGGTGGAACCGAATCATCCAGATACGCCGCCTGCTGGGGCTCTTCGCCTTCTTCCACGTCTGCGTCCACTTCCTGGCCTATGCGGGAATCGACCAGCTCTTCGCCATCGGGTACATCATCGAAGACGTGCTGGACCGGCGCTACATCACGGCCGGGTTCGCCGCGCTCGTCCTGATGGTCCCGCTGGCCGTGACCTCGACGAAGGGATGGATCCGCCGCCTGGGGAAGCGGTGGAGGAAGCTGCACAGGCTGGCGTATCTTTCGGCGTCGTTGGGTGTACTACACTTCTACTGGAAGGTGCGGGCGGACACCTTCTGGCCGCTCGTGGCCGCCCTCACGCTCGCGGCGTTGTTCGCGGTGAGGCTGGCCTACCGGAAGCGGACGCCGAAGAGAATCGTTCGGAAGTGAGGAGGACAAACCGATGAATCGCAACGCTCGCCCTGGCTTCGCCACGGTCGTCGCAGCCACCCTGGCCGTGGCCGGCTGCGCCAGTTCCCCGGGTGGTCAGGCCCCCGATCCCGGCGACCTCGCGCTCTACCACGGCGACTGGGTGTTCGACCCCGAAGCCAGCCGTCGTTCCGAGTTCCACTACTGGACCCGCGATCCAGTCACGGATGACGAACCGCCGCAGTCGGTGCAGGACGAACTGCTTACGGCGGTCGAACACTGGCCGGCGGGGTTCACCCTGGAATTGACCGATTCGGTCTTCAGCGTCGTGGCCACTCCTCCCGAATTCTCCTTCAATGTGCCTTTGGACGGAAGCTGGCTGGAGACCGGTGACACACGCGTCAAGTTCGCCTGGCTGCGCAACCGCCCGTTCGTCGAACGCTCCTTCCCCTCGAACGGCTGGCTCACCGACCACTACGAGTTGACCGGGGATGACATGATCGTCATTACGCGCAAGATCGGATTCGGAACCCACGAGGCCGAGGGGTGGCTTAGATTCGCCTACCGGCGGCAGCGTTGAGGCGATCTCGTTCGGCAGTGCAATCGGGCGACGGGCGTAGCGGCCACTCCCCCGCCCCACTTACGTTTCGGCGCCCCCGGGTGTCCTGAGTCGTACCACCGGGCAGAAAACGGACATTCCGCAAACCCGAACCGAGGAAGGTGAAGTTGGCGCGTTCGCGACCGGCCAGGTCCACGCCATCACGCAAGGCCGCTGCGGCCCTGTGCGCGACCCTGTGCGGCGCCGCGACCCTGATCGCGGTCATCGCACCCTCCGATCGGGCGCCGGGCCCTTCGCCGGCAACCCTGTCGTCCACCCCACCCGGCTACCTCCACCTCGGGTCCCCACCATCCCTCCCCCCCACCCCCACGCAAATCACCCCCACCCCCCAGCGCCCCGACTACGAGTGGCACGAGTTCTATTTCACGCGCGCCGCCTACTCCAGCGGCGGCTGGGGACGCCGCTCCTGGTCGATCGACTATCCCAAGTCCGACCGGCAGTTCATGACCGTCCTGAAGCGCCTCACCAACCTGGACGCCTTCGACTGGGAGAACGCAGTCACCCTGGACAACCCCGCGCTTCGCCGCTTCCCCTTCCTGTACGCCCTCGAAGTCGGGTACATGAGCCTCAGGGACGAAGAGATCGAGGGGCTGCGCGAGTACCTCATGGCCGGCGGCTTCCTCGTCATCGACGACTTCTGGGGGTCGCGGGAGTGGGCGCAGTTCGAGTACCAGATGGGCCTCGTCTTCCCCAACCATCCGATCATCGACCTGGACCTCGACCACCCGGTCTTCAACACCTTCTACGACATCGACGAGATCCTGCAGGTGCCGGCCTACAGGCGGTACTGGCGCGGCGGGCAGACCAGCGAGCGCGACGGGTACGTGCCCTACGTGAAGGGGATCGAGGACCACGACGGCAGGCTCATGGTCATCATCAACTGGAACACGGACCTGGGCGACGCCTGGGAGTGGGCCGAACAGCCCGACTACCCGCTCCAGTTCTCCACCTTCGCCTTCCAGATGGGGGTGAACATGATCGTCTACGCGATGAGTCACTGACCCCGACCCCACGAGCACATGAGTATATGAGTATATGAGTAACTTTCCGCCCGGATCCCTCTCCGGCCCGCTTCCCGCCAAGCCGGATGTGCCCATCCCATGAGCGGTCTCTTCGAATTCCTCTTCAAGTACCGGCCCGTCCTGTACCAGGAGGGCGACTTCTCCTTCCTGTCGCCGTGGCCGCTGACGACCGCGGGCCTGATCGCGGCGGCGCTGGCCGTGCCGGCGGTCCTCACCTACCTGCGCGCCCGGGGCAAGAGCAGCAGAGCCGACCGCTGGGTGCTTGGCGTGCTGCGCGGGGCCGCGTTCCTGCTCCTCTTCTTCATCGTGATGCAGCCGGGGCTTGTTCTGACCTCGGTCGTGCCGCAGCGGAATTTCCTGGCGGTGCTCGTGGACGACTCGCGGAGCATGACGATCGACGACCGCGACGGCGATTCCCGCGCCGAACAGGCTGCCGCGCTCCTGGACCCCGAGGGCGAGCTGGTGGGCGCTCTCGGCGAGGAATTCACGCTGCGCTACTTCCGTTTCTCGTCCCGGCCGGGAAGGGTCGAGGGCGTCGAACGGCTCACCTTCGACGGCAGCCAGACCCGGATCGGCGACGCGCTGGCCTACGCCCGCGACGAGCTGCAGGGGGTGCCGCTGTCGGGGATCGTCGTGCTCTCGGACGGGGGCGACAACAGCGACGAGGCCATCGGCGAGGCGCTGCTGCCCCTGCGCGCGGCGTCCGTGCCCGTCTTCACCGTCGGGCTGGGCGACGAGGAGATGGAGGCCGATGTCCAGGCCACCCGCGCCGACATGCCCGAACGAGCGCTCGCGGGCACCTCGACGATCGTCAACGTCATCGTCGAAGCGAACGGGTACGGCGGCCGCGACGTCCCGATCATCGTCGAGGACATGGGGACCATCGTCACCACCGAAGTGGTCACGCTGCCGCCCGACGGACAGCCGCTGGTCACCCCCGTCGCGATCACCCTCGAGACTCCGGGCACGCGCGAGCTGACCTTCCGCATTCCCGGCCAGGAGGGCGAGCGGGTTCTGGAGAACAACGTGCTCCACGCGGTCGTCCAGGTCCGAGACCGCACCGAGAAGATCCTCTACTTCGAGGGCGAGCCCCGGTACGAGGTCGCCTTCATGCTGCGCGCCGTGCGCCCCGACGAGAATTTGCAGGTCGTGCTCCTGCAGCGCACCGCCGAGAACAAGTTCTTCCGGCGCAACCTGGACGACCCGCTCGAGCTCGTCGAAGGCTTCCCGACCACGCGCCAGGACCTCTACCCCTACCGCGCCCTCATTCTGGGTTCGGTCGAGGCCAGCTTCTTCACCCACGGCCAACTCGAGATGATCGCCGACTTCGTGGGCGAGCGCGGCGGCACCCTGCTCATGCTGGGCGGACGCCGCGCCTTC
>LXNI01000110.1_pt1 | contig 98774 bp, 86 predicted proteins | sample 809091 | NCBI WGS metagenome assembly LXNI01 (sample SAMN04870527, study PRJNA318959) | sponge metagenome | biome: 01000161; feature: marine sponge reef; material: water | host: Sarcotragus foetidus | place: Greece: Milos, Mediterranean Sea | collected 2013-05-29 | depth 5-7 m | reverse complement strand
TCTTCGAACTCAGGCCAGGTCGTCGCCCCAACATAGCGGAGACGCATATTCAAGCTAAATCGATCATTGGGATGATAATCTCCTTGTCCTCCGATTTGCACGCGGTGGTACCATGCGCCGAGAAAGGCATCGGCATCGGACCATGGGTAAGCATAAGCGCCATAGAGTTTCACAGTAAATTGATCGGAGAGAGGCATGTGAATGCGCACGCTTGTCCGAGCGATCTGGCCATTGGCAGCCACGATGTCCGTAATTGTATGTAAGCGTGTACGGGTTGAATCGAGTGTGGCGTGTATGCGTGGTCGTACGTGATCTGTTAGTTTCCGTACACCACTACTCAGGTACAGCTTTACCCGGTTGCCTGTGGTCCAGGTAACATCCAAAGAATAGGTTGACTTCCGTCTGGGCATATCCAGATGCATGAAGCGAAGCTCAGCATTTCCGGGACGAAGCCCTCTCCTTGCCCAGTCGGCGAACGTCATTTCGGAAACCGGTGCCCGATTTCTGAGCATGAGCCGCAGGTCAAGCCCAATCCGTTCATGCCATGCACGGGTGAACATTTCATAGCCCAAGATGCTGTCATCAAGTGATAATGCAGCCATAGTGCGCATGCGCAGCCGGTTTGGTGAACCTAGGCTGAGTGTGGCATTCCCACGGAATGAGTGAAGCGTGTGGCGTACCTGTTCAGTGCCAAACAGCGCCTGCGCCAATACGGTGCCTGCCCCAAACTCGAGTACTGGTGTTCCCAAGGATATCGTTGTATACAGGCGCGCACGTGCCTGACGTTGAACAAAGTCAACAGATACCGATTCCGGGTTTTCACGTGTAGTTAATCGTGTAGAACTGCCCGATACGGAATACCCAAGTAATTTTCGGGAGGAAGACATAGATGCGAACGTAATCTCCCGATCGACAGGAATCTCTCTTCCCATAATAGGCGTGAACAACAGATCTTCTGTCCGGCTGGTAGCTGCGCTGACCATATGACCAAGGAAGTAGGCATCGAAGTCGAATGCACGATAAATAATGCGCGCATCCTTTTCGCCTTGGTAAAGCTGCAGTACCCGCGATCGAATGCGAGGATCAGTTACATGATGTTCATCGGCAGCAATCATCCCCCGAACATACCCGCTACTGGAGCTGCCGGCCAGAACGCCATGAATCGTTGGGCCGGTACGATCTACGTTGGGCCCTCCGAGGTCCGTGTATTTGTACGGGCCAGGGTCACCGGTTTCATTGCCAGCACCGATTTGTCCCTTCAGGGATAAACCTTTTGGTGGTTTACACCGAACAATCTGGACAGCCCCTCCATGTGCCAATATCCCATCAATGAGGACAGGGGTTGCATGCAGGCGCACTTCACATATTTCCGAAAGCGCTATGGGTAGGGTGTTGAGACTCTGGCGGTTTAATGCCCGTAGACTGATTAGCTGCCCATCAATGAACAGGCTCCATTCGGGGCTGGCCTCCCAAGATGTCCCCAGCGGCGCAATATCCCAGTGGTATCCCTCAGTGGAACTGCCAACCCAGTCATCCGCAAGCTCTAGAATATCACTCAGTCTGAGGACACCGGCTCTGGTGAGGTCTTCCGCGGTCAGCACCTGTGCACAGGCTCCTATTATTCCTACTCCAGCCGCGATGAGCAGACAGAATAAAGTCCTGCGCCAGCAAAGCATCATTCCAGAATAGCTTTGAGGAGTCGGCCTGTTTCCATCTGATAACCAATTCCGGCAGAGCCAAACCAGAGTTGAATTAAAGGTCGGGTTTGCACGCGAAGGTACTCAGCCTGGCCAAAGAGAAACCATTTACGATTAATTCTTAGTGAAGCTTGCAGACTTGCACTGCTGACGAAGTCGCTCTCGCTGCTTTCGCCCGAAAACGTAGTTACCGCAGTATCAAACGACATGCGGTAATTGCCTATACCGATCATCGGTGTCAGTGCAAACCGGTATCCCAGGGGCAGCTTCACACCCCAATCCGAGCTAATCCAGAGTGCCCCGAACCCGGGTACATCGCTACGGGTGTCGAAACGGTGAACACCGAGGCTGATTCCCCAGTCGCCAAAATAAAATGGCGTAATTAAGGACGCTTTCATTCCCCGACCGGAATGCCAGTGATCATGCAGGATATTTTGGTTCACGTTCTGCGTTGCCTGGACACGTATTTCCAGACTACTGAAAGGATCTTGTGCGACGCAGGGGGCCGCAACTGCAAGCAGAACCAGTATAGTCAAGGGGCGGCTCACTGGCTCCAAAGGTTTATGGCAGTGTCGAGCGTGAGTGTCACCCCGGCGCTTATCAGCCCTACGAATCGATTATTGCCACTACTGGTTACGTTGTAGCCACCGTCAGCTGCAATCCACCACCAATGCATCGGTTGGTATGTTACGCCCATTGATCCGCGGATGGTTTGCTCTACGTCACCATCCAGAAGATTACGCACGCGTTCCAATTTGCCCGGGAATGACTGGCGCATGTCCCGTTCCCCTTGCAGCAGCAGATCCAGCTTTGGTCCAAATCGTAGTCCGCGGACCTTCTGGTCCATGTAAAACTCAGCAGACAATGAAGTGTGTACGTAGTCACTGAACTGTGTTGCCAGCCCCCGATTGAGAAATATATATTGTCCTTCAATCTGTGGGGCATTATAGGCTCTTGATGTAACCGTTTCCAACGTTAACTTGAGGTCCGCTCTTGGCAGTGCATACGCTGCCGAACCGGTAAGTACAAATGTGATCGTCTCTGGGCCTGTATTGGCCTGCAGGCGAATATCGTCTACCATGAACTGCCCCTGAACAGTCAGGCGTTTGAACTGCGCCCACAAAAGCCCTGCCAAAAAACCGTTGTTATCATCGTTTTTTGGCACATTGTCTACAACAAACGTGAACGGGTTCATCGGATTAAGGTACTTCAGGGATATTCCAGCGGTTGGTCCAGAATAAATGGCTGATTCCATAAAACTGATCACGAACTTTTTGGACGGACGGTAATCCCATCGATGTGCGGCATGAAATCTCCGTGTACTGCTGAAGGTAACTGAATCATCAGCAGCCCGCCCCGTGTAGTATCGCCCGTCCGTTGCACTGTCCAATTCACTCAGGACTGCGGTCACAGATGCACGGGGACTACCGATGCGCAGAAGTATCTGGTCTCGACTGCGCGCATTATTGCTTACGATTGTGGAGGCATCACCTGGTGTGCTCCAGTGGATATCCCAACGTCCGGCATAGGCCGATACCCAGCGGCTGTGCCAGCCTACGTAGGTATGTTCACTTCGGGCCCATAAGCGTAGCGCCGCATCCAGACCATCAGGATCGTTTTCATAAAAGCGATTGTGCTGCAGGGATAACTCTGCCACAGCAGGTCCAGCTTCGAGGTAACCGGTGGCCCATGTGCCGTACCAGTAGAAATTTACAGCCTCCCCCTGGGGCCTGACGAGATCTTTTCGGTCACTGTTGATGATATCAGCTGCCGCCATGAAGACGTACCCCGCTGTTGTCTCGGTCTCAGGTTTTTCGACTGGTTGGAGCTTGCTGCGAAGCAAAGTTATCCAGTGTTGCTCTGAACTGTTCAAGGCTGTGCTGTCCAGTCGACTCAGTGCATCCCACACATCGCCTCGGCGATACGGCAGCGATGTGGGGTTCAACTCAAGTAGATGTCCTCGACGCTGAAGCCGCACGATATACTCGTAAGTGTAGTCATTCACAGGCAGTAGGCGATTCCCCTGCGCTTGGACCAGACTGGGTAGCAGTATAAACGGGCTGGCGAACAACACGCGTAGCAGCATGCGTTAGACAAATAGTGGAAAATGCAAGATAGGTTGTTGCGTACTATTAGTGCAAAGGACCGTTTGTTTGTGGGAGAGTTCGTGTCTTCGGTCGTCAGGGTGGGGGAATGTGTACTTTGGATGTTCCACAAGAACCGTGAAGGGTCATTACTCGCGGGAAGTTTGGATATCATTCACGATATTTGCTGACGTGTTCATCCTATTTATCTATGTGCTGCGTCCTTCAGAACTTCAATTGACTCGAATATCAAACCACATAACTATTCTATGCTGGTATCAGCACGGTGCTGAACTATTCCAACTTACTTCCCCGCCCCAAAATGCAAACCCGAAACACTACAACAAGCTACCCAAACTTGGCGTGCCGCCTGATAAGGAGAAGTTGTCGAGGCCACTTCATCGGTCATGATGTTAGGTCGGGCAACGTGACTCGGATTAGTGGTGTATAAGACGGCGCAGAGTTGTTCCAGAAATGTCCCGCACGGTTGAATTTATTGCCCTGATCGTCACCGATACCATTGCTGTTGCGGTGTCCTGCTTCGTGTTCCTGCGAATCAGGTTCCCTGATAGTTTCAACGTATTAGGCTTTGAAAACTCTGACGGGGAGATGATTTACCCTTTGTATGCCTGGATATTACTTTCACTTTTTTGGATAGTGATGCTCCTGCTCGCAGGCATGTACCGTGAACGGCATGCCTCTAGCCGTATTGACGAGAGCGTGTCGTTGATCAAAGTGGTTACCGTTGGTGCTCTGATTGTTTTTTTTAGCGTATTCATCCTTCCACAGGACCCGGGCGGGAGCCTGTCCATCTTCGCAATCTACTGGGCTTCGGTCCTGGGACTGATTGTCTCTGGTCGGATCCTTGTACGTTCTGTACAGAAAGCTTTGATCCTACGCGGCCACGGAACTCACCGTGCCTTGGTGGTAGGTTGGACTGATCAAGTAGAACGGCTATACCAGGATGTAGCCAAGTATCCAGCTGCAGGTCTTCAAATTGTTGGGGCAGTGCGATTAGATCAGAACGGACTTGCTTCCTCGAACGGGCACGATACACACCAGCAGGAACCCGCGCATGCAATAGAGCAATTGCCTGATCTGATCGACGAATTGCTTGTGCGTGATGTATTGATTGCGCTGGGCTCCGAGGACCATAAAGAATTGGCTGAGGTGCTGCGTCTGTGCGACGGCAAGAATGTGACGCTCAAGATCGTGCCGGATTTTTACTCGGTGATCGGTGGGATGGCACGCACTGAACACATTTATGGCCTACCACTCATTGAGGTATTGCCAATACCTATGCCCGCTTGGGAACAGTACACGAAGCGATTGATCGATCTGATTGTAGCCCTGCTTATTCTGGTCATAGGATTACCGCTTTGGATTGGGATCATTATTGCTATAGCAACCTCATCGGAAGGGGGGGCAATTTATAGACAAAAACGTGTGGGACGTAAAGGGCGCACATTCACCATGTACAAATTCAGAACCATGCGTCAAGACGCTGAGGCACAGACAGGTCCGGTCTGGGCTTCCAAAGATGACCCCCGCTATACCCCTGTCGGAGGCTGGTTGCGCAGGACGCGCCTCGACGAAATTCCACAGCTTTGGAATGTACTTCGCGGGGATATGAGCTTGGTGGGGCCACGTCCAGAGCGACCATACTTTGTGGAAAAATTGATCGGCAAAGTGCCCCTCTATAATCGTCGTCACCGCATAAAGCCTGGTATTACCGGATGGGCCCAGGTAATGTGGCACTACGACAGCTCCCTTGAAGATGTGCAGCAGAAGGTTAAGTATGACCTTTATTACATCGAGAATATGAGTTTGCGGTTGGATTTGAAGATTTTGTTTCGGACTTTTCGGGCGGTAATATCCGGAGGCGGCCATTGAGTGCCCTTGACCAGTTTTCGAGCGAGGAACACCACGGGCTTCTCCGTGCGCTTCTTGTACCTCGTGTTATTGAGGAGCATATGCTCCGGCTCATCCGCCACAACCGGATATCAAAGTGGTTCAGTGGCTATGGACAGGAAGCCATTGCGGTAGGCTGCACCTGGGCACTACGGCACACCGATGTGATTCTCCCATTGCACAGGAATTTGGGCGTATGGACCACGCGGGAGGTGCCGCTCAAGCCCCTGTTCTGCCAGTTAATGGGACGGCAGGGAGGTTACACAATGGGACGGGACAGGACCTTTCATTTTGGTCTCCCGGAAAAGCGTATCGTGGGGATGATCTCCCACCTAGGGGCTATGCTGCCGGTGGCCTGCGGTGTAGCACAGGCAGCCCAACTCAAAAACAACGGAAATGTAGCGGCTGTCTTTTGCGGAGAGGGGGCCACGAGGGAGGGAGATTTTCATGAGGCCTGCAGTCTGGCAGGGGTTTGGAAGCTACCAGTGTTGTTCATAGTTGAGAATAATGGCTACGGACTCTCCACACCGACAGATGAGGCGCTGCCCATTACAAATCTGGCAGATGCGGCCTCAGGGTACGGATTCCCGGGGGAATCGGTTGATGGTAACAATGTGCTCAGTGTAGTAGAGGCCGTGCGTACCGCTGCGAAGCATGCACGTGCGGGCAAAGGAGCTACACTTCTGGAGATGAAGACGTTTCGGCGTAGAGGCCACGAAGAAGCATCAGGAACAAGTTATGTCCCGCAAGCGCTCATGGAGGCATGGGCGCAAAAGGATCCCATAGATCAATATATCCAAATGCTGACCGAAGCGAAGGTGGTCTCCTCCAGAGAAGTGGAAGATATGCAGGAGGAAATATCAGGGATCGTCAGAGCTGCATCTGACTACGCACTGGCTCAACCCTTGGTGGAGAGCACCCCTACCCAGGAAAAAGCTGCTGTTTTCGTGCCAAACAGCGTACCCCCGCGACTATCTCGTGGTACTCAACCCGAAATACGGTTCGTCGATGCGATTCGTGAGGCTATGTGGCAGGCCATGGAGAAAGACGAACATGTGCTGTTGATGGGACAGGATATAGCCGAGTACGGTGGGGTCTTCAAGGCCTCAGCAGGACTTTTGGAGCAGTTTGGTCGAGAACGTGTACGAAACACTCCCATCATAGAAAGTGGGGTGTTGGGAGCAGCGTTGGGACTGGCACTGGAAGGTTTTCGGCCAATCATCGAAATGCAGTACGCCGATTTTATCGCCTGTGGCTTCAATCAGATTGTAAACAACCTGGCAACAACAAATTATCGGTGGAATGCACCGGTGAATGTGACTATACGGGCACCATTCGGTGGTCATATCGGGGCCGGGCCGTTCCATTCCCAGTGCAAGGAAGCCTGGTTTTGTCATGTTCCGGGATTGAAAGTTGTTGTTCCAGCAACACCGCGAGATGCTAAAGGACTGCTCCTCGCTTCAATAGCCGATCCGAACCCGGTCCTGTATTTTGAGCACAAGCGCCTGTATCGCAGTACACGCGGACCCGTACCAAACGATATTTTTGATGTCCCCTTGGGCAGGGCTGTTTGCGTGCATCCAGGTGAGGATGTAACGGTTGTTACCTATGGACTGTGTGTTCAGTGGGCTCTGGAGGAAGCCCAATTACAACGGGAGCAAACTGGTGCCTCGATTGAAGTCATTGACCTGCGAACGCTCGTGCCATGGGACAAGGATTTGATTTTGGCCTCCCTGAAAAAAACCGGCCGACTTTTAGTGCTACATGAAGCTACCATGACCGGTGGCTTTGGGGCTGAAATTACTGCAAGGATCGTGGAAGAAGGGTTTGAGTACCTGGATGCACCACCTGTGCGTGTAGCTGGTCTGGATACGCCCGTGCCCTTTTCGCTCAATCTGGAAACCGAGATATTTTCTGCCCGTGCACGACTCAAGGGAGCGCTTAACCACCTGCTTAGGTATTAGCTTGCCATCCCAGTGTCGCTTGCAACGGCTTGTGTAGATCCCTATTTATCGGGAGAATAGAGTCGGCATTTTCTGGAAATATCAGTATAACCAGTAGGATTTAACCTACGCAACATGTTGGAGCTTGGAGATAAGGCACCAGATTTTGTAGGCTCATTAGGAGATGGCGGTCAGCTGCGTCTTAGTGATTTCTCAGGTCGCAAGATAGCCCTGTATTTTTATCCTATGAACAACACACCCGGATGTGTACTAGAGGCCTGCAGTATTCGGGACAACTGGGATCCTTTTGAAAAGGCGGGTATTGTCGTTATTGGGATCTCCCCCAACAGCGTAAGGTCTCATTGGAATTTTGCCGCAAAGCATGATCTACCGTTCTTCCTGGTAGCAGATAAAGACAAAAAGATCATTGACCTGTATGGTGTTTGGGGAGAAAAGAATATGTTCGGCAGGAGCTTTCTGGGACTTAAGCGGACTACCTTCCTGATAGACGAATCTGGCAAGATCGTGAAAATCTTTAAGCGTCCGAAGAACAGGATTCACGGGAAGGAAATACTGGATGCGTTCGCGGAATTGCAGTAGTCGCATGGATGCGATAAACACCGAGATACTGTACGAACCCGTAATCGGACTTGAGGTCCACTGTCAGTTGCTGACAGAATCCAAGACATTCAGTCCTGATTCGGCAGAATTTGGAGCTGCCCCGAACCAACATGTAGATCCTGTTAGTTTAGGACTCCCCGGTACGCTACCCGTCCTGAACTCCAGGGTTGTTGAATTTGCAGTTCGATTAGGTCTGGCGACAAACTGCCAGATCACTGCGTGCAGCCTTTTGGCTCGCAAGCATTATTTCTATCCCGATCTGCCCAAGGGATACCAGATATCTCAGTTTGAATCCCCAATTTGCGTAGCGGGGCATCTTGATGTCGGGGCAGAACGTCGAATCCGAATCACACGTATTCACATTGAGGAGGACGCAGGCAAATCGTTGCACGATCAGGATCCAACGAGTACACTCCTTGATTACAATCGTTGCGGCGTACCACTTCTGGAAATTGTTTCCGAGCCTGATCTGCGTTCCGGGGCTGAAGCCAACTTTTACATGCAGAAAGTACGTCAGTTGGTCCGGTACCTTGAGATCAGCGACGGCAATATGGAGGAGGGTTCACTTCGCTGCGACGCAAATGTATCTGTTCGGCCGAGAGAGACACAAGCTCTTGGTACGAAGACAGAGATCAAGAACATGAACTCGTTCCGTCACGTGGAGCGGGCGATTGATCACGAAGTTCGTCGACAAATTGCTTTGTTGAAACGTGGAATTCCAGTCACGCACGAAACCCGACTCTGGGACGATGCCTCAGGAGAAACACGTTCTATGCGCTCAAAAGAGGAGGCGCACGACTATCGCTATTTCCCAGACCCAGACTTACCCCCTATTCTGGTTACTGAAGCCGCCAAAACAGCCATCATGGCCGGGATGCCAAGAATGCCCGCTGTTCGCCATAGTCACTACGTTCAAGAGTTCCAGTTACCTGAGTATGATGCAAGTGTTTTGACAGAGGAGCGACCGGTTGCCGACTATTTCGAAAAGGCGGTGGAAGAACTTGGTTGTTCGGAGTCAGATGCACCCCTTCCGGTTCAAGCGAAGATGCTGTCGAATTTCATCATGGGAGATGTTCTAAGAACCTGTAAGGAGGACGGTATAGAGGTAGTAAATTTTCCAGTTCAGCCTGGTCGCCTAGCGCAGCTTGCACAGCTGCGCATACAATCAACTATCAGCTCAAGCGGTGCACAGCTCCTGTTTGAAGCAATGTTGTCTGATGATCGCGCACCGGGGGTTATTGCTAAAGAGCGTAACTTGATGCAAGTTTCTGATCGCAGTGCATTGGAGCCGATCGTCGATCGTGTATTGAATGAGCACCCGAAGCAGGTTACAATGTACTTGGAGGGTAAGCGATCTATTGTCGGGTTTTTTATAGGGCAGGTAATGCGTCGCTTCGACGGATCACCTGATCCGAAGCTCGTGCGTACCTTATTGATAGAAGGGTTAAGCTTTCGAAATCATGAATGAACCAGTTGGCGGTGTAAGACGGGCGCTGCTGTATTGTGTCATCGCTACGATGTCTGGGCTTTCGTGTGCACGGGCAGAGCAAAGCCCGCCACAAGTGCAGAGTTCATTTGAAGGCACAATAAGTGTTCGCCCAGAAGTAGACCCCTCAAAGGATTACCGAGGGTTTGAGGTACTTGTGGCACAGAGTGAGGAAGGGCAGCCAGACACGCTGGGCTATGCTGTAACTGATAGTAGCGGCTATTTTTCAATGCAGGTGACGGCCCCTGTGCGGGGGATGTACGGCTTGGTGATCAGCCGACTTGGACAAATTCTGGCGTCCGGCCGAATTATCATTGCAGATGGTGACTCAGCTTCGTTGGTTGTTGCCTTCCCTTTAAATGGTCGGACTATGCGCATCCGATCCTTGGAAAATTCGGCTTGGCAAGCGTATCAGAATACACTTGCTCAACATGAGCGGGAACTGGTTGAGTTAGTGCAGTCAGGAGCTTACGAAGAAGAAGCCGTAAACGCTCGTTTTTCACAGACCACTATGATTCTATGGGATTTGCAGCAAACATTCCCAAACGCAATGGCAGGCGAATTAGCTGCTGCAGAGGCCATCGTAATGGGATCAGGTTGGAATGATTCCCTTGCAATCGCTCGCATGAGAGAGCTTTCGAGCTCGAATGTACGGTTTACCGATGCGGTCCGATCAGCCAGGCATGCTCAAGCTCGCCTTGCCGGTCAATCTGCCGCATTAGCACTGTTGGATGAGATGACGGAACGAACAGAATCATCAGTTCAGAGAGCAGAAATTGCATCGGAACGTGTGCTTGCCCATATGGACAGTTCACAGTTCGATGCGGCACTTGCCGTTACTCAGACCATGCAGGAGGATTTCGCGGACACGCATTGGTCCACATGGGCCGAACGGGCCACCTACGAAATCCGGAATCTCCTCCCCGGAATGGAAGCCCCCAACTTTGCCGTCCGTGATGCAAATGGAGACTCTCTGAGCCTGCAGAATTTGAGGGGCAAGCACGTAATACTCGAGTTCTATCGGCCCGAAGACGACCTGTACCAGCGTGAATTACCTGGTCGCAACAATATCGTTACTGTTCTTGGAGCCGATCAGGTGGAGATCGTTTCGATCTCCATGCAGCCGGATACGCTGGTCAATGAAGGGTTTTTCGAGGAGAGGATTGTACCAGGGCGTCATGTATACGGAGGTCGAGATGTTGCGCAGCAGTACAACGTACACGTTCTTCCGACGCGTTACGTGATAGATCCTGAGGGCAATCTGGTGAACAAGTACGTCGGAGGCACCATGGCAGCTCTTTACGAGTACATGGTGGGACTATCGGAGCAACAGTAATAATTGATATCGGAGATGCTTATAGCAGGAAACTGGAAAATGAATACAGACGTGAGCTCTTGCGTGGAGCTCGCACGTGGCGTGGTTCGGGAAAGTAAAAACGCGGGCGGGGTAAGGATAACGGTTTGCCCGCCGAATGTGTTTTTGAGTCGTGTAGGTGCAGTACTCGATGGCACCCGGGTAAGCTTGGGAGCGCAGAATATGCATGCACTTGGCAGAGGAGCGTACACTGGGGAGGTTTCCGGGGAGATGCTTCGTTCTTTAGGGTGTCACCACGTAATTCTTGGTCACTCGGAGCGACGACAGTACTTCAGGGAAACAGATGCCGAGATCAACCGGAAGGCTAAGAAAGCACTCAAGTTGGGATTGGTGCCTATCGTTTGTGTAGGAGAGAACCTGGATCAGCGCAGGGCCGGAAAGGAATATGAAGTTGTTGCCTTCCAAGTGAAGTATGCTCTTGAAGATTTGACTTTATTATCCTCGAATGCGTTGATTATCGCGTATGAACCGGTGTGGGCAATTGGTACAGGTGAGACAGCCACCCCAGCTCAGGCGCAGCATATGCACGCGTTAATACGTACACTGGTACGCCAGCAATTTGGAACCAAAATCGGAAGTGATCTGCATATTCTTTATGGTGGGAGTATGAAGCCCGCAAATGCAAGAGATCTCCTGAGCGAGAGGGATGTAGACGGAGGCTTGATCGGAGGGGCAAGCCTCCAGTCTGATGTCTTCGGCCAGATTATCCAGGCTGCACGGGAAGTTGAACAAGGCAGTGGGACAGCAGGCGCCAACTGAATTTACTGGGCAATGCCTTTTTCTCCGATGTTGTCGGTTCAGTTTATGTGACGCAAGTTTGGCTGATTGCTAGGCCGTTGAGTTACGCATGACAGGATGGACACCACACTCCTTCGACGCCCCGATTTACTCAGCCGTGATTTTCGTATTTGAGTTACGCGGGGTTTGTTGTTCTGCCTTGTGGACTACTACACCATTGTGTTCATCTTGCGTTGATTTAATACCACAAAATTATAATGACTGTCCTTTCTACATCCGTCACGTTGGGGGAAAGTATTCTGCATTTGTGTAAAAGTGGTTTTTGATCCGAACCGATGTCACATCCAAGCCCTCGCGATTATATCAGCATTCGGGGAGCCCGCCAGCATAATTTAAAGAACATTGATCTGACGCTGCCCAAGCGCCGCATTGTCGTTGTGACGGGACCATCCGGTTCAGGCAAGTCAAGCCTAGCCTTCGATACCATTTTTGCAGAAGGTCAGCGACGCTATATGGAGAGCTTGAGTTCTTATGCGCGCCAGTTTCTGGAGCGCATGGACAAACCAGATGTAGACCTGATCACAGGCCTCGCACCAGCCATCGCTATTGAGCAGCAGTCGCTATCTAAAAACCCCCGGTCCACAGTTGCCACGCAAACGGAGCTCTATGACCACCTGCGTATGCTCTACGCTCAGATCGGAAAAACCATATCTCCAATCAGTGGCAGCGTTGTCTCACGGGAAACCCCCCGTTCGGTGGCAAATACGTTGCAATCCACACTACCCGATGGTACACGGTTTTTTCTGACGTTCCCAATCCCAAGCTATCATCGCAGCTGGGTGGGTGTTGATGTCCTGATCGAGAGGGGCTTTCATCGGCTACTTCTGATTCACGAGAAGCAATTGGAATTCGTGGATCCTGAAGAGGTAAGAACCCCTGCTGAGAAGGAGAGGATCGACCTGGATTCCGCCTTGATCCTGCTTGATCGACTTGTTGTCCGGCAAGGCGATGAACAAACTACCAGTCGCATAGCAGACTCGGTGGAAACAGCTTTCCAGGAGGGCGACGGCTACTGCTCTGTCATAGTACCTTCGCCTGCTTCCAAAGACCTTGTGGAGTCTCGTCTGGATTTCAGTAGCTGGCTGGAATGCGACGGCATGGACTTTCCACTCCTGACACCCAACCTGTTTTCGTTCAACAGCCCTCTGGGTGCATGCCCTGACTGTAATGGTCATGGACGCACTAAAGGCGTGACTCGGGACCTGGTGATTCCCAATCAGAGTCTGTCGCTTGCACAGGGAGCCGTGGTTCCCTTTCAGGGGAATGAGAATTGGCTTGAGTTCAAGGAACACATGATTGCCTGTGCCCAGACCAATGGGATCGACATTCATGCCTCATACCGTGACCTGCCGAAAGCACATAAACACATGATTTGGCATGGTCGCGGCTTCTACGAAGGCATCTTTGGCTTCTTCGAGTACTTGCAAGAGAATGTTCGGCGCAAACACTTTAAGCGTCACCAAACAAGGTTCATTGATTTTGGGGTTTGTGCCAGATGTGAGGGCACTCGCCTTCGGAAGGAGGCGCTCTACGTGCACTTGGGGGGCAGGAATATAGGCCAAGTCATAGAAATGACCATACGCGAGGCCAAGGAGTTTTTTGACAACCTCGCATTCACACAGTACGAACAGGATGTTGGAGGTACGCTGCTTGACGAAATCCGTAAGCGCCTACGGTTTTTGGTCGATGTAGGGCTTGATTACGTAACGCTTGGACGGGCATCCATGTCTCTCAGTGGAGGCGAGAGTCAACGCATTCGTCTTGCCACAGCTTTGGGGAGCGCCCTGGTCGGCGCACTCTATGTCCTTGATGAACCCACAATTGGTTTGCATCCCCGTGACACTTTGCGTCTCATCCGGATTCTTGAACGAATGCGAGATCTGGGCAATACCGTCATCGTCGTTGAGCATGATGCAGACGTAATCCGCAGTGCAAATCATATCGTGGACCTCGGGCCTGAATCAGGGGCTCGAGGTGGTAAGGTAGTATTCGATGGGTCACTGGATCAGATGCTTCAGCACAAAGAATCTACGACCGGAGCCTACCTGAGCGGACGGGAACAGATCCCTGTCCCGCATGAACGCCGCAAACCCGACTGGACGCGTCAGGTCGAAATCAAGGGTGCACACGCCAATAACCTAAAGAAACTGGACGTCACGTTCCCCTTGGGATTGATTACCTGTGTATCAGGTGTCAGTGGTTCGGGAAAATCATCGCTGGTCCAGGAAACACTCTACAAAGGACTTGAGCACAAACTGGGACCACACCATTTGAATTCGGATACCACGCCACACGAATCTCTCAGCGTGCATTCAAGTCTCTGGCACGTCCGGATGGTCGACCAGTCACCGATAGGGCGCTCCTCCCGCTCAAACCTGGTAACCTATGTCAAAGCTTTTGATATCATCCGGGATATTTTTTCAAAAACTGACCAGGCACAGATTCATAGGTACACACCTGGACATTTTTCATTCAATGTTCCCGGTGGTCGATGCGAGGAATGCAGAGGTGAAGGTACGATCACAGTGCAGATGCAATTCCTCGCCGACCTCTACTTACCATGCGAAGAATGCAATGGTACACGGTACAAAGAGTCAACATTGGATGTGCTTTACAAGGGAAAAAATGTGCATGACGTGCTCAATATGTCAGTTGATGAGGCGCTGGAATTCTTTAATGACTCACCTCGCCTGTGCCAGCTGCTCACTCCCTTCAAGACCCTTGGGTTGGGCTACGTAAAACTAGGACAACCGGCTCCAACACTTTCCGGTGGCGAGGCACAGCGAATCAAACTGGCCAACTGCATAGCGCACCGCGTCGACCAACGTACACTGTATGTATTTGACGAACCAACGACGGGGCTACATTTTGTGGATATCCAAAAGCTTGTTATCGCATTTCAGCAACTGACAGGAGCCGGTCATACCGTCGTGGTCGTAGAGCACAATCTGGACATGCTCAAATGTGCTGACTATATCATCGATCTGGGTCCTGGGGGTGGGACTGAGGGTGGATATATTGTGGCAGCGGGAACCCCTGAGGAGGTTGCTCAGGTCCCGGAAAGCCATACCGGACGATTCTTGAAGCCACTTCTTGCATCCGAGACGGTAACCGTCTGAGTGAGTCTGTTACCTTTTCTTATCTCATGGCGCCTATCCTTGGAGTACTCCGCTTAAAACTGTACCCTATGCCGCACCACCATGACGCCACTTACTGAAATGACCGTCCATGCGCCGGTTTCAGGACGGCGAATTGCGTTGTTTGCGGGAGCATACAACCACATCTCGGATGGTGTTGCGCTTACGCTCAACCGACTGGTTCTCTACTTGGAGAATAGGGGAGCCAAGGTCTTGGTTTTCGCTCCTACCAGCAATAAACACCCTCCTGCGGTGCGTCACACCGGCACACTCATCTCGGTGCCCTCCATTCCATTTCCTGGTCGCAGTGACTATCGACTTACGGTTGGCATTTCACGAAAAGGTTGGTCTCGTCTGGAAGCCTTTGATCCAGACTTGGTACACATTGCCACTCCAGACTATGCAGGAGCACAGGCTCTCAAGTGGGCAAAATCGCGCGAAGTACCGGTTGTAACTTCCTTTCATACGCACTTTGCCGCGTACTTGAAGCACTTTGCGTCCTATAACCCGCTGTATCGAATAGACCTCCTTGAGAATACAGCGTGGAAATACGGGCGCTGGTTCTATACTCAGGTTGAGCACATTTACGTCCCCTCACCCAGTATTGGCGACGAGCTTCGCGCCCAAGGCATTACAAACGGAATAAGGGTCTGGGCACGGGGAGTGGATGCACAGCGATTTTCTCCCGACTACCGCAGCCATGAATGGCGTTTGGCGCATGGCTTTGCCGAAAAGGATGTTATTGTGACTTACGTGGGCCGACTTGTCTGGGAGAAAAAACTTTCTGTTTTTGCCGAAGTAATTGAGAACCTCAAAACACAGGGCATCACGCATCGAAGCTTAGTGGTTGGTGATGGTCCAGCCCGTGACACCCTAAAAGAGCGACTCACAGATACCACTTTCACTGGCCCTCTGCAGGGAGAAGAGCTCTCGTCCGCGTATGCTTCAAGCGACATCTTCCTGTTTCCCAGCGACACTGAGACCTTTGGCAACGTGACGCTGGAAGCCATGGCTTCGGGGCTCCCGACGGTGTGCGCGGACGCTGCCGGCAGTGACCTCCTGGTTATGGACGGCAAAACCGGTTACCTAGCCCCCCCAAGTGACACACCAGCTTTCCTCACGTATGTGGGCAAACTCATTGCTAATCCCTCACTGAGAACAAAAATGGGGAAGGCCGCGCGCACACGTGCAGAAGCTTTCGAGTGGAGTAATGTTATGGGGCACTTGGCCAGTTACTATGAGGAGATCTGGGATACGCGTACCAGAGATAGTGGCAACGGTGTTGTGGCACCCAGCTCTGCCGTAAAAGTCCACGTACGAAAAGCTGTCGCTTAGCTGTGCGTCTTCTCTTTGTTTCCCACTCGTTCCCTCCGGAGAACAGGCCCCTCGAAAGTATTGGAGGGATGCAGCGCGTTGCTGTGGAACTTGATGATGCATTGTCTGCCAGAGATGATGTGCAATATCAGCAACTGGTGCTGCGCAGCGCATGGAAATGGCATCACATGCAGTGTGCCCCCTGGCTTGTGAGTACTGCAGCGCGCCTGTACAGGATATCCACACAGAGAAAGGTGGATGTGGTGCTGTTCTCTTCAATGGTTACCGGTGCACTTGCTACGCTCATTCGCAGAACCTGTGACGCCGCAAACATTAAGTTGGCGGCTATTGCACACGGCCGCGATGTAACCCTTCCCGGCATTTACCAAGCACTTCAGGTTCGTCGTACACTAAGAGACTTAGACCTTGTACTACCCGTCAGTCGAGCTACAGGTGCTGAATGCGCTGAGCGAGGTATGCCTCTTTCCCGCATTTGTGTGATCCCCAACGGGGTCGCACTATCAAGGTACATGGTCGGAACCGGCAGCGGGGAAGCGTCACTGCATCTGGCCAGCGTAGGTCGCTTGGTCAAACGAAAGGGTTTTGCCTGGTTTATTGACCAAGTAATGCCAAAGCTGCCCTCTCACGTTCAATATAAAATTGCCGGCTCCGGACCGGAAGCAGAAGCTATTCAGCGGGCCATCAACCGCCACGATCTTGAAGAGCGCGTACATTTGCTGGGACGCTGCTCTGATGAAGAACTCGTAAAACTTTACGGTGAGTCGGACTTACTGATCATGCCCAATATCCCTGTCAAAGGGGATATGGAAGGGTTTGGCATCGTCATGCTTGAAGCCGGCGCATGCGGAACATCGGCGATAGCAGCAAATCTGGAAGGCATTCAAGATGTGATCACTGACGGAGTAAACGGCCGCCTCGTCACAAGCGGTCACTCCATTGGATTCGCCGAGGCTATTCTGAACTATCCAGCCACACCAGAGAAGCGAGCGCGTACCCGAGAGCACATAGCCGACAACTTTGGATGGCCTAATATTGCAGAACTTTACGTCAGGAAACTCCGCGAGCTACATACCGGCGCACTCACTTAGCAACAGGGCCTTATCCTCCTGGCGAGTCTGAGCATATGCCTGAAACAGGGCTGCGCAGATTTCCTGCACAGCGCGGCCCTCTTCCATCTCGGCATACTCTTTTGCGCTCTCCAGTGGGCCGATCGAAGTCTCGTACAAGCTCGTGCGAACTACTGAAAGCTCCTCAATCTTATCCAAAATACTCTGCTCATCCTCTTCCGATAGCTCGTCACGACGCGCGCGCATATCGTCGTCCAGGGCCGAGATTTCCTGCTGAACGACATTCGCTTTGTTGATATAGGCCGCCCCTAGGTTGTAATAGGCATCAATGTATGCTTCCTCCAGGTTCACGGCTTCCTGAAGCTGCTCTATGGCCTCGTCAAACCGCTCCTCCTGCAAAAGCAATGACCCATAATTGTAGCGATATATCGCGTTCACTGGATCATCCGCAACTGCTCCGGCATATTGCTCCAGTGCGCGCTCATTCTGTCCTGTTACGGCGTAGGTGTTGAGCAGATAATTTTGTAGATCTGGGTTCTCTGGAAACGCGTCGACAGCTTCCTCCAGCATTGGCAGAGCGTCATCTTCCATCTCGTTGGTAAGATATACCCTGGCCAAGAGATCATACAAGACTTCATCCGCCCCCCCATATTCAAGTGCCCGTTTCATGGGTTCGATCGCCTCCAATTCGGCGCCGGCTCCAAGCAAGGCATACGCCCAGTTCACATAAGCCCCTACCGAGTCGGGAAGGGCCATCGCGGAAGCTTGAAAATGTTTTGCCGAATTCCTGAAATGCTCTGCCTGTAACGCATCATCATCTTGTACAGACTGGGCATTGCTAAACTCCTCGATGCCCTTATTGAACGTTTGCATGTAGAAAATTTGCACCCTGTTTCCTATGTCAATCTCCTCCTGAGGCCGGAGTTCAACAACTTTATTGTAGGCCTCTATCATGGCCTCTACATGCATCAGGTACTCGTCTATTGGGCTTGTTGAAGCCTGCGAGGCATGAATACGCGCCAGCAGGTCCCAGACCCTGTGGTTATCCGGATCTTCTTCCAACGCCGTATTTGCCAAACTAAGAGCCTCCTCGACATTTCCCCGATCCAGTGCCCGGTTGGCCCTGCGAAGCTGCGCCTGACTCTGGGGAACAACCCCCTGAATGACAAAGGCCAGCGCAACGAAAAAAAGTAAACGTCTCATGGTGCCACGCTTATTGATGTTAGTTCGATCACCCTTTTGTGCAGAGGAGTTACAGAGTAAACGGGCCTGTGCAACACCGGCAATATACTCATCCCCTCCCCCTTAGATCATAAATATACAGGAGTTTGGCTTTAGCGTTCCGGTAAAACCAAACGCAACGGATGGTTTACAGGAACCACGATACCTCAATCCCGCCACAAACTGAGTACTCTTGCGCAATTTTTTGATTCATATTCCACAATAATCTGTATCTCCATGCGGGATCGCCTGCCCATGCACAGGCCACTTCAAGTTCCTTCTTGATTTGTTCGGCAAAATCTTGGTCGGTGATCTTGGATGTTACATTTTCTCGTTTGTGCCACTGACAGCGCTAAATCAATGCCCGACCCCCAAACACGTCGCGAACGCCTTTATGCAATCCCTTGGATCCATCTAGGAGCACCAGTAAGACGGTGGCAAACTTGAAGCCTCGTTCCTGTAGATCCTGGAGTAACTCAACCACACAAGAGTGAGCTTCGGCTTTGACTTCAATAAACTCAAGAATCACCTTTTTCCCGCACGGGTCAGGCCCACCGCCAAGAGAATCTGTTCCCTGCGTAAGGTCTTCCCGTCAATCAGGAGGGCAACAAACTCCATCTCATCAAACCGCCAGTTCATGAAGGTTCCCAACACTTTGGTCTTTTCGTTGATAAACACACGTCATTCTGACGATGTCGATAATTCATGATGCAGACTGTTCTTCTCAATAGCCCAAACAGAGACCGTGCTGTCTCCAATCTGGTAGATCCGGTCGTTGAGCGCATGTGTAAATCCGTTCTCGGGCAACTTGATGGAGTGCTGGTAGTCTCCCATCTCGGCGTCATAGATGTCAATCGTCTGGACAATGTTGGCGTGTATGTATAGCTGCCCACGAAACACCGTCGGAAAATCCCCAACAAGACCTGGCCCATCTACACGCCCTCCTCTCTCGATCACAATCATCTTCGGCTCCTCTATCGAGACATGGTCCATCGTGGTCCTCGAGTACTTCATTGATCCGTCTGGACTATACTGAACGAACAACGGATACCACTGAGGCACATAGATCATGTGCTCCTTGAATGTCACCAAATTGCCTGCATCCATTGTCGGGAAATATGGGCTCTCGCCATAGATTTGGCCAAATCTAACAATGTCGTCGCCGAGTCGGGATTCGAATAGCTCTTGGTCGGTATTTTCCTGAAGGAAGAACTTGGAATACATTCGTCCCTTTCGCGTGAACACGTGTTGATTTGGATATTCACGCATTGACCCGTCCAAGACCTCAGACCGCAAGAAGGATCCTTCCAAATCGAAATAAGAGACCTCTCTGGTCATGTACTCAACAGGCTCTTCCCCTTTTTTAGTGGAAAAGGTCAATTTCGGACTCCATCCGGATATAGATTCAGTCCTCCGAGATAGAAGTAAATTGCATTGGCAAACCTCTGTTTGTTGCGGAATCCGCGACACCGGACTTTAATGGTTTTGATCCGGTTGCTCTTCCGGCTCCAAAGGAACCGATCCAGAAGCATCTCATCTCTCGGATGGTTGTCTGGAAAGTTACACCTATTCGCTAAAGTCAATTGCCCAAGCTACTACCATGGGCACGCCCGTTTCCAGACTGGTCAACCGCCCGTACGCGCGGCCTTCTCTCACGGCATACAACCTGACGTGCTCGGGCAATTCTGTGCGTGCCACAACCGTTCCCGTGCTATCCACCACCAGCCACTCCACTACGGTGACCTTCTCCGCGCGGCTCAAAGCAATCCAGAGTCGCCCCTCGTCATCCGGTACAATGCGGACAAAGACCGGCTTCATCTCGGGAAGCCGATCCCGAAGCATGCGCTTGAATGCTCTCTCCTCTTCCTCCTGTATGATCCTGTCCCGCTCTGCTTTCGAAATACTTACCGGAATATGCGATACCTCAATGGCTTCATTGGAAGCGCCATCCATTGCCGTTCGCACCAAGCGTATTGCGCTGCTTGAGCCATAGTACAGCGTCTGATCGGGTGCCAAGACAAAGTGAGGTGCAGGACCAAACGGCAAATCCTTTCCCGACAACACTCTCCCCCTTTCATGCACAAGCGTCTCCTGACCTGGCAAATACGCAACGGAATCCATTATCGCTGTGCCACTCCAGTCGAGGAGCTTGACTTTCGCCAGGTTCTCCATGCTGGCAGGCAAGCCCCAGCCCGGAATACCTTTATACCGAATCAGGAATCCGCGATCAATAGCCCCCACAAAGCCGCCTGTAATCATCCTATCAGACAGCACCGCGAAGCTGTGAACATACTCATGTTCGTCAGGAGAGAATATGGTGATTCGATCTAGAGAACTGTCCCAGACGTAGACGGAATCCTGCGCGTCAATATGGACGGCGGACACTCTTTCGAATTCGCCGGGCCCTTTGCCCGCACGCCCAATAACACCCTCTGGCGCCCCGGTATCCGAAAACACCAGCAGTCCGTCCCAGCCACTGTCGGCGACATACAACCTTCCCCGGGAATCGACCGCCATGTCTCTGGGTCTTCCCAAAAGCAGGCCGTCTTCTGCATCTTCATCTCCGATTCGAAATACTTCCGTTAGCGTTAACACGGGTATCCGAGCCTGCATGGCCTCCGCGGAGCCTCCAGGACGCAGCAATGCTACCAGAATTAGAATCGATGCCAGCAGGGGAATCACAGCCCCGGACGATCTGGCAATTGCAACTTCACGCCTCATCGGCAAGCGAATCATGGCGGGTTTCGTACTGTACATATCTGGGGGCTTCCGTCTTTTAAGTGGGTAAGTTGTTAGAACTGGGCTGAACGAGTGAGAGGCAGAATAGTCCCACCATAAGATCTAATTAGCTTGGCGCACAAATTTATCTTTTCAAGCGAGATTGTTGTTGCCCCCCGAGTATACAACAATCACGGTAGTAGAACAGAATGTTCTTCAGGTCAGCTATAGCGTACACTGCTACGAAAGTACCGGATACCTGAAGTCAGGTTCACAGCACGCGCCATTGTCATGAGGGCTGACGAAGGACTTAATGGCTTGGACGCCCTATCGCAGACTTCTGCCGGCAACCAAGTGTGATGCATCTCCTGTGATCAATCCTCATGATGTAACCGGGATCATTGTCGCCGGTTTTTATAACCTGAAGCTCCTCCGACTTCATCAAGCTCGGACGGATAAGAGCTATCGATTAAGCTTGCGAACCAAGAACTCCACGATCTTCCTGCAACTGAATGAGTGCAGGAAGAAAGAGCAACGCCGCCAGAAGTGTCGCTCCGATGCCCGCAACGGCAAGAGCACCCACTGTCCTCAATCCCGGATGAAAACTCAACAGGAGCCCCCCAAAACCCACCATGGTTGTGAATGCCCCCATGGTAACGTGCTCCCCGGTTGATCGCAACGTGCGCCAGATAGCACCGTGGCCCTCCTCCCTGTACCTGTGCACTAAATGAGCTCCCGCATCATTTCCGATGCCAATTATTGCGGGAATAACAAAAAGGTTGTAGAAATTAAGCCGCATGCCAAAGATCTGCATAAACAGGATCATCCAGATCACCCCGACAATCAGGGGCAACATGGCGAGCAGCGCCCAGCGCAACCTGCCAAAATTTACCCACATCAAAAGCATAACGATGATCAGCGTAGCCAATACCATGTACGGGCTCTCCCGTCGCATCAGACGTAATACATCCGCAGCCACAATAGACGAAGATCCAGCGTGATAGGCCTTGCCATCCGACGTCTCTATGTTTCCCACATCCTCGGCAAAGGCCATGGACTTACGGCCATCCGAGAGACCAACCGCAGGCAATATTGTGATATAGCCGCCCAACTCACCCGTCTTGGAAATGAAACGCTTACTCAATATCTCGGGGACATCTTCTACCGCGATGGGGGTACGTGTCTGCGCAGCCCTCCGTACCCGTTCAAACCCCTCATCCCCGACCAGAACAGGATCTGCCAAGAGCGTGTCCCTGATGTAAGCTATATGAACAAGTTTGGCAATTTGCTCTTCCGGCTCCAAAGGAAACCGATCCTGAAGTGTTTCAACCTCTCGAATTGTTGTCCGGAAAGTATCTGTGTCTACTACGTGCAGCGTGGTGTCCGCTTCCATTCTCGCACGCAAAATTTCCGCAACTGCCGGTGCCTCTTCAGGATCATCCACCACTATATATGCCGGATTCCTGCGATTGAAGTCGCTGTAGGCGCTCGCTACCTTCGAATTCACAGTCACCCAGTCATTATATACCGGCTCCAAGAGCGAAAACCTATATTCAAACCGAATACCTGGTGCCAGGAAAACAGCGAAAATAGTCACGGCAACACATCCGACCAAGAGTCCTCGCGCACCAATCAATCGCCCACGCGCTACAGACTCCATCGGCTGGTCCCGTTCAAAATGCAACAGCCCGACACGTTCACACAACACCAGAAGGGCCGGCAACACATGCAGCGTCAAAACCAGCGCAATCAATACCCCGGTCCCCGCCAGAAATCCAAACTCGCTGAATCCCTTGAAGTCCGCCGCCATCAACACGTACAGCGCTGCCGCCGTGGTCAATGCTCCCACTGCAATCGCCTGCCCTGTACTCATAAAGGTGCGCTCTGCTGCGGTCTCCACATCATGCCCCGCCCCCCGTTCTTCTATGTATCGTGCATAAAAATGAATCCCGTAATCAATCCCCAAGCCGAACAACACCAACCCGAGCGTTGAACTGAACAGGTTCAGAGTCTCGTAGACCAGAAACCCTATTCCCGCAGTCCAAGTCAAACTCATTAGAAGGGGGATCCCAATGAGTAATGTCGTGATTGGAGCTCGTGCGAGTTCTGCCCAGGCCGCCCTCTTTCCCCGCAAACGAACTGCTTTGGTAAAGAAGTAAACCATTAAAACAAACAGCACCGCAAGCACACCGACCCCAAAAGATCCTACAACATCATCCGTAATGGCACGCACCTCGATGCGCTGCCTCCACAACCGACCGGCAAGGTACGTCTTCAAGTCTGTATGGTACGAGGAGGGTGAAGTGTTTTGAATCACACCCTCCATCGCGCCGTAGATCATCTCAATGTAGTTCACATCCGAAGAGGATCCTGAGACAAAAAAGCGAATAACCAGAATGGTGCTGTCTGCATTGGTCAGATATTCAGGGCCCACAATCTGGTTGAATACAGACTCCAGCTCCTCCAAGTCTGCATCGTCATCTGTTTCTTCTTCATCCTCGAGATTGAAGAAAAATGGATTGGCTTCCAGTTTGACCTCCGTAATCTTGTCCTCCAGCCATATTTCGAGGGTTGACAGCTCCTCGTCCGTTGCGAAATACAATCCGTTATCCGCCAGGAATCTTGTATCTCGCCGCAGTTCCTGCCGCACAAACAGACGTTCGCCTGTCAGTGGATCCTCAAGCGCCATGGCCCGCGGGACCAAAGCCTCGGCAAAGGCTAGGTTCGCCGCATAGGAGGGACTTTCGATTGCCAGATCCACCGAAACCTCGCCAGCACCTATCGTATCCCGGATCTTCTCAATGGCCTGGACACTGGGATAAGACTTTGGGATCAGGTTGGCAAAATCCGGATCAATGGTCAACCTTCCCGCAAGTATTACGCTACCAACAGAAATTACAAGGGCGACAACCAGTACTAGCCCCGAATGTCGAACGACCATCTGGATCCATCCGCGTAACCGACGAAAGAGTGCTGTCATTCCTCAGCCAAGACTACAAGATCATCAAAGTACACATCCGCCACCCCACCCGTATTGTCGCTGTCACTCCAAATCATGATGTAGATCGGATTGCCCGAAGGTACGCTTCCAAAAAGCTGTTCATAATCCCGGATCACATTGCGCTCAATGGTGACCCAGTCTCCCATTACGTCCAGCGCTGTCGTAACCACCCATGCGAAAAGCCTGCCATAACGGGCTCGAGTATCTGTTGGGAGCGTACTGCTGTACGTGTACTTTATCGTACACGGGCGTCCGAGCCAATCGTTGCAATCAAATGCGACGTACAGCGCCGCACCCGTATCATTCAAGCTTCGAGTATCCTCCCTCGCTCCATCCGGCAATTCATCCGCCCGCCAACGCCAGCGTAACCGGGGAAAAGATTCCAAATCCCACGCAAGCTCATCCGCCCTTGACAACGCGACCTGTACGGACTCTCCCTCTGTGTACGCTCGCAATACGTTTCCGTTATCCTCCGCAATTACATTCACAAATTCGTTGGACCTAGCGTGGTCCGGAGGCAACACACGCATACTTCTTAAATTCTTGTCTGGCATTCGCCACAAGTGAGGTAGACTGTTGACCTCGTACTGCTCAAAATTTTCAATGACCAAAATTTCCTGCGAAAACGCATTGGTCATACCCAAATTCGTCAAAATAATTAGTACCAGCAACAGAGTAACTCGCATTGATTCTCCCTACGACTTAATATCTGTTGACGCTTCCGCAGCTGCTTTGGTTACAGGTTCCTGGTCCCCCTCATGTGGCAACCGCACTGAGAGGATCGCAAAAAAGAGCAGATTTATCAAGCGATGAACCAATGCGACAGCGCCAAACAATGCAGCTATGTGAGCTTCGGATACGGTCATCGTCCCCGCAATACTTACCGCCACCCCCATTATCAGCAGATCCTGGTTTGAAATTGGAATGCGAGTTACAATAATTGAAAGTGCCGCGTAAGTAAACCACGTCTGTAGAGGTACTTCCGGCATTGCCAAGTGCCATATGCTGATTTCCAAAACCTGCCGCAAAAGTACGCGTGTGATATGAAGCCCAAAAACTATGCGTGTTGCTCGCCACGGCATCGAAAAGAGCCACCGCCGTCGCGTAAATATTACGAGAAGCAGAATGATCGTGAAGACCCCTGCGCCCACTAGAGCAAAGGCCTGTCTTTCTCCTATCAGATCCTGAATATTGATCCGACCTTCCAGCGCAAAAAATGCAAGAAGTAGCACCGCCATCAGGGTGGAGGCCGCCGCTGATATTATATTCATATCTCTCACGGATTCCAACAGTGCCCGGCGTGACAGATCAACATGTTTCTGTGCCCAGGCAAAAAGATATACCTCGCCCGAATAGCCCAAAACATCTTTGTTCAATATTCGCTTCTTTATAAAGGCTTTGATACCCGCCCCCAGACGAAAATCCCACACAGATCTGTAGGCCAGTATCTGTATCGTGGGTAACAGAAAGTACAGCGCAACCAAAAGCACGTAAAATCCCGGGCTCTTCGGTAGACCCTGAAGCACCTCTTGAAATTCCACGGCCCGCAATTTCCACACCAGAAACAGAACGATCCCGATCGTGAAGGCTGTCTGAACAACGCGCAGGATGCGCCTGCCGCGCGGCGTATTTCCTAAATGCTCTAGCCGCTCATGTATTTTCATTGTCCGAGGCCGTGGAGAAAGCATTTGGTTCGTAATAATACCCTCTCATGTTGTATCTTCGATGGATGTGTTGAACTCTTTCGTTTAATTTCTCGCTATGAGTCAGGCCGAACAGGAAGCATCTCACACTTTTGATTCGCTCACTACTGGCGACAGCTACGAAATTTGTCGCTTCGTCAGTGAGCACGATGTACTGACTTTCGCAGAAATCACCGGAGACGATAACCCCCTCCATGTCGATGCCGCATATGCTGAAGAAACTCGTTTCGGTTATCGTATCGTGCATGGTGTATTCCTCCTGGGGCTGATCTCCAAGGTTCTTGGACGGGATTTCCCTGGTCCAGGGAGTGTGGCCGTATCCATCTCGTGTCGCTTTCTTCGACCCGTGCGGGTCAATTCGGAAGTGCGTGTTATGGTCAAGATCGCAGAAAAATTCGAAAATAGGCGGTACGTGAAGGCAGAGACATACGTCTATAACGACGCGAACAAGCTTGCCGTGAAGGGCGAGGCCACAATCATTCCTCCGACGAACTCAGACTGACCTCCCCGCAATGTATATGGATGCACTGATTGGGACTACCCCACCGCATCACATTTGTCCGCAATCTTACAGCATCTGCTGCCGTCAGTAGACTCTGACCGGTAGAGTGATCTTTCAACCAGTCCAGGATCACCTCAGTCCTTTTTGGGTCCAGCGAATCAAATACATCATCCAGCAGCAATAGCGGCTTTTCTTCCAACCGGGAATCCAGGTAGTAATACTGGGCTAGTTTTAACGCAATTGCAAACGAACGGTGCTGTCCAGTCGAAGCAAAGCGCCGGACCTTCCGACCGTCCAGTTTGAAGACCAATTCATCCCGGTGTGGTCCTACAGTGGAGCGACCCTGTTCCCTGTCGCGCTCGATCGCTCGTACGAGTGCTTCCTTCAGTGCCTCCTCTGCCTCCCCCGGAGAAGAGCAGCTTGTACTTGGAACCGCTCCCTGATAGGCAATCATAGGCTCTTCAATAGCTTCGCTCAACTGCTCCCATGCACGCTTAAGCTCCCGACCAAACTTCTCAAGGAATGCCGCCCGCAATGCTATGATTCGCCCACCAAGCCGGGCCAGGATTGTGTTCAGCGTCTCAATCATGCCGTCATCTATCTGACGACCACGGTTATTAACCAAATATCCGTTTCGCTGTCGAAGTGCCCGCCGGTAATTGATAAGATCCTCCAGATGGGCCGGCTGCGCCTGACTGAGCATACTATTCAGGAATTTTCGGCGTCCATCCGGTCCGCCGAGTGTTAGGCTCTGATCGCAGGGAGCAAATATGACCACCGGCACCAATCCAACAATATCAGCTAGACGCTCGAGAGGAGCACCGTTCACGAACACCCGTTTGCCTTCTCGAACGGCAAAAGCAATTCGTATTGTAACCTCACGCCGCAACGTCCCTGCGAACTCCCCTTCAATCTCGAAAAATTTTTCGCCGCGCCGAAGCACGTAACGATCCACACCCGTCAGAAAGCTTTTCGAGAGGCAGAGATAATGGACTGCTTCGAGGATGTTGGTTTTGCCTGCGCCATTTGGACCATACAATAAGTTTATACCTGGCGTCAGCGCCAACGTCGTGTCAGCATGCGCCCGCACGCTTCTAAGTCGGAGTGAGCGCAGGATCATAAATAAGGAATTCGCGACCAACCCCCATTACGCAGCTTTCGTGTATTCGTTCGCCGATTGGTTCCTTTACCTCGAAAAAGCGTATACCAACCTTATCAATCACTACCCATGTCCACCCCACCACCTCTTTTTGACGAGCTTCAAAGCTTAGTAACGGAACAGCGTAATCCACGGTCGATGAATATCGACAAAGCTTCCGTAGAGGAAATTCTCACCATTATCAACACGGAAGATCATAGCGTTCCCCACGCTGTTGCGCAAGAGCTGCCCTACATTGCACAGGCTGTAGAAATTGTAACTGCCGCACTTGAAAACGGTGGACGCCTGTTCTATGTGGGCGCGGGTACCAGCGGGCGCCTCGGTATCCTGGATGCTTCAGAATGTCCACCTACATTCGGAACCTCCCCGGAGATTATTCAAGGCATTATCGCTGGTGGAAAAGAAGCCGTTTTTCGCGCACAGGAAGGTGCAGAAGATGTTGCCTCACATGGTGCGGATGCTCTGTATTCGGCCGGAGTGCGCCCTCAGGATGTCGTTTGCGGTATTGCTGCGAGTCGACGTACACCATTTGTCGTAGGCGCTATAGCTGAAGCCCGTCGGATCGGATGCAAGACCTTATTCCTTACCTGCAACCCTCGCTCCACATTCGATGTAGAGGTTGATGTGGCTATTTGTGTAGTAGTTGGGCCGGAAGTGATTATGGGCTCAACCCGCATGAAAAGCGGAACTGCACAAAAACTTGTTCTCAACATGATCACAACCGCTTCCATGATCCGTCTGGGAAAAGTGTATCAGAATATGATGGTCGACTTACAGATGACCGCGGAAAAGCTGACCCAAAGGTCTCGTCGCACCGTCATGACAGTAACCGATCTCAGCTATGACGAAGCAACTGAAGCACTTGCAGCCGCAAATGGGCATGTAAAAACTGCGCTGGTAATGATCCTTAGCAGCGTTTCAAGGGAAGAGGCAATAAAGCGACTGGAGAAGTCCGGCGGGTTTGTGCGTGGAGCACTGGAGACAAATTTATAATCAATATTTCGCCCGTCCATAATCAATGGCTTATCTGAAAGGATATTCGACGTTTTTAGTGGGTAGTCTAATTTTAGACTCCTTCAGGGTATGGAACAGTCCTCTGAAGCCCTCTCACCACTAAATTATACCTTTTCTCCTTGGATTGCCCACCAAAAAAGGCGAAGTCCACATAAATGACTTCAATTTCTGCTTCTTGGTTTGACTGAACAACCGCTGCAAAAACTGTATTCAAAGATTGCCCAGGTTCCTGTTTTCGGGGACTTCCGCACGTGGTGCTTGAAAAGCTGGAAGACACAGATGTGTCTGATTCAAGGCGCACCCGGCTCATTACCTGCGTTTCTGGTTCGACATGCCTGGACAGCAGGCCGCCCCATTGTATGCCTCCTGCCCGATTTGGAAGATGCCCGTTTGCTGCACGGTGACCTAACGGAGCTGGACCTGCCGAGTCTGCTATACCCACCATTCGGGCATACGCCCTACGACAGAGAACAAGTCGAGGACACAGCTCCCACCGTACGACGCCTTGATGTGCTCCAGCAGCTTGTTGCCTCTGACCGTACACTGGTGACGACTGGTTTCCAGGCCGTCTTCGAACGCATGCCCGCACCAGAAAAGACAGCAAATGAGTCACTCACGATACATGCAGAAGAGCGTCTCCCGCCTGAAAAGCTCATTGACCAACTCACCGGTAAAGGCTTTGTCCGGGTCCCCTTCGTGCGGGAAGCTGGCGAAATTGCGTGGAGAGGCGGCATCGTTGATGTCTTTCCATTTTCCGGCGGCTTTCCATTGCGCCTTGAATTCTTCGGGAATGAAGTTGAATCAATTCGGGAATTCGATGCGATCAGCCAGCGCTCCATCAGTCGGCTGGAGATCGCGCGGATAGTTCCCCGTCCTACTGACGTGTCTCGGGATATCGCATGGGTTTCATTGCTGGACTGTTTGCACGAAGGCACACTCCTTGTGCTTTTTGACGAGCCTCGTCTGAAAGAAATGGCAGAGACGTTATGGACCGAGACGCAGGAACGGTATACCGTCGCATCCATTTCTGATCCTGACTGTCCGGTTCCAGAAACGCGCTATCTGACTCCCCAGGCCTTTTTTGGCATCTGTGAAGCCAACACTCGTGTCTGTTTTGGTTCCTTCGGGTCGGCAACGACCACATTTCAAGTCAACGGCCGTGCTCAGCCCTCTTTCGGCGGGCATATGAAAACCGTTCGCTCTGATCTCGTGAATTCCGACCGGAAACACACCTACATTGTCTGTGACAGTACGGCCCAGCAGGAGCGCTTGCAATCCCTCCTTGAAGATGTAGAGGACACCGGCAGACTGACGCTCCTGGTAGCCTCGCTGCACCGTGGATTCTCACTGCCGGACATAGGTCTTGCCATCTACACGGACCATGAAATCTTCGGTCGGTATTTCCGGCCGCGGGCCCGCAAGGTTTCGCGCACCGGCGGGATTCGCCTTCGGGAACTTCAAGATTTCAAGCCTGGAGACTTCATCGTACACAGAGAGTATGGCATTGGGAAATTCACGGGCTTCAGAACAATTACTGTCAAGGGGCGAAAGCAGGAGGCTGTTCGACTTATTTACGCACGTGACGATGTGGTCTATGTAAATGTTAACGCGCTGCACAAGCTCAGTAAATATGCCGGCAAAGACGGTCAGGTCCCCTCGCTAACCCGGTTGGGTACCGGTCAATGGGAACGCACCAAGAGTCGGGCAAAAAAGCGTATCAAGGATATTGCCCGGGACCTGATTCATTTGTATGCACGCCGCAAATCCGCCCAAGGCCACGCCTTTGCAGGGGATTCGGTATGGCAGCGTGAATTGGAGGCTTCCTTTCCCTGGCAGGATACACCGGATCAACACGAAACTGCTGAAGCGGTTAAGCGTGATATGGAAGCCTCCGCTCCTATGGACCGTCTGGTTTGCGGTGATGTTGGCTTCGGGAAAACAGAGATCGCTGTTCGTGCCGCCTTCAAAGCAGTCCAGGATGGAAAGCAGGTCGCCATCCTAGTACCGACCACCGTACTGGCACAGCAGCATTACCTCACCTTTTGCAAGCGGCTGGCCCTGTTCCCGGTACGGGTTGAGGTTCTTTCCCGGCGTATCTCTGGAGCAGCGGCCCGTAAACTTCTCGCGGATGTTAAGCTTGGAATGGTGGATGTTCTTGTCGGCACACACCGACTGGTCTCCAATGATGTTGCTTTTCAGGATCTCGGACTCCTGATTGTGGATGAAGAGCAGCGGTTTGGAGTGAGAATTAAGGAAAAACTGCGCGAAATGCGTGTCAACGTGGACACACTGACCCTGACCGCTACGCCTATTCCACGCACATTGCAATTTTCGCTCATAGGCGCACGTGACCTTTCAATCATGGGCACACCACCGCCCAACCGACAACCTATCCACACAGAAATCCACTCCACGAACTGGTCCCTTGTGCGTGATGCAATCTTTTACGAAATAAACCGGGGCGGACAGGTTTTCTTTGTTCATAACCGTGTGCGCTCCATTGGAGAGGTGCTATCCAGATTACAGGCCCTTCTGCCTGGTGTTCGGCTTGCTTCTGGGCATGGTCAAATGCCGGCAAGAGAACTTGAACGAACGATGACCGACTTTGTGAGCCACAAATTTGATGTACTGGTCTGCACATCAATCATAGAGAACGGATTAGATATTTCGAATGCAAATACGATCATTATCGACCGCGCCCATATGTTTGGTCTCGCCGAGATCCACCAGCTGCGTGGCCGTGTCGGTCGAAGTGACCGCAAGGCATACTGCTATTTATTGGTGCCCTCTGTTCATGATCTGAACCGGGATGCGCGTCAGCGCCTGCAGGCGGTTGAACAGTTCAGTGACCTTGGGAGCGGCTTTCATCTTGCCATGAGGGATCTGGACATCCGGGGAGCAGGCAACATCTTGGGCGGAGAACAGAGCGGTTTTATTGCAGATCTGGGGCTTAGTACTTACTACCAGATGCTGGAAGAAGCTGTTCAGGAGCTTCGCACCGAAGACTTTTCTGGGGTATTCAAGGACATTGATACGCCCCCGATAGGAGATACCCTCGTCGACCTGGAAATAAATGCCTCTCTTCCCAAGGCTTATGTCGAGAGTGATCTGGAGCGACTGGCCCTGTATCGGAGAATTGGTGAGGCAACAGACCAAGATGAGCTTTCCTCTCTGGAAGAAGAGCTTCGTGACCGGTTTGGACCGCTTCCCAAGCCAGCCAAACACCTATTGCTTGGAGCCCGCATGCGCCTGATAGGGCAGGCGCTCCGACTTCCACGGATTGCTTTCCGCAATCAGCGCCTATTCCTGCAGCTCCCCGACAGTAATACGAACCAACGGTTCTACACAAAAATATTCGAGCCGCTGTTACGGGAGCTGGACGCACTCACACATCCGCATGTCCTCAAAGAATCGAAAACCGGCAAGATGCGAGCTATCGTGCAGCGTGTACCCTCCGTTGAGGTTGCTCACTCAATCCTGTGCCGTCTGGCGGCTGCGAGTGTCTCACCTGAACCACAACCCGAGTTGTCTCTGGAACCGGCTTGATTTTAATCTGAACTCCTGAATAGGCCCTTCTTAACGCCTCCAGTTCAGCGTTCAGGTCTCCACCTTTCAGGCAATAGAGTTCCCCAACCCCACTCCTGTCCTGGATTGCCACACGTTCGTGCCAGTTCCAAAGCGTACAAAGGGGGGCAGTCGCACGCGATACACTGTTGTTGATCCTGTGTACAAACCGCTCCGCCCGACCATGCCAAGGTTGCAGATTGGGCAAATCAAGCTGTCGCTTGAACGTGTTTATGGCAAATATTTTTTTCTGAACGGCATCCACCGCATGTACAGTAACTTCTGGAAACATGATCGCCAGAGGAATCGCCGGTAATCCGCCACCTGTGCCCCAGTCCACGAGCGAGGATCCATTCTCGAACCGGTACGCCGCAAGCACTAAACACTCCTGAATATGCTGCATAAACCCCTTGCCCGCCGTACGCCTTGACAACAAGTTCAATCGCCTGTTGTACCGCTGCAGCAGCTCGGAAAATGCAAGAAGTTTTTCACGTTGTTGTGTCTGGAGTCCCAAATGCAAATGTTTCACGTGAAACATTTCTGTGTCCCTATCCTCATGACCCATTATTTCCTGTCGGATTACGGGGATGCATACGATCTCAGCAAAACCATCAAAACAGCTATATCTGCCGGGCTAACTCCACTGATTCGTGAAGCCTGTCCAAGCGTTTCGGGTTGGATTTTATTCAACTTTTCCCGAGCCTCCATACTGATGTTGTTGATCGTCGCAAAATCGAAGCCAGCCGGTATTTCCCGACTTTCCATACTGGCCATCTTTCTTGCTTCTTCCTCTTGCCGTACTACATAACCGGCATACTTCACCGAAGTCTCCACGAGCTGTTCCACCGGCTCCATCCCAGGTGCCGGAGTGACAATCCGATCGGCGACGCCAGCGGCCCGCAGGAGCCCCCGCAAATTGACCTCCGGGCGGCGTACAAGCTGGATTGCTTTCGTCGGTTCATTGATTGGGGTAGTTCCAATCTGTTGCAGATACGGATTAACGCTTTCTGGTGTAAGTGTATTTTTCGACAACCTGTCAATGGTGAACTGTACCGCATCACGGCGAGCCTGCATCCGGTTACAACGAGCTTCTGACACTAATCCAAGACGCTGTGCCAGTGGCGTAAGCCGCTCATCCGCATTGTCCTGACGAAGCAGCATACGATGCTCCGCTCGTGAGGTGAACATTCGGTACGGTTCGTCTGTCCCCTTGGCAATCAAATCGTCAATCAGAACGCCGATGTATGCCTCAGAACGCCGAAGAATCACCGGTGTAGCTCCTTCAAGCGTACGAACCGCATTTATGCCTGCAATTAACCCCTGGGCTGCTGCTTCCTCGTATCCAGTGGTCCCGTTTATCTGTCCGGCGAAGAATAGCCCACGTACGTTCTTCGTTTCCAGCGAATAACGAAGCTGATGGGGAGGGAAATAATCATACTCGATCGCATAACCCGGACGTAACATATGAACCTGCTCCAGCCCCGGTATCAGGCGGAGCGCCTCCTCCTGCACATCTTCCGGCAGGCTCGTTGAGAAACCATTAACATACACTTCGGTCGTTCGACGGCCTTCAGGCTCAAGGAACAACTGGTGGCGCTCCCGGGAAGCGAACCGGTCAATCTTGTCCTCTATTGAGGGACAATACCTCGGACCAGTGCCTTCAATTCGTCCGGCAAACATTGGACTGCGTTCAAACCCCCTCCTCAACACTGCGTGCACATGCGGGTTGGTCCAAGTCAGGTGGCAGCTTAGCTGATCGTCTGTCAGAGCATCGGTCATAAACGAGAATGGCATGGGCTGCTCATCTCCGGGCTGCTCCTTAACCAAAGTGTAGTCGATCGTGCGACCATCGACGCGAGGCGGGGTACCGGTCTTCAGTCGACCGCTCTCAAACCCCAATTCCTGTAGCTGCCCGGTCAATCCCGTACTCTGACGTTCTCCCATTCTCCCACCCCCGAACTGACGCTCTCCCACATGGATAAGCCCATTCATGAACGTACCGTTAGTGAGAATCACCGCACCTGCATGAAAGACCCGTCCGAGGCGGGTCCGTACACCAAGAATTCGCCCTTCTACGACCTCCAGGGACGTAACCATGTCTGCACGCATATAAAGCCCCGGTATCTCTTCCAAGGCCGCACGGACAAACGTGGCATACTCTATTCGATCGGACTGAGCGCGTGGCCCCCACACAGCCGGTCCCTTGCGACGGTTGAGCATTCTGAACTGAATACCTGCTGCATCAGCAGCACGCCCCATTATGCCGCCACATGCATCAATCTCCCGCACAATGTGACCCTTGCCAATGCCACCTATAGCGGGATTGCAGGACATCCTTCCGATCGCTTCCAGACTCATAGTGATCAGGAGCGTGCGGGCCCCCATACGGGCAGCAGCAGCAGCAGCTTCTGTCCCGGCATGGCCACCACCAACAACAATCACATCAAACCTCGAAAACATGGACCTACCTATTTACCAATACAAAACCTTGAAAAAATCGCCCCAAGTACGGTTTCATTTGTAATGACACCGGTAATCATTCCAAGCTCGCGCGCAGCAGCATGCAAATCCAGCGAAAAGATATCCGGTGGCTTATGAGCATCCAGCGCAGCTTTAGCACCCAGCAATGCCTCGTGTGCGTGCTTAAGATGGTTTTTATGCCTTGCATTCATGACCGTTTTGGATACATCCGGGTTCCCGAAGATCTCAACAGCTCGTTTAACCAGCTCACGCACAAGAGGAACGACAGCTTTTGGTCCGTCCTTGGCACTCAACAGCAATCCCTCTCCTGTATGCTGCTGTACAAGGTCTATTTTGTTACCCAATAAAATCGTCGACCCCTCTTCAATCTTTTTCAACACATCAAGGTCCTCTTCAGTTAACCCATGGACCAGATCATACACATACACCACTATATCCGCCTTCGCTATTGTCCCATGAGCCCGCCGTACGCCCTCCTGCTCAATTGCATCCGTGCTTTGTCGCAACCCTGCAGTGTCTGTGAAGCGAAACCGCAACCCCTCAAACTCAGCATCAGCTTCCAAAACATCCCTGGTTGTCCCCGGTTGCTCACTGACGATTGCCCGATCCCTGCCGGATAGACTGTTGAGGAGTGTTGATTTGCCTGCATTTGGCCGGCCAGCAATCACCACACGAATACCTTCACGTACCACCGTTCCCAATCGAACTGAGCGAAGCAGCTCGTCTGTTTGATTCAATGCACTTTTGATCAGCTTTCTGAGCTCAGTCCGATCGACAAATTCAACATCTTCGTCCGTAAAATCTATTTCTAGCTCGGCCAACGCACACAATTCGAGGATTGCAGTCCGCAGTTTTTCGAGTTGTTCTGAGTAATGCCCCTCGTATGCCGCAAGCGAAGTCCGGTGTGCCCGCTCGCTGGTAGCATGAATCAGATCTGCAATTGCTTCCGCCTGCGCGAGATCCATTTTCCCGGAAAGGAACGCGCGCTGTGTGAATTCACCTGGACGGGCTAACCGGGCCCCACTCTCGATCATGCTTTGCAGTACAAGCGCCGCCACATAATCTCCCCCGTGACAAGTAATCTCAACCACATCTTCACCCGTTGACGTGCGGGGCGCCAGAAATACCGTAGCAACCACCCGATCAATCCGGTCTCCCCCCGGACTTACCCACATACCAATGTTTGCCGTATGGGACTCGACCGCTGTCAAATCACGTCCAGTAAAGCAATCCGATGCTATCTGGCGAGCCTTGGGGCCGGAAAGACGAACAATTGCCAGCGCCGCAAGACCCGGTGCGGTCGCAATCGCCGCAATCGTATCCTGGGCGAACATTCTGAGTTACCTACGACCTTTCTTTCCCCGTCGTTTTCCTGTCATCACCCTGCTCACCGGTTTGCGCCCTGCCACCTTTTTGACGGTGCTCTTCTGAGAATCGGGGTTTTTCTTTACTGATTTATTGATGAACTGCTGCTGCACAGCAGAAAAAACGTTATAGCAGAAATAGTACAAACTTAATCCCGACGGCAATCTGTTGAATACCACAAAGATTATGCCCGGCATCAGGTACATGAAAATTTTCGCCTGCGGTCCGGAGGTAGGCGTTGCCTGTAGGCGCATTTGTACAATCATAGACAGTCCCATGAGGACCGTAAAGCCTGCAACAAAGTCCCCGTAGAATGGAATGGAGAACGGAAGATGCAGAATCGCATCTGGAGCCGAAAGGTCGGCTGCCCACAAAAACCCCTCTTGCCGAATTTCGATTGACTGTTGCAAAAACTGCCAGAGAGCAATAATAATCGGGTACTGCAGCACCATAGGCAAACAGGCACCGAGGGGGTTTGTCCCGGATTCACGATACATTTTGATCGTTGCCTGCTGCTGTTTTTCTGGATTGTCTGCATACTTCTCCTTTATCTCCTGCATCTTTGGCTGCAATTCGCGCATTTTTGCCATGCTCTTGTAAGAACTGAGCGTCAGCGGCATCAAAACCAACTTGATTAGCAGACAAAAAAGAATGATTACCAGGCCATAATTGGGGATGAGGCTGCTCAGAAAGGAGAATACAGGAATAAATACGGCTACCGCAAGCGGACGTGTCATCCACTCGAACATGTCCCAGCCATAGTCCACGATCCCGTATGCGCCTTCGTAGCGCTTGATTTTGCCATACTCAAGTGGACCCAGATACAGTCGAAACGTGTCGGGTGTATCGCTGGGAGGCCCCATGAACAGAGCAGCCTCGAAATTGACCGCTACCGTCGGATCTTCTGTATCTCCGATGCGCTCGCCCTCAAGAACAGCCTCGAGGGCAGGCCTGTCCGTCACGACCACCGCACCAAAGTATTTATTCTTGACCCCCACCCAGGACACGCTACCCCGCAGAACCCGCTCCGCCCATTCATCCCCATGCAGCGTGATCCCTTCTACATCATTGCCGCTCCGTGCATATGCACCAACTTTGGTTATTTCTTCTTTCCGGTTGTACTCATCTTCACTAAATGGAATACCACCATACCATACAAGCTCATACCCCTCTGAGGTCTGAAAACCCGCCGGGTTAATGTGGGTCACTTCCAGACCAACTTCGTAATCACCCGGAGAAAATGTATAGGAGAACTGCAGGCTGCCATCACCAACACCGGCTTCAAACACCACCGTGGCCGGCGCTGTCGTAGCATTGATCACGTCCATTGAGTCACGCTGCACGAACAGCAAATCCCGTGTGTAAATATTTCGCGATCCGGGAGATTGAAACTCAACCCCGATGGCGCCTCGGCTCGCACTGTCAACCAGTTGAACCTGTCTCACTTGATCAAACTGCAGAAACTCTTTCAGCTCGAAGCCTATGAGGGTTGCCCCCAGGTCTGAAAGTCGTGCGGTATACAAGTCCGTGTCCACTACAATTTCACGTGCGGTGTGCACAGGTATGGTCTCCTGCACATCCTGCTGCTGTACAGGTACAGAGGCAGATTCCGGCAAGTCTGCCGCGTTAGTCGAGTCTATCGAATCTGATGCAACCTGCTCCTCTTCAACCACAGGCTCTGGGGCCTGCGGTGGGGGCATCATAATCATCCACACGGCCATAATAGCCGTGATCATGATAATGGCAATAATCGTATTACGGTCCACTCGTTACCCCTCCTGGTAGTTATTTAGTTTAATGCCCAGGCTGCGCATTGCCTGCACTATATCTTTTGACAGTTTTTCGACTTGCTTAGGGCTGCGCACAAGGATCATTAGTATTAACGACTCCGCCGAAGGAAAAGATTGGGTGTCTATCAGATGTTGATGCGTTCGCCAGACTTCGCGCATGCATCGTCTCAATCGATTACGCTGAACAGCATTCCTGCACCGACCGGGTGCAAATCCAACCTGCACCGGCATGACCGTCCCCGTTGCGGAACGAGGAACAAAACGATACAAGATCCGGACATTTCCTGTTACTACAGACTCCACGTCCGGGTTTGACCGGTCAAAAAGCAATTTGATCAGCCGACGACGCTTTAAGCGCATCGAACGCGGAAACCGCTGCACAGGCGCCGTTTCCATAAATTACTTACCAACATAACGATCGCTCACTGAGAGACTCTTGCGTCCTTTTCGGCGACGTCTCGCCAGCACATTGCGGCCGTCCTTATCTGCCATCCTCGAGCGAAAGCCGTGCTTATTGCGACGCTTTCGCCGACTTGGCTGGTAGGTGCGTTTCATGAAGCGCTACTATTTTTGAATTATGGAACCTTATGCCGTGCATTTCGCTTCAGCTGAAGCCTCCTAGTATAGGGTTTTTTTGCTATACTAGCTGCCCGACGTTATCTTTAACGTCCTTAGTGTGTGTTTTGCTTCTTTTTCCTGCGGGAATAGCTCAATCGGTAGAGCGTCAGCTTCCCAAGCTGAAGGTCGCGGGTTCGATTCCCGTTTCCCGCTCCACCGGGCGGTTAGCTCAGTTGGTTTAGAGCGCCTGCCTTACAAGCAGGAGGCCGGGGGTTCGAATCCCTCACCGCCCACGTCTTTACCCAATACACTGCTCCTTGTTCTCTGCCCAGTCAGGATAGGGACCGCCTTCCGAGCTACATTGTACGCCTGTCTAAGACTTCTGCCGTAAACCTGACACCTGCGTCGCGTATCTCTGGTACAAAAAATCAGCCCCAGACACGCTTGCGCACCAACAAGAAGGAGTTGTTATGAAAAAACCCACTACCATGACAAAGATGCGTGAAGGCTTCCCTGCGGAAGAAATCAGCACCATCAACTATGCCGTGGCTTCTTTTTCGGGCTGCGGTCTCGCACCCTCTCCTCCCGATCAGGTTGCATTCTCCGCTGGTTCAGTTCATCAATGAGCATAGCCATAAGCTCTGGCTCTTCTTCTGCCAATGCCTTGGCCATTGGAATGAATCGTGCCAGACGCTCGCGTTCCAGGTTGGTCTTGGTACGGAATTGTTCTTCAAGAACGATCGTTACGCGCTGTGTTGTGCGCACAGCAATCTCTTCGGGACTCGGCAACTCTCTTTTTTCCATGTTGATATCAAATCGATGAGCAAGGGCCTTTAGTCGAGCCTCTTCTTCCCAAGTTGCAAGAGTAACGGCTACACCAGCCTTTCCGGCTCGAGCAGTTCTGCCCGTGCGATGAATATATAATTGTGCCTCAAGCGGCACCTCAGCCTGAAACACGTGACTCAGTTCCGAAATATCTATACCCCTTGCCGCCACATCGGTAGCAACCAGAAGGCGGATTTGGCCCCTTCGTAACCGATTCATAGCCTTTTCCCGCGCATGCTGACTATAGTCCCCACTGATTGCTGCAGCACTAAAACCATAATTGCAGAGAAAATCCGTCAGAAAAGACACCTCGCGCCGCGTATTTGAAAAAATTATCGCTGAATCCGGGTTCTCGAACTCTATCAGACTGGCCAACGCGCGCGCCCGATCCATTGAGTTGTTGATCTTATAGTAACGATGATCAATCGTCACCACACCGACTCCATCAGCACTGAGCCCGAGAAACTGAGCATTCTCCAAAAACTCCCTCCCCAACAGTCGCACTTTCGGAGGCATCGTTGCACTGAACATGCATGTATGCCGTTTACCAGGCAGATAAGTCTTCAGGGCCACCATAGCCGGATAGAAGCCCATGGACAACATCTCGTCGGCCTCATCAAGAACAAACAGACGCAGTTTAGTCAATGTGAATGTTCGGCGCTGCAGGTGATCCAGAATCCGTCCCGGCGTACCAATTACAACCTGACATCCTGCCGTAAGCCCTTTCGTCTGGGGCTGATACTTCACGCCCCCGTAAACCAGGGTAGCTTTGAGCTTCCCCGGAAATGGATTCAGTCGCTTGAACTCATCATATATCTGACCTGCCAGCTCTCTCGTCGGTGCAAGCACAAGTGCCTGCGCACCACGCGCTGACGGATCCAGTTTGTCAAACATGGGCAAAAGGAACGCCCCTGTCTTCCCGGATCCGGTCCGAGATTGTACGATCAAATCCCTGCCCCTAACCATGTGCGGAATCGCACGTGCCTGTACGGGCATCAGGCCAGGCCAATTGCTTTTCTCGAACGCAGCACGAGCCCATTGACCAAGAGAGTCGGACGTCGACTCCTCAACCTCCGGATCCACTGTGTCAAAGGCGCGCTCTGCAGCGGATTCCCTGCTGGCCTCCTGGGCCCGCGAAGTGAAATCAAGATGTGTAGTAAAAGGTTTTGTCACAAGCTACATGGCTAAACCGCCGTCAACACTAAGAACTTGGCCAGTAATGTATGCTGCCTCCTTGGAGGCCAGGAATAATACCGGAGCCGCAATTTCTTCAGACACGGCAGTTCGACGAACGGGAATCGTACTAAGCATTTTCTCTTTCACCTTCTCGTTGAGTCCCCCCGTCATATCTGTTTCTACATACCCTGGAGCAACAACATTCACCGTAACTCCACGGGCGGCAAGTTCCTTGGCCAAACTCTTCGAAATACCGATAATCCCCGCCTTAGATGCAGCATAGTTCGCCTGACCTGGATTTCCTGTAAGTCCAATGATTGATGAAATATTGATAATTCGCCCATAACGCTGACGCATCATGGTCCGATAAACCGCCTTGCTGTAATTAAAAACGCTTTTAAGGTTTGCACTGATAACGGCATCCCAGTCCGACTCACTCATACGCATAAGCAGATTGTCCCGGTTGATGCCCGCATTGTTAACCAGAATATCCACGCCCCCCCACGCCTCTACCACCTTTGCCACGGCCTGCTCCGCACTCTCAAAGTCCGCAGCGTCACACTGGAAGGCAAGCCCCCCAATGGCTTCTTTAAGCTCTTCCGCAACAGCCACACTGCTTCGATAGGTAAAGGCAACCCGTGCGCCTTGGCCTGCAAACGCCTCAACAATTGCGCGGCCGATGCCGCGGGTTCCCCCAGTTACGAGAACTCTGGACTCTTTGAACTTCATGACTTGTTACTATGATCACTCAGACACAAACGCGGCGACGGCTTTGGCCGTACCAATGAAAGTAGCTTTTACCTTCCGTCCCAGCGTGCGTCGCACCAGGCCACTCAGAACACGCCCGGGCCCTACCTCTATAAAATGCAGGTCTTCCGGCATATTCTGAAGCGACTGAAACCACCTTACTGGACTGGTAAGCTGCTCAAGCATGCGAGCTCGGATATGTTCCGGGTCCCGGGCTGGCTGCGCCGTCACATTAAGATATATCGGACACACCGGCGGCTTGAGCGTCACACTGGCCAACTCCTGTGCCAACGCCTCCCGTGCTGCCGAAACCAATGGGGAATGAAAAGCTCCGCTCACCGGTAATTGTACCAGCTTCCGTGCTCCTGCACCCTTTAATGCGCTCTCCGCCAACCGCAACGCCCCTTCATCACCGGAAATAACCACCTGTCCCGGTGCATTGTAATTCGCACACACAACTATGCTTTCACTGGTACTGATCTCTTCACATGCAGACTCGACTGTCTCGGCCGACAAACCAATGACTGCGGTCATGCCTGCAGGGCGCCCCTGACCAGCCATAGCCATAAGCTCTCCCCTGCGACGTACCAGACGCAGACCATCTTCAAATGAAAGGGCCCCGCATGCGTGCAATGCGCTGTACTCTCCCACGCTATGCCCCGCCACCAGGTCCGGTGACAGCCTCAAGGCCGCCAGTATAGCTATGGAGTGTGTGTAGAGTGCCGGTTGACAGATTGCCGTATGCGTCAACTTCTCAAGCGCCTGTGCACCATCCTCATCATTGCTCCCAAAACAGTAATCCGTGAGCGAAAAACCCAGCACATCGTTCGCAGTCTCAAAAACGATCCTGGACTCTGGGATCGTTTCAAACAGGTCCAGACCCATACCAACAACCTGCGATCCCTGTCCAGGAAACAGTGTAGCAATTTTTTTCTCAGCCATCGACCTCCGCTATTTCTGGGTATTCAATATCAGCACTTTGGACAGACTCTAGCAGGAACTGCATCGTAAGCCCAGCGCAGATAGGTTGCTCCCCAGGTAAAACCGCCACCGAAAGCAGCAATCACGATCCGATCTCCTTTTCTGAGTTCATGCTCCCAGTCATGCAGACAAAGGGGGATGGTTGCTGCTGTTGTGTTGCCGTACTTTGAGATATTAAGCATCACACGATCAAGGCCAAGCCCCATGCGGCGGGCTACTGCACCAATGATGCGTTGATTTGCCTGATGGGGGACCAAATACCGCACATCGTCGCCTGTGAGGTTGTTGCGCTCCATAATCTCTACGGCTACGTCAGCCATGCCCTTAACCGCGACTTTGAAGACCGTTCGTCCATCCTGATGAAGGTAGTGCATCTTCCGGTCCACCGTATCATGGGTGGTCGGATTAAGACTACCTCCCCCCAACATGCATAACGCCTCCCAACCCCTACCGTCAACATTCAATTCGGAATCTATGAGGCCATACCCTTCGTTGTCTGCCTCCAGCAACACACCGGCTGCACCATCACCAAAGAGCACACATGTCTTGCGATCGGTGTAGTCGGTGATCCCGCTCATCTTGTCCGAACCAATCACCAATACCTTTGCTGCCCGGCCGCTCTCGATCAGTCCAGCCCCCGTATTAAGCGCAAAAAGAAACCCGCTGCATGCGGCAGACAAATCAAACCCCCAGGCTCCTGTCGCGCCGAGTTCGGCCTGAACTAGGCAGGCGGTCGCCGGAAACGACATATCCGGTGTCACCGTAGCAACAATAATCACATCCAGCTCTTCGGGTGCAATGCCCCGTTTTAGCAAAACCTCTCGCCCGGCGCGGGCCGCCATGTGGGAAGTCCCTTTACCCTTTTCCTTGAGTATGCGACGCTCCTCGATACCTGTTCTTGACCTGATCCATCGGTCATTGGTATCCACCATTTGGCTCAGATCCTTATTGGTCAACCGGGTTTCTGGCACATAGTGACCGACAGCCGTGATTGCTGCACGTGTTACATGGCTCATGATCGGAAAAGGTTTATCAGGGGGCCAGAGCTTTTCGGACCGCATTGGTCAGATTGGCTCTTGCGGCCTGTGCAGCCCTGAGCACACACTGCTCCACTGCGCCGGCTGTCGTGTCCCCGTGCAGAATAAATACTTCACCTTCCACACCCAACAATGGGCTTCCACCTCCGTAGTGCTCAGGATCAAAGCGACGTTTGAGTCCAGAAAAAGCTTTTTTTAGTGTTTCGATGACGTCTGGATCCGGGTTTAACGATTGCAGGTCCTGCCAGATCATTTCTGGAACTGCCGTTTTGATGCTCTCACTCAACTTGAGGATAATATTGCCGACAAACCCGTCACATACAATGACATCTGCTTTCTTGTGTAGAATATCCCGCCCCTCAATGTTGCCGATAAAGTTCAAATCTACGGCATTAACCAATAGTTCGTGGGTGGTTCTGACCAACTCATTGCCTTTGGCCGGCTCTTCGCCCACGCTCAACAGACCTATTCGCGGCCGGGCAATATCCATCATAACCCCGGCGTAAGCCGATCCCATTTTGGCAAACTGCAGCAGATGTTCCGGGCGACTGTCCATATTGGACCCAACATCCAGAATGGTACAAACGCCACTGGTAGTTGGGTAGAGCGTGGGAATGGACGGCCGAAACACACCTGGCAGACGTCCCAGCACAAAAAGAGACGCGGCTCCGATGGCCCCGGTATTGCCTGCACTTAGGAACGCGTCAGAGCGACCCTCCTTGTAGCTCATGAGCCCAAGGTGAATGGATGAACGTGGCTTCGTACGAACGGCTGAAACCGGAGAATCACCCATTCCGATGACCTCGGGGGCGTGAACAATGCTGACTCCAGGTGGGGCTCCCCAGAGATTGAACACCGGCCCAATCACCTCTTCAGGGCCGTAGAGCTGCACCTGCAACTTCCCCTCCGAGGCTGCAACGGCCCGCGTAACACCCTCAACAATCACCGCGGGTGCACGATCCCCGCCCATTGCGTCGACTGCTACACGAATCGCCATATATCTTCAACCCAGTGTCGTGGACAAGCACGTAACCCTCTATACGTCGTCTGCCGGTTCTATGATCTGGCGACCGCGATAGGTTCCGCAACTTGGACAAATACGATGTCTCAACTTTATGCTGCCGCACTGCTCGCATTCCGTCGTGGTGGGGTTAGCAATGCCCCCGTAGTATACCGCCCTGCGCTTGCGCGTGCGTGCCTTTGAGTTTTTTCTTCTGGGATTGGCCATTGTCTAATATTTATGAGCATGCTCCTCTCGCATGGCAAGTAAAGCTGACCAACGATGATCAGCTTCCTCTGCGGGAGCACCAAAACTTGTTTGTATTTGTAATTCCTCCGCCTCTGGTGCCACCTTCCTGACGGGGATGGCCAGCATCAACGCATCACGAGCTATACTGGTTAAATCCAACACCCGCTGTCGGGGCTCCAGTTCAATATGCTCCGTCGTGCCATCCGCATCCGGCTCTTGACCACGCGTCAGGAGGAGCAGTTCATGAGTATTACTGATAGGCATTACGAACTCCTGCAGCGTACGATCACATTCCAGGAAAGCATCCGACTGAACCCCTATGATCACACGAAGGGTGTCCTCCGACTGCTTAAATTCCAAGTTCACTTGAATTTTGGAGAATATCGCTGGATCCAGATCCAAGTCCGAAGCAACAAGTTCAAATAGCCCCCCTTGGGGTGCAGTTAAATCAACCTTCAACATGGTCTCATTAAAGGACAGCAGACGTAAACCTGACAATAGCCCTGCAGGTTTCCCAATCTCTGTTCCTTGTGTTTCAACCGACAGTTTTGTGGGTATTTTTTGCAGATGGCCAATGTCATCACCGCAAACCTGACTTATTGATGATTTTTTATGTGGATAACATGCAACTTTTTCCGAGAAACTAATGATCAAACCTCAAACTGAAACAAAGCTTTTCAGGCATTTGGTCCAAAACACACGCTTTAGCCGGTGTTTCCTACGTTTATAGCCAGTTTCTGAAAATCTAGCAAGAATAATGGTGTTGGTGTTTTTCGGCAAGTTTTTGGGGATAAATTGTGGATAACTTTGGTAACTTGTTCTCGCGGAGCCCTTACCTTTATTGGTCTCGAAGTCTGCGCAATCGTACGATTGCACTATCTTCGAGTTATGTCTTGCGTTTTGTTCAATCTTTATCCTGAATGCCTACTGCAGAATCTGCTTGGGAAGCGTGTCTCGAAGTGATCCGTGACAACGTAAGCCCTCAATGCTTCCAGACTTGGTTCACCCCCTTGGAAGCCGTAGCCTTGGCTCAGGATGATGGTATCTCAAAGCTTACCCTCCGGGTACCCGGCCCATTTCACTACGAGTACCTTGAGGGACAATACAATCTGCTCCTCCGGACAACCCTAACCCGTGTACTTGGCGAGAAAAACCGTCTGTATTACGAGGTTGTCGTCGTACAGGAGGACCTAGGGCCCCGTCAGACCCAGAGTACTTATCAGGTACCTGCCTCCGACAGCGTCGCTCACCGTACGCCTGCGTTTCAGCCCGAGACGACTGCCCAACCTGTTGTAAAAAGCCACCTAATGGAAAGTCATACTTTCGACAAGTTTATCGTTGGTGATTGCAACCAGTTGGCCTACAGTGCTGCCCGGGCTATTGCTGACTTGCCCGGTGGTACCGCGTATAACCCGTTTCTCGTTTACGGTGGCGTTGGACTGGGAAAAACGCATCTCATACACGCCATCGGGAACCACATCCAAAACTGGCGATCGGACAAGAGTGTTCTCTACGTTTCGAGTGAGCGATTCACAAACGAGTTTGTACAGGCAATTCAGGAGAAAAAAGTTCAGAAATTCTCCAGATACTATCGAAAAATAGACGTCCTCATTATCGACGATGTCCAGTTCTTCGGCGGGAAGGAAAAAACACAGGAAGAGTTCTTTTGTGTTTTCAACGAATTGCAGCAGAACGGCAACCAGATCGTACTTAGTGCAGATCGACCTCCAAAAGAAATCGAGGGGATTGAGGAGCGGTTACTCTCTCGTTTTTGCTGGGGTCTCCAAGCAGACCTTCAACCACCGGACCTCGAGACCCGTACGGCTATTTTGATCCGGAAGGCTGATGAGATTGGCCTAGACCTGCCTCCTGGGGTAGTTGACTACATTGCCCAGAACATTACAAAAAACATTCGTGAACTTGAGGGAGCACTTGTGCGTCTACTGGCACAGGCAACCTATACAACACAGGCGATTAACGAATCCCTGGCAAAAATTGCTCTGAAGGATTTCATCAGGCGACCGCATGCCATACTGTCCATCGACAGGGTCCAGCGGCTGGTTTGTGACTATTTCGGTATTGACCAAAGTCGCCTGCATGAAAAAACCAAAAAACGGGAAATTGTACAGGTACGACAATTGGCTATGTATTTTTGTCGTGAACTGGACTATACCCACAAAGCAATCGGTCTCCAGTTTGGAGGTCGTGACCACTCAACCGTTGTTCATGCTGTGAAAAGTGTCAACAACCTTATCGAAACGGACATTAATTACCGTAACCGTGTAGCTGATCTCCGACGTAAAGTTACTCTCCTGACTTAACACAGGGAACTCTGCTCTCCCCATGAAATTCTCCATCAACAGCAACGATCTTTCCAACGCTCTGGACATCGTTAGTGGTGCCTTGCCAAGCAAACCTAAAGCGGATATCTGGAATTGCATTCACTTACATCGACAGGGAGATGCTCTCCAGTTGAGGGCTATCGACTCCGATATTGGTTTTTCCATTCGGCATAGCATTCCAATTGACTTTTCCAGCGAACCGGATGAGGACCTTGACCAGATCGCCGTACCCGCCAAACGTCTCTTGGAAGCTTGTCGAGCTCTGCCAGATGTGCCGATCACTTTTGAAGCTCGGCAAGACTACAGCCTCGTTCTCGAACACAAAAACGGTAAATATGTCTGGATGGGCCACAATGGCACACTGTTCCCTGACTTCCCTCTGATTACAGATGGAGAACCCGTGAAGATTGAGCGGAAACGATTGAAGCAGGCTTGGGACTTGGTGGGCTTCGCCGCGAGTAAGGATACGTCCAGGCCCGGCATGATGGGATTTTTCCTGGAAATCGAAAAAGATATTGTACGAACCATTACCACTGACGGCCATCGGCTGGCAATGTGTGCTCTGAAGGGGTTTGATAATGACACAAATACGAGCGCGCTCATACCACTCAGGGTGTTCCAACAAGCAACCCGTATTGCCGGCGCGGACGAGTGCACTATACAGATCAGTAAGAACAGCATCAGTTTCTCTTTTGGTTCTACCTATCTGGTCAGCACTCTTCTTGACGCCCAGTTCCCAAATTACCGGCGCGTGATCCCATCAAGCAATGATAAAGTGGTCCTCCTGCGCAAGGACGATCTGTACAACAGTGTGCGTCGAGTAAATATCTTTGCCTCGCGCGCATCACACCAGGTCGTCCTGGACTGCAAAGAGGCGGAGGTCAAGGTCAGCGCTCATGACCCTGAGCGATCCAGCAAGGGACGTGAGACGATCCCATGTGAGTATCTTGGCGACCACATGCAGATTGGATTTAATGCGACCTATCTCCAGGAGGCCCTGAGGTATGTCCGTGCGGAAGACATTAATCTTGCATTGGGCACACCAAACCGCGCTGCACTCATCACACCCGTGGAACAGGAAGAATCTTTTGAGTACACGATGTTGATTATGCCGGTCATGCTCAACACCTTCTAGTCCTAAATTTCTGAAGTGAACTTTGCTGTTGCATTCGGCGTACCACTCTGCTACGCTAGAAATGCGCCCAAGACTGCAAAGGAATGGAGATTCAAAGCTACAAAACACATAGCGCCAACGCCCAGAAGGTGCAGCGGAAGTGGTATGTCATTGACGCAGAGCAAGCCATAGTGGGACGTCTGGCCTCACGGGTGGCAACCATTTTGCGAGGCAAACATAAGCCGATCTTCACCCCCCATGTAGATACTGGGGACTACGTGATTATTGTCAATGCAGATAAAGTCCGCTTTACCGGTAACAAGGAGGATGCGAAGCTCTACTACAGTTACAGCGGCTATCCGGGCGGCTTGAAATCACGCACAGCACGTGCCGTGCGTGCGAAAAAGCCAGAACACCTCTTACGCCATGCTGTCAAAGGTATGCTGCCGAAAGGTGTGCTAGGCAGGCAAATGTTGACCAAGCTCAAGGTATACGCGAGTGCAGACCATCCCCATGGCGCACAGAATCCCGAAGAATTACCCTGCTAATCCCAAATAAATCCGAGTTGATCCGTTAATGGCCAACCTTACCGAGTTTGTCGCTATCGGCCGTCGAAAAACCTCAACGGCCCGCGTTTATATGCGTCCGGGCTCCGGTCGTGTGATTGTCAATCGCCGCTCGCTCGACGAGTACTTCAAGATGGAGACCAGAAGGCGCGTACTCCTGTCTCCCTTCGAAGTCACCGAAACCTCAGGAATGTATGACCTGGTGGTCAACGTAAGAGGTGGCGGACTTACCGGACAGTCCGAAGCGATCCGTCTTGGTGCATCGCGCGCGCTTGTCCAAGCCGATGAGGAACGCCGGAAAGCTCTTCGAGAGGCTGGATTTCTGACACGCGATCCCAGAATGGTAGAACGCAAGAAGTACGGACAACCCAAAGCCCGCAAACGCTTCCAATTCTCTAAACGATAACCAACAATCCCGCACAGGCTCTGATGCATGGCTGGGTGCCTCCCCGGTTGGCCCTGCAAGTGATGATCCTGGTGGTCTAACCCAATCCCCAAAATATGAGTAATCCCGTAACCGATCACGGTTCAACCCAACACCGGGTTTCTGTAGAAGATCTTCTAAAGGCTGGAACACACTTCGGCCACTTAACCAGTCGGTGGAATCCCAAGATGCGCAGCTACATCTTCATGCAGCGCAATGGAATCCACATCATCGACCTGTTACAGACCCAAAACCTGCTCTCGCGGGCAGCCGATACGGCGACACGCTTTGCCCGGCAGGGTAAATCTGTGCTTTTTGTCGGAACAAAAAAACAGGCAAAGCAAACCGTCCGGGAAGCCGCAGAGTCCTGCAACTCTCCCTTTGTTGTGGAACGCTGGCTCGGAGGAACATTGACCAATTTTCAGACGATCCGGAACAGTATCCGTCGTATGGAGAGTCTGGCCAAGATGGGCAAAGACGGAACGTTGGATCAGCTCAAAAAGAAAGAGCGCCTGATGAAATCCAGGGAACTGGAGAAGCTTCAGCGAAACCTCGGCGGTATCGCTGAAATGCCCCGAACTCCGGGGTGCCTCTTCGTCGTGGATATGCGCCGGGAACGCATCGCAGTCAACGAGGCACGTAAACTTGGTATCCCGGTAATAGCCATGGTCGATACCAACTGCGACCCTGATCTGGTGAATTACGTCATTCCCTGCAATGACGATGCTTATAAGTCCATCCAGATCATTTCGCATACGATTGCACAAGCCGTAAATGAGGGACGAAAACAGGCGGAGATCAACGCCGCCAACAAAAAAGCGGAACAGGAAAAGCGTCAGGAGGGACGAGGAAAGAAAAGGCCACGTAAATAATCTGAACTCTAGTCCTGCCTGGGTATCCGGCAGAAACTGTTCAAAAATACATAAACGGATTTAACTCCTACAAGCCTGCAAAAATCAACTATGCCACAGACTGGCGACCTACTCAAAACTCCGTGCGAAACTGTGTGACAGTGATTGTACCCGGAGCATGTCGTTTGCTGCTCCGGCATGAATGCTTTGGCTTAATGATCTCCTACTTTGGCAACCTGCTAAGATTTTAGCAACAACAAGACTACAACCAATGACTCAGGTCTCTATTTCAGCAAAGGATGTCAAGCGACTCCGCGACATGACCGGTGCAGGGATGATGGACTGCAAGCGGGCTCTCGGTGAAGCAGGTGGCGACCTTGATGCTGCCGTAGACCTTTTGCGTAAAAAGGGGCAGCGTGTTGCTGCGAAGCGTGCGGACCGTGAAGCACTCCAAGGACTCATTCTAACCCGCATCTCCGATTCCGGTCACACCGGAATCATCGTTGAGGTCAACTGCGAAACCGACTTTGTCGCTCGCAATGATGAGTTTGATGCCTTCGCTAATGCGGTGGCAGATCTTATTCTCTCATCACGCCCCGCTGACCTGGATGCGTTGCTGGCTTTGCCCTTCAGGAATGGCCGCACAGTTGGCGAAGCCTTGACAGATCTTACCGGCAAGATTGGTGAGAAACTGGGGATTCGGCGTTTTTCGCTCCTCTCTGTTCAGGAGGGTCAAGTGATCGACTATATCCATCCCGGCTCCCGCCTAGGTGTGTTAGTCACACTCTCAGGAACCGGTTCGCTCGAGGAAACAGGACGAAACGTCGCTATGCAGATTGCTGCATTAAACCCGCTTGCCGCGCACCGAAAGAACGTGCCCCAGACCATTCAGGACAAAGAGTTCGAGATCGGTAAAGAAGCGGCAAGGCTTGAAGGCAAGCCGGAGAACCTCCTGGACAGGATCGCCAGAGGTAAGCTGGAGCGCTTCTTCAAGGACAATGTCCTGGTGGAGCAGCCTTTTGTTAAAGATGCCTCGCTGCGCGTTCGGGATGTGCTGAAAAAGGCCGGAGCAAACGTTGGTGAATTTGTGCGCTGTGCACTGGGTGAGTGACCCCGCATGCGGTCACGACTATGCCGAATCCTGTACCTCAAAAACCTGTCTACAAGCGCGTGCTTGTGAAACTCAGTGGCGAAGCACTGCAGGGAGGGCTTTCTTTTGGTATCGACGACAGGGTGCTTACTGCCTGGGTCGGAGAGTTGCGTGCTGTAGCAGAAACCGGTGTAGAACTGGCCATTGTAATTGGCGGAGGCAACATATTCCGAGGGGTTTCAGATGCTACCCGGAATATGACCCGGGCGCACGGTGATTATATGGGCATGTTGGCCACCATGATCAATGCCATGGCCCTGCAGGATGCCTTGGAACAGCTGGGTGTGCAGACACGGCTGCAGTCAAGCATCAAGATGGAAGAAATTGCCGAGTCATTCATTCGCCGACGAGCTATACGCCACCTCGAAAAGGGGCGTGTGGTCATTTTTGGCGGGGGAACCGGCAACCCGTACTTTACTACGGACACTGCTGCTGCACTTAGAGCTTTGGAGATTGGCGCGGATGTGCTCATCAAGGCTACTCGAGTGAGCGGAATCTATTCGGCTGATCCAGAGCAACACAAGACCGCAAAACACTATGCTACGATTGCCGGCCATGAGGTCATTCGCCGGGGACTGAAAGTTATGGATAAGACCGCCTTTACGTTGTGCGAGGAATCCAAGATGCCCATCGTAATCTGCAACGTGAATGAACCTGGCAACCTGCAGCGAATTGTTCGCGGAACGAAAGTGGGCTCTTACGTACATTGGGGGTAGCCTCCCTGCCATCACCATGTTAGACGAATTACTGGAATTAATACTGTCAGATGCTGTAGACCATATGGAGCGCTCAATGCAACATCTAGGCAAAGAGTTGCGAGCTGTCCGGGCGGGTCGAGCAACCCCTGCTATGCTGCAGAATGTCAGGGTTGAATTCTATGGCAGTGTTTCTCCCCTGAATCAACTGTCCTCCATAAGCGCCCCACAGCCGGATCTTTTGGTTGTGTCACCATGGGATAAGTCCTCCATTGACGCCATTGAGAAAGCGGTAATGTCCGCTAATCTGGGACTGAACCCCTCCAATGACGGCGTGATCATCCGGGTACCGGTCCCTCCCCTGACGGAAGAGCGTCGGAGAGAGCTCTGCAAGCGGGTACGGCAGATCGGTGAGCAGTCAAAGATAGCCATCCGCAATATCCGACGCAGCACCAAGGACGAGTTAAAGACTACTCAGGAGGAAGAACACCTTTCGGAGGACATGCGATATCTGGCCGAAGATCGACTACAAAAGGAAACAGATCGTTTCGTGTCAGCGATCGACAAATTTCTTCGTCAAAAGGAAGGGGAAATTATGGAAGTATAGGAGAGGTGCCGGAGCGGCCTAACGGGCTCGCCTGGAAAGCGAGTGTACCCTAACCGGGTACCGAGGGTTCGAATCCCTCCCTCTCCGCAAACCATGCAGGCATATGCAACAGACACTGTTCTCTGCCCCTTGGAACCCCCATGCCAGGCTTGCCTGATAGGGTAACGAAGAACGTGGTTGGAAGCTTGCCAACCATGTTCACCGGAGATCAAAGCTGTTCACCTCCGGCCACAAGACATTTTGCCCATGAGCCGTCAAAAAATTGTTGGCCTGACTGCTCCGAGCGGTGCTGGAAAGTCCAGCATTGCCCAGCGGGTCCTGGATGCATTTCCCAGTATGCACCTGGCAGTCTCGGTGACGACGCGTTCCCCGAGGCCTTATGAGAAGCACGGCAAGGATTATTTCTTTGTTTCATTACCTGAGTTTGAGCGTCTCCTTGCGGAGGGTGCACTCCTCGAGTACGAGGAGGTCTACCCCGGCTGTTTCTACGGTACTCCACATTTCACCTCAAAAGAAGCCGGGGGACCGGTCCTCCTGGATATCGACGTTAAGGGGGCCGCGAATGTCCGCTCCTCCATCGGGGGTTTTTTTATCTTCGTAGCCCCTCCCTCTGAAGCTGAACTGGAAAGACGTCTGCGTGACCGGGGGACAGAAACGGACAAAACCCTGCTCACACGCCTCCAGAGAGCCAAGACCGAACTCGCTTACGCGGATCAGTTCGATGCCCTCGTTGTAAACAATTCTCTCGATGAGGCTGCTGCTGAGGCTATTTCCCTGATTGAGTCCTACCTCCAACAATGAGTGAGTCCAGTCGAATTGGTGACTTGCAGGGTAAGCGCCTCCTCCTGGGGGTGAGCGGTAGCATCGCTGCGTACAAAGCCGCCGAGATCACCCGGACCTTACGTAAACTTGATGCTGAAGTACAGGTTATCACAACCCGGGATGCTGCTCAGTTTGTCACAGAAACAACCCTGTCGACCCTGTCTGGCCGCCGCGTGCTTACAGAACTCACCGACAGTGGAGACGAGGATGCCTGGACCAAACATATAACCTTAGGCCATTGGGCAGACCTTTTTCTTATCGCTCCGGCCACTGCGCAAACTGTGGCAAAGCTGGTTCACGGGTTTGCAGACAACATGCTTACTGCAACCGCATTGGCCGCTCGCTGCCCTGTGCTTGTGTGCCCGGCAATGGATCATGATATGTACCTGCATCCTGCAGTAAAAGCAAACATTCTCGCCCTACAGGAATTGGGTTATAAGGTGTTGGAACCTGGCTACGGGGAGCTGGCCAGTGGCCTCGTGGGAGTCGGGCGCCTCCCCGATGTAGAGGATATCCTTGTACGTCTTGCTGAACTCCTGCCCGGAGAGCTTCGTGGCAAGCATGCTCTGGTTACTGCCGGGCCTACCTATGAGCCAATAGACCCTGTCCGGGTTGTCTCCAACCATTCGACCGGGACCATGGGATTCACGCTTGCCAAAGATCTTGCCAGACGCGGAGCCCGAGTTACGCTGGTCACAGGTCCGACTTTACTCAAGACCCCGGACCGTGTCCACCGGGTTGATGTTCTCACAAGTGCGGAGATGCTCGAAGCCGTCCTGGTTCATCAGAGCGCGGACTTTGTATTTATGGCCGCTGCTGTAGCAGATTATACGCCCGCTGAATTTCATACCTCAAAGATTAAGAAAGAGGCCGATCAACTCGTACTCAAACTGCGTCGCACCACCGACATCCTCGCAGAACTCGGAAAGCATCGCCAGGAGCATCAAACCCTAGTAGGGTTCGCCATGGAAACCGAAAACGATCTGACTAATGCCCGCCGCAAGCTGGTTGAAAAAAACCTGGACTGGATTGTGCTCAATAACCTGACCGAGGACGGTGCCGGGTTTGGTACAGGGACCAATCGAGTGACGCTCTTGGGAAAAGACGGCTCCTCCTACCCTTTATCTGTAATGCCGAAGGAGGAGGTTGCTACGGCTCTCCTTGATCGTGTTTTAGCAGATTGTGCATAATCTGTTGAAATTTGGCGGATAACTTCGCCCCTTTTCTTCGAGCATTTTGTCTTGGGCGGGTTAAACTCTCGCGGGTTGTATCACGATTTTTGCATAACATGGTTGAGTTACTTCACGGCCTGAGGGACTGTCTGTATGCAGAGGCAGAAATGCACGGTCCTCTTGTGCCGGTCGAGCCTCCTGGAGGCTTTGCTCAGAGGATTACAAACCTGATCCCCCTAGAGAACCCCGTGCGGGCTATCTCGTCCCTAGAAGATCTCCGACATTATGTGGAGACATCTTTCCTGGTTCCGATCGATGCCTCGCGCACTAATGCCGTCTTTGGCGAAGGCAGTGCTCAAGCACGGATCATGCTCGTGGGAGAGGCTCCTGGTGCTGACGAAGACCGACTAGGTCGACCTTTTGTCGGTAGAGCGGGGAAACTTCTGGATAAGATGATTGCCGCCATCCAACTATCCCGGGAAGAGCTCTTTATTGCAAACATTTTGAAATCCAGACCTCCGAGGAACCGGAATCCTGAACCACAGGAAATAGCGGCTCACTTACCGGTGCTGTACAAACAGATGGCACTTATCCAGCCCGATTTCATACTTTGCTTAGGCAAAGTTGCCGGAGAAACATTGCTCAACACCAAGAGCACATTAGGTTCCCTTCGAGGAAAAGTTCACGATTATCACGGCATCCCGCTGCTTGTAACGTACCACCCGGCAGCCCTCCTGCGTAATCAGCGTTGGAAGCGGCCAGCCTGGGAAGACCTGCAGCTATTGCAAAAACTGTACATAACGGGCCCGGCCCTTCAATAATTTCCCCTTACCATGCAATACGAAGCCTCTCGCCCTCAAGGCCCGGTACTGGTTCAGAACCTGCAGGACTACTCCGGGCGCGTTCCACCCCAGGCAGTGGATGTCGAGCAGTACGTCCTAGGCGCGATGCTGATTGATTCTGAGGCCGTAAATATTGCATCCGCAATCCTGCCTTCGGACTCATTTTATTTGCCCAAACACGCGCGGATCTATCAGGCGATCTGCGATCTTTTTGAAAAAGGACAACCCACGGACCTCATTACGGTTGCGGAGCAGTTGAAGAAATCCCGACATTTGGATATGGTCGGTGGATTCCCTTACCTGGACGAGCTCACCGAGCGCGTTGCGACTTCAGCAAATGCTGAGCATCACGCGCGTATCCTAAACCAGAAAGCGCTTTTACGAAAGGTCATCGAAACGATGAGTAAGCGCATCACTCAGGCATATGATCCAGCAACCGATGCCTTCGAACTTCTCGATCAGACTGAAACAGACCTTTTTACAATCTCTGAGAGTCAGGTGCGACGCTCGGCAAAAAACTTGACGGATGTCGTGCGGGATACCATCCATCACCTCCAGAATATCTCTGCACATGATGGTAAACTCACTGGTGTAACTAGCGGCTTCAGCGAACTGGATGAGTTGACGGGTGGCTGGCAGGACTCGGACCTGATAATCATTGCCGGGCGTCCCTCTATGGGAAAATGTGTTGACGCGGATACACCGATCCTGCAATCTGACGGGAGACTGGTCCGCATAGCTGACCTGTATGATCAACAGAATGCTCGCTTACTCACACTGGGGGAGGATCATCGTTTTTCCATAACTACGCCCTCTGCGTACATAGATGATGGACTCAAGCCCGTCTACCGGGTCTCGACTCGCCTTGGCCGCGCCGTCAGTACGACGCTCACGCACCCCTTTCTCACCCCCCGAGGCTGGCAGCCTTTGGGCGAACTCACACCTGGCTGTGCCATAGCGGTTCCGAGTGAGCTTCCAGTATTTGGGGTCAAAACAGTTCCTGATGCTCATATCTCACAACTTGCTGCATCTATTCTGTACCCACATCGCGTGATGCGCCCAATGCCGGACGCTCGTGGAACACTTGTAAAATCCCGGGGATTGCAGCAACTGCCTGACTGGACCTTTGCGCTTGATCATGCCTGTCTGAAAAGTTTTGTAGATCAACTGCTTGCAATAAAAAAGGCGATCAATGTGTCCTCCCGGCAGCTCGCCCAGCAACTGGCTCATCTGCTGCTGAGGTTCGGTATTCTGGCCCGAGTCCAGCACAAGGCAGGAACTTGGACCATGATCCCCATGGGGTCAGGCCGAGGGGGTGAAAAAAATCGACAGATCGTTTACGACGAAATCACGGACATTGAAGCTCTTGGCCTCCGGCCGGTGTTTGATCTAACCATTGATGAAACACATAATTTTGTGGCTTCCGATGTCTGTGTGCACAACACGGCCTTTGCGTTAGCTTGTGCGCGTAACGCAGCAATGCATTCTGAAAAACCAGTGGGTTGTGCGATCTTCTCCATGGAGATGAGTGCACGACAGTTGGCCCAGCGTTTGCTGACATCGGAGGCTCGCGTCAACTCGCAAGCCGCACGCACAGGTAAGCTACGCCAGACCGACTTCGATGCTGTCGTGCGGGCGGCAAACAATTTTGCCCATACACGAATTTTTATTGATGACACCGCTGGCCTCGGAGTGCTAGAGCTGCGTGCCAAATGCCGTCGTCTAAAATCCGAACACGATATCGGCCTTGTATTGGTTGACTACCTGCAGCTAATGCAGGGCCGATCGAAAGACAATCGTGAGCAGGAGATTGCGAACATTTCCAGATCCCTCAAAGGGCTTGCAAAAGAGCTGGATATTCCTGTGATCGCACTCAGCCAGCTGAACCGGAACGCCGAAGACAGGAAGGATAAGCGACCACAATTGTCTGATTTGCGAGAAAGTGGTGCAATAGAACAGGATGCCGATGTCGTTGCGTTTATCTACCGTGCATCCTACTACGGAATTGATCTCGACAAGAACAACGAGTCAACGGACGGTATTGCGGAAATCATCGTCGGCAAACATCGGAATGGGCCGACAGGGACGGTGAAGCTCTCCTTTCTCAAGGACTACGCCCGCTTCGAAAATCTGGAGCAATACCGTAAACCGGAGGAGCAGGACCTTATGTTTTCTGATGGAGATCAGGCTCCTTTGTGAGAGGTGACGGACGGATTCGAACCGCCGTACAAGGCTTTGCAGGCCTCTGCCTAGCCACTCGGCCACGTCACCATGTGTGTGCACGCCCGGCAGGACTCGAACCTGCAACCTGCGGATTCAGGTTTGTGTCGGTTTCCCGACTCCCTGGACTATCCCTTCACCTTTTTCAGTAACTGAACGAAGGTGGTGGCCGTCTAGTCTCTACACCTTCCCTCTTGGGGCTTGGCTCGGGATTACCGTAAGCAGAAGCTCCGTAGGCTTCCCCGAATTTGACCACTTACACGCCAGCCGTTTCCGGCCAGCGGCCCGCTTTTTTGCAGAAGTCCGCTGCTCTATCCTGTTGAGCTACGGGCGCCTGTATGTAATAGAACTGATCTATCCGCACCAGTCGGGGCGGCCGGATTTGAACCGACGACTTCTGCGTCCCAAACGCAGCGCTCTACCGGGCTGAGCTACGCCCCGAATCGGGCCATTCAGCGGGTAGCGGCTTTTAATTCCGCTTGTACGTCCTGCTGAGGGACCATTTTTTCCCTGAAGCGAAAACTCCCGTTCGGCTTTTTCTCCGCAATAATGAGTTTGGCCATCACTTCGCGCTTTTGACGGCGTTTGCGGACCTTGTCCCCGAAAGATTGCTTCTTGGCCATCCTTACTTGATCTCTTTGTGCAACGTGTGTTTGCGCAACACAGGATTATATTTCTTGAGCTCCAGTCGACCAGACGTATTGCGCCGGTTCTTTACCGTGGAGTACCGGCTCGTGCCTGGCGCCTCCGTACACTGGAGGATCACATTGAGCCGAACATCTTTTCCTTTTCGTGCCATTATCGCAACCTTATGTATCTAAATGCGGACGCCCTGCTTACGGGCTTCACGCAACACCGCCTCAACACCCTTCTTGTTGATGGTTTTTATTGTACTTGCCGAGACCCTTAAGGTCACCCACCGTTTTTCTTCCGGCAGGAAGAACCGTTTGGTCTGCAAGTTTACTCCAAAGCGCCGACGCGTTTTATTGTGCGCATGTGAGACATTATTGCCTGACATGGGCCCCTTGCCTGTTAGACGATCTTTTCGTGCCATCACTGCCTTTTCTCTTTTGGGCGGCCCGGTTTTATGTATAGGTTCGCCAGACGTTCCCGCTAACGATCCTGGGCTACCGCCCTCGCTGGTTCAATCCGGGCAGCGCGCCACGCTGGATACAGCGCTGCCACCAGGCAAAGGCCAAAAGATACGGTTGCTATTAGCATCAGGTCCAGAGCCTGGATAGAAACAGGATAGGTCTCAATAACAAATGACTCCGCTCCCTGCAACGGTACAAGCTCAAAGTACTTCTGCACCAGCACAAGCCCCAACCCGATCACGAACCCAGATCCAGCACCAAGCGCCCCAATCAACCCGCCCTGTATCAAAAAAATCCGGCGGATATCACGAGCGGATGCTCCCATCGCCTGCAAAACCCCTACATCCCTCCTTTTCTCAACAACTACCATAGAGAGTGATCCCACAATATTGAAGGCCGCGACCACGCTGATTAATATCAATATGAGTGATGCACCCCATTTTTCCAGACGCATTACGTCATACAGGGACTGTTGAAGGTCATACCAGGTTTGAACCTTCAGTTCATCCGGGTACAGTGCTTCCAAGCTCCGCTTGACTGCGCTGGCATGCTCCAGATCAGAGAGGCGCAGTTCCACCCCAGTCACTGCGTCGCTCATGTGAAAGAGGCGCTGGGCCTCCTCCAACCCAATAAACACATGCGTGTTATCATAGGTCTCTTCCAGTTTGTACAGACCACGAACATCAAAGGGGCGGATCGGCGGCGGCGAAAACACACGGGTAAGCATCAGTCCCAATCCTTGCGCAGAAAAAAGCGTTACCCGGCTGATTTCTGGCCCTGGAGAAAGTCCCAGCCGCTGACCAAGGCTGAGCCCCATGATCAAGCCTCGTTCAGCGGTATCGAACTCCCCAATCACGATGCCCTCTCTTACCGTGTTTCCCATTACTCCCCGTACGATCACAACACGATTGACCTCTGTTCGACTGGTTGGTACCAGGAGTGCTTTGCCTTCGACATAGGGCTCTGCACTTATTACCTGGGGTAGCTGCAGAGATTGATCTACTATTCCATTTGCTTCTACCTGTCGCAACCCGCTCCCTGCCTCGGCAACTATGCGAACATGTGGATCCAGGGAAACGAGTAAATCACGTACAACATCATAGAACCCATTCATGACCGAGAGAACCACAATCAACGCAGCAACCCCCACGGCCACTCCGGTGACCGAGATACCGGAGATCACGGTGATCAGACGAACACGCTGCCGGCTGCTCAGGTACCGCCGTGCGATGAACAGCCGGTAATCCATCACTGTCTCCCCGCCCCTGGCGTCAGTTTAGGTTCTCCTGTGGTAAACCAGTCATCGGGGACCTCCTCGGGCATCCGAATACTGCGCGTAACAACCTCATACGGACGCCCAAGCGCACGTTTGCGGGTTGACAGCACCAGTTCACCAACAGGTGTAACGTAACGCGTATAGTCTCTCCACTCGAATGCACGGAGTGGTGCATCCGGCCCATCTGCAGGAGTGCGATACTTCCATTGAACAATTCTCCCCGTCTCGCGGGCAACGTACAGATACACCTCGTCTGTCGGTGCGCGATCCGGTAAGGTGAACCGGATGCGTAGTACATCCACGACTTCGTTGGACGAATCAGGCAGGAATGCCCGTTCAACCCCCGCATCAAACAGCCGCATTGGTGTTAAAAGCCAAAAGGTGTCATTTACGAACCGCTGGAAAGCATCTGCAACACGTGTTGCCGTTTCTTTATTGCCGACCTCTGCACCACCCCAATAAACCTTTCCCTGTCGCGTATCCACGTCAAAGAGAATAACGTAGGGTTCTCCCGTCGGTCCTGGTGTTTCCAAGCGGTACTGGTTTGTCTTTCGATTCCACAGATGGCGAATCACACGACCGGGCAGGCGATTCACTTCTGTGCCGTAACTGAAAGCCAGATAGGGCACCCTCGACCACACATCAGGTCCTCCGGCGGCCTCAAACACTCTCTGGGCGAGCGAATCTGCGACGGGGTCCTCCTGCGCCCAAACCGTAACAGTTATGAACAGACTTAAACCAAAAACTACTGCTTTCTGCATTTTCAATCCGTTTTCCGTCTATACGTTGAATCGAAAGAGAATAACATCACCATCCTGAACTACGTATTCTTTACCTTCCGAGCGCATGATGCCGGAGGTTCGAGCCGCTGCTTCTGAGCCTACACGAACAAAGTCCTCTACATGTACGGTTTCAGCACGAATAAATCCGCGCTCGAAGTCACTATGTATCTGGCCTCCTGCCTGCGGTGCACATGTTCCTGCCACAACCGTCCATGCTCGCGATTCTTTTGGCCCATGTGTAAAGAATGTAATCAAATTCAGCAATCTGTAAGCCGCTTGAATCAGGCGCTGCAGACCACTGGACGAAAGTCCTTCACTTTCTAGGAAAGCTGTTTTCTCAGTATCATCCAACTCGGCTAGCTGCGCCTCAAACTCTGCGCTTAAAATTAAACATTCTGCCTGTTCACTGTTGGCAATGTCACGGACCTGTTCGGCCCATGCGTTCCCCTCGGGTAAATCCGACTCTCCCACATTGGCAACATAAAGAACGGGGCGTCTGGTTAGCAAAAACATTTCGTCGATGCAGCGCTGCTCTTCTCTGGTGAGTTCTGTCAGCAGCCGCGCCGCCTTTCCCTGGGCCAAATGAGTCGTTAGCCGCGCACCCAATGCTGCCGTCATCCCCGCCGCTGCATCCCCGCCTTTCGCTGCTTTCTGCCATTTTTCCGTGAAGCGCTCTGCCGTCTCTAGATCCTTCAGCAACAGCTCTGTATTGATGATTTCTATATCTCGCCCGGGGTCTACTTTACCGGCCACATGCGTGATTCCCTCAGACTCAAAACACCGCACAACATGCACGATGGCATCTACCTGCCGGATATGTCCAAGAAAAGCATTCCCGAGGCCTTCTCCTCGTGAGGCACCAGCCACTAAGCCTGCGATGTCTACAAACTCTATCGTCGTGGGAATAACCCGGGCAGACGAGTTCGTGGCAAACAGTCGGTTCAGCCGCTCATCTGGTACTGGCACGACCCCGCGATTGGGATCAATGGTGCAAAATGGGTAGTTCGCAGCAACAGCGCCTGCACCGCTAAGCGCATTAAAGAGCGTGGACTTACCAACATTCGGCAGTCCAACAATACCACAATTGAGGGGCATCACCGAACGACAATTGAATCTATAGGGGAATCATCTGCATGATCAAACCTGAACCGCTCTGACATTGATGCTCGGTTAGAACATGTTCGGCCCGGCACCTACACGGGGCCCGCCTTCAATGATCCTGAGCTCTGGTCGGAGCAGCGTCTTTATACGTCTCAACCGGCATTGGTGTGCATACCCGTTTGATCCTGGGTTTTTGCAAGCCTCCAGAGCATGTTTGACACATCCCGATCTATGCACGGAAAGTCCCCGATGGTGATCACAGCAACGTGTGATCAAAAACATGAGACCACCTCCCGGGGACCATGTCGGAACCGACGGACTCGCTCACGGAAAAGCAGAAAGCCTTGGTCACACGTTTCGTTGATAACACCTAACGACAGGCCTACACCCTTGCGTGTAACTGCGGAGATATGGGCTAAATGGCGGCTTCATTAGGCCGCAACAGCATCGGTTAGATCCGTACGGGCTCGCCTCTAACGGTTATTATTGCGTGCCTTGAGGATTTCGTTTATAGCTATGAGAACCAGATCATCCACCGTCTCCTCCACTGCTTTTTTACTCCCATAATAGTCTGACCGACTTAGAATCCCTCCTTGTTCGAAGGCAAGGATGGGGAAACCTGTCCCCTCTGGAGCGCGATAGTATAAGAGTATCTCGAGTTCATAGCTCACTGCACACAACTCCGGATAGATGGCTATCGTATTAAAAAGCAGAGCGAATGGAGTGTCGCTTACATTATCCGTTACAACAAGGCTCGCCTGTTGCAGCGCGAGTTCAATCCTTGCCTTGAGCGTTCTTTCGAACGGAAGACAGCTCCTGGCTTCTCCTTCCGCCTCCGTGGCTACGATTACGTTGAGGCTTTCTATCGAAGTCAAAATTTCAGGGTTCGAGTATTGTCCCCGGGCAGGAGCAGCTGCAACAACCAAGACCACTATGGTATAGATCAGATGCCGCATAAGATAGCGTTCGGTCGCGAATAACTTGAATGGGCACAGGGCCCCCCACAAAGATAGGGCCTTTTCGTGATGTAAGAACGAAGTCGACCACCCGGAACCTACCTTCTCGTAGTTGGAATCAGTTGTATTGGATGGGTAATTCGCGGCACCTGCACCAAGATTCGCGTTAAAGAGCATGGACTTTCCAGCACCGGACAATCCGGCAATCATAGCGTGCACAGACTAACAAGCCATTGATTCTGTACAGGACCACCAGCTGCCTGCTTATATCCTTGGTTCTAAGCGGGTTTTCCGCCTTAGCACAGACCTCACAGCTGCAGGTCGGGCTTGGCGCATGGCCGGGTGCTGGACTTCAAGTGGGACATGTTCAAACCCGCAGTGTCTTCTCGCTTGAAGTGATCGCTTTCGTTGATACTGAACTCTGGGAAGAACGAACGCCCGTGCATATCTCCGCAGGCATCGGGTCTGCACTGCGCCCTTTGGGGATCCTGCGCGTTATCGGGCGGGCAAATTACGCGTATGATCTTTACCTCGGTGTGCGCTTTGGCCCTGCACTAACTTTCCTGCAAAACGCCTCACGTGCGGAAAAAAACCGTCAATTCAGCCTTTTTCTCGATCCATATATTCGATACACCGGCTCACTGGGCCGACAAACCGTCTTCGCTGAAATCGGCTCACAACGCCCGGCGTTTCGCTTTGGGCTTTGGATTGCTTTGTGATTTGATTTCGTTTGAAGAGATTACATTCTTTTCCTGCGTATTATGAGCAATCTTTACGAATAATGTGCAGAGGAAGCAACATAGCCTGATGCGTCTATCTTGGAATGAGATTCGAACCCGTGCTGCTGCGTTTGCCGAGGATTGGCAAGATGCGGTATATGAAAAGGGTGAGACTCAAAGCTTCTACAACGACTTCTTTAATGTATTTGGTGTGCGGCGGCGTACAGTCGCGCGCTACGAGGAACATGTAAAAAAGCTAGATAACCACTCCGGTTACATCGACCTGTTTTGGCCTGGTGTCCTGATTGTTGAGCAAAAGAGTGCCGGACGTAGTCTTGGGAAAGCCTACGAGCAGGCTGGTGAATACTTTGATGCTCTTCCAGAAAATAAGCGCCCCAGGTACATCCTGGTGAGCGATTTTCAAACCTTCGAACTCCACGATCTGGATGAACGGGAGATGGTTTCCTTTTCCCTTGCGAAGTTGCATGACAGCGTCGAAGCATTTGGTTTTATTCTCGGTGTGCAGCGCCGGGTTTTTCGGGATCAGGATCCAGTCAACATCAGGGCTTCTGAGTTGGTTGGGCGATTGCACGACATGCTCAGTGAGGCGGGGTACCGGGGACATGATTTGGAACGGTTTCTGGTGCGGATTGTCTTTTGCCTGTTTGCGGATGACACCGGAATCTTTGAGCCCCGAGATATTTTCTTTGATTTTATCGCGGAACGGACAAGAGAAGATGGTTCAGACCTTGGACCGTGGCTGGCACAGCTGTTTCAGGTGCTCGACACTCCGGAGGCTGAGCGCACTGTTGCCTTGGATGAGGATCTGGATCGATTTCCATATGTGAATGGCGAATTGTTCAAGGGGATGCTCCGCATCCCCTCGTTTGATTCAGCGATGCGCCAAGCCCTCTTGGACGCCTGTCTGTTCGACTGGTCGAATATTTCGCCGGCAATCTTCGGCGCACTGTTTCAATCGGTGATGGATCCGGTAGAGCGTCGTGCTCAGGGAGCACATTATACGACCGAGAAAAACATCCTTAAGGTGATTGAGCCGCTCTTTCTGGATGATCTGTGGGCTGAGTTTGATCGATTGCGATCCAGAAAAGACACACGCAGAGCCTTTGATCTTCGGACGTTTCAGGGAAGATTGAGTCAGATGCGGTTTTTTGACCCGGCTTGCGGCTGTGGCAACTTTCTCATTATCGCATACCGGGAATTGCGCCTGCTTGAGACCGAAATATTGAAAGAAATACATTCCAAGTCTTGGGCCAACCGGCAGATAGAGTTGGCTGCTTCCGATCTGTCACGGATCAACGTAGACCAATTTTACGGGATTGAGATCAGCGAATTCCCAGTGCGGATTGCTGAGACCGCATTGTGGATGATGGATCACATCATGAATAATCTTCTCAGTCTCGAGTTTGGTCAAACGTATACGCGAATTCCTCTGGAGGCATCACCACATATCGTTCACGGGGATGCGCTGGAGATGGACTGGTCTGAGGTTCTTCCCGCAGAGGAATGTTCCTTCGTATTCGGGAATCCTCCTTTTGGAGGTGCTAAATACCAAAGCAAGTCCCAGCGGTCACAGGTACATCGAGTTGCGGCGTTAGGGAAAAGCGGGGGAACGCTCGACTATGTGACTGCATGGTTTATCAAAGCGGGGGAATATACCCGCGTTGGTGAAGGCCGAATCGGATTTGTCGCGACCAATTCCATCACACAGGGGGAGCAGGTAGGGCAGTTCTGGCCAATTCTATTCGAGCGCTGTCAGCTGGAGCTTGCCTTTGCCCATCGCACGTTTGCGTGGGGGTCGGATGCACGTGGAAAGGCACATGTACATGTCGCCATCCTTGGTCTTGACCTTAGGGAACGCGTCCGAACCGACAAACGTCTGTTCAGCTACCCCGATATCAACGGAGAGCCGCTTGAAAGCCAGCATTCAGCACTTTCTCCTTATCTGTTTGATGCCAGCGGTCTAGAAAACCCACACATTACCGTACGTGAGGCAAGTCGTCCGATCAACGGGCTAGGAAAGATGATCACTGGTTCACAACCCATTGATAAGGGGCGCTATATTTTTGATGAAAAGACTCGGGCCGAATTTCTAGAAATTGAGCCAGGTGCGGCCCCGTTCATACGTCCTTACATAGGAGCGCGTGAATTTCTACAAGGTAAGATGCGGTGGATTTTAGCTCTGCATGACGCGCCACCGAATGTGCTGGCACAGCTACCCCATGTTAGGAAACGGATTGCTGCTGTCCGTGCTTACAGAGAGGCCAGCAAGAGAACTTCCACTAAAAAGCTCGCTAAAACTCCCACACTATACCAGGTGAATGTCATCCCGGATTCTCCGTTTCTGGTGATTCCAGAAGTTAGTTCTGAACGGCGGGAATATGTGCCCATAGGCTGGTTGAACCCGCCTGTGATTCCAAGTAACAAGTTGAAAATATTGCCTGATGCAACGCTTCGTGACTTTGCGCTCCTGACCTCTACTATGCACATGGCATGGATGCGTATCGTGACGGGAAGACTGAAGAGCGATTACATGTACTCGGTCGGGGTGGTGTATAATACTTTTCCTATGCCTCCCGAATCGAATTGGTTGAAACTGGAGCCTCTCGCTCAAGCGATTCTTGATGCCCGGGCTGCACACTCGGATGCAACACTAGTCAACCTCTATGATCCGGATCTCATGCCCCCCAATCTTCGCCACGCACATCAAAAACTTGACCGTGCAGTAGACAAGCTTTACAACCGACGTGGATTCAACTCGGAAGCTGATCGTATCAAACACCTCTTCACGCTCTATGAAAAAATGCTGACCCCCCTCATTGCGAGCGTGAAAAGCAAGCGTCGCCAGAGATCTTGATTGAGCCACGGACACGTGGCTGACATGTGAGTGGTCCTCCTTGTGTGTGTCTCTGAACCGATCAATGGATTAAAGCGGCTAGGCATCAACTCATCGCCTGCTGATAGGGGCTCTTGCACCTTCAAGGCAGAGACCGCTCTTTGAGTAGCATTTACTACAAAAACTCCTGATCCGCGACGAAGCGTAGAGAAAACCTTTAAAAAGGGTTCTACCGCGAATGTTGTGGATAGAGGTCTAGATTTCTGCAGAAAAAAAGAATCGCAGATCTGAAGTTTTCAATTTTTTTGTACCCTCTGCCGATAGTTTTGACCTCCTGGATCTTCCCCCTGATTCGCTCCGCCCTGACGTTGGATTGTTCATGGCAAAGTGCATTACACACGCCTGTCAGATGTCGTTCAAACATCTCCGCTACTTTCATGATCTCCTTCACGGCCGCTTCTTTCACACTTTCAAACCAGCGTTGGAAGTACTGCTTTGCATCGGACAATGCTTTGCATTCGAAGATCGCCTCGAACTCCTCTCGCAACCGCCTGGAGACGCTGACCTGCAAGTTGGCTTCCTGGATAACTTGGAAAACCTCGTCTTGTTTTTGCGTTCGATTCTGTTCGTTTTTCACGAGCGCATAGCGACGGTATTTGAGTTCCTTATGCTGCTTCACGGCTCTGCGGCGAACCTGATCAATCCCTTTGTTGAGACACTGGATCAAATGAAAGCGATCGTGGATCAGACTGGCTTTGGGGAATAACCCTTGGACCGTGGTAATGTAGGCCTTCCACAGATCCCTCGTAATGGTCTTAACCCTTCCCCTTTTCTCTGCCAGAAAACGATTTAACAGGATTTTTGTGCTGACTTTGTCCCGGCCTTCCCCAACATCAATGACCACGCCACGTTTCGAATCAATAACAATGGTTACGTAGCTTGCCCACGCTGAAATGCCTTCTCATCTACGCTCAAATGCGCAATATCGTCCAGCGACCTCCGCTTCATCCCACGCGCTACACTGCGGTGCATGATGCAACTGACAGTGTCAAACTTACTCCGAAGTAGCTTCGCCGTCTTCGTCTGGTTCTTTGTCGCTTTCAGCAAATTAATCGTCCAGCGCTCAAACGCATCCGTAAATCGATTCGAGGCACTCGCCCAGGGCGTCTTAATCGTCCTCACACCCACATCTACCCGGGGAACCCGACAATGGACAAAACACTTGAATTCATAGCACTCCAAATGCCGCCAAGTCCGCGCTTTCCGATGATCATAGAGCGTCCCGATCTCTCCCGTCTCGTGGCAAACCAACGCACCCCCAAATGCGATATGTAGATGTCAATCCGCTGAATCTACTCATCCAATAGCATCTTGTCAATCTTCCAGTCGTTCCCCAATCCCAAGGTGAGGCGCGTCAAATCCAGATAAGTGTCTATATGATTGCGCTATATTTTGATGAAGCCCAAGTTTAATCATTCCACACTAATTGCGGTAGAACCTATCAAACAAATAGCCCATCATGAACTGGCTGATTCCTCGGATATCAGGCGAAACGGATGACCCGATACAAATAGATCTCTCGCCGGGCAGATGTGTCTTTGTGGTAGGCGCCAACGGCGCTGGCAAGTCGGCCTTATTTCAACAGCTGGTTGTCGTCGCTGATAAGCAGTGCCGCGTAATTCGCCGCCTTTCAGCGCACAGGCGTAATTGGCTCCCGTCGGGGACTGTTGAGATCTCTCCTAGCTCACGCGAAAAATATGAAAAAGACAGACTGTATTGGGAGAATAAGCAGGAGTCTCAATGGATAGAACAGTATCCAGGCAAAGGGCTGTCCTCTATTTTGTTTGACCTGCTAGACAAGGATTCCTTGCACGCGCGGTCTATCAGAGATGTGGTGAAGTATGGGGCTTGCTCTGAAGTCAAGGAGCTTGAGTCCTCCCCTTTTGATAAGATCAACGAGCTATTGGCGCAGGGGAATCTGGAGGTATCAATACATCCTGTCGCGGGCGGGAGCATAGTCGCCCAGCCCACAGATTCCGGAATAGAGCCATACAGTATTGCGCAGATGTCGGATGGAGAGAGAAATGCCGTCATACTTGCAGCCACCGTACTCACTGTTGAGCCTGGCACGATTGTGGTGATAGACGAGCCGGAGAGACATCTTCATCGCCGCATCATTGTGCCCCTCCTGTCTGCCATGTTCCAAGAAAGGCAGGACTGTGTTTTCGTCGTTGGGACACATGAGGTTGAGCTACCGATGACTCATCCGGAGGCAGATGTTCTCGCCGTGCGATCATGCAAATGGTCAGGGAATACCCCCAAAGCATGGGACATCACGTTAATCGGTGAATCCGAGGGCCTGCCGGGAGACGTCAAACGAGCCATTCTGGGAAATCGGCGCAAAATACTTTTTGTGGAAGGTGGCGCTAACAGTCTGGATGTCGGCCTTTACAGCGTGCTATTCCCGGATGTATACGTAGAGCCCGTAGGAAATTGCAGGGAGGTTGAATATGCTGTACGGGGTCTCGAAAAATCGCCGGGGCACCATCATATTAAGACATTCGGACTCATTGACCACGACGGCCGACCCCAGGAACAAATTGAGGCGCTTGCCGGAAAACGAATATATGCACTCGAGGTCCAGATGGTAGAGTCGCTGTACTACTGCTCAGATGCAATCACTGCCGTGGCCGAAAGACAAGCAGAGTCCTACGGGCTTAGCGCCAGCACTTTGATCGAGGCGGCCAAGGAAGCCGTGTTGGAGATCCTTACGCAAGGCAAGACCACTCAAATCATGGCTGCGCGACAATCTGTGCATGAAGCGCGCCATCTGATCCGGTCTCAATTACCGGGCTGGCGATCATTTCTGTCACGTCCGGATGACAAGGTATCCATATCCGCAGCCTCTCCCTATCCGGCCGAACTGAAACGCTTGAATGAGCTCTTAGAACACGGGCAGTTGGATGATATCGTAGCGCGGTATCCTCTCAAGCATCTAGGAAACAGAAAAGTATTCACAGCGATTGCCAATGCTGTTAAGTGTAATACCGCAGAGGATTATGAACGGCTTGTTGTGGCCAGGGCCAAGTCAACAGACACCGACTTGGCCGAAAAGCTGAAACAGCGTATAGGCCCTCTTTCGGATGCGATTGCGTCTGGTTAACAGCAACCACAAGCCTCCTTGCCCTGTGATCAAGAACGCATGAGGAAATAGACTACGCATATGTTGGCCCTAACCAGCTCTCTTTGTGGTCCTTAATTAATGCCCTCGCAGCCACTGCGGCAATGTGGCCCGCGAGTTCAGTAACAAACGCCTCTAGCACAGTGAGTGGGCTCACATGCCAATACCTGCCATTCGCAACAGCATACGGCGGCGACATCATTAAAACAGTGCTCCTATAGAGTCTCTCCCCTACAAGGCGTTTGCAGAAAAGATTATATCGGTCCGCGTAGGTAGTCCCCTTGAATTCGCGGTCGACAGGAAAATACGACTCTTTGTCTCCCACGGGCTTATTGGACTTGTCACCGTCTTCGAGAAGCATGATCCATCCAAAAAAAGGCCGCGCAGCATCCTCTCCAAAGGATCCCTTCCGATGGGCCGTCCAAAAACGGAGAGATGCATTGAATCTACCTGACTGAATTGTGGCCTGTCAAATAAGTCCCCCGACGTGAGACAGGAAGGGGTCTATCGATGAGGTCACCAGATTTCCCGAAGGCCAAACCCTTTAGCTGAACTCCTGGTTGGCAACCGCAATCACCTCGCGCTCGGGCAATCGGATTGCGGTCAGGCGTCCCTGCCCAAAGCGTTCCGGAAACACACAGCCCGTATCAATGCCAATCATCCGATCAGTCAATATCGGCTCCGAATGTGGCGTATGCCCAAATACAACGCACTTTTCCCAAAATGGCACCGTTGCTCGGAGATGACCACGATAACGGAGAAATACTTCAGCATCTGCGCGACGGATGTTTTCCTGGATCGTACAGTCAGGGCGAAGCCCCGCATGAACAAAGAAAAACTCCGATGTCTCCAGGTATAGCGTGGTTGATTGCAGAAAGGATAAATGCGTTGCTGGCATTTCCATCTTGCCTCCCTGCACGTAACTCTGCCGGGTTTCTTCTCCTCCAAAATACAACCAATGAGTTCCCTTCTTTCCTCTCAACCAGTCCAGCATCGCCTGCTCATGATTGCCTCGCAAGAAAGTGCATTTGACCTGACTGGACAGTGCTAACAGCTGATAAATTACCCCTCGTGTGTCCGGTCCACGATCCACGTAATCCCCCAGGAATACAAGATGATCTTCTGGTCCGGGAGACAATACCTTTAACAGAGCTTTCAGCGTCCGCGAGCAACCATGAATATCACCGACAGCAATGAGTCCCATTCACACTCCGTGTTCCTATCTCAAGTATCACACATGGAATAATCAGATGGCTGGGTTCCAAGTGCTAACGCCAACGCTCAAGAATTTGCCAAGGCAAATTTTCCTGCTTACTCGGACCGCTGGGTGTTCTGCCTATGCACCATCTCCTCCCAACCTTGAAGCCCTGCCGTACTCTTGACGAGTCTGCCTTCTTTTCTTAATCTGAACGCAATCGAATCAAGCACGCCATTCACAAAATCTTTGCTTTCCTCGGTACTGAACATTTTGGCTAGCTCAATAGCCTCGTTCATGGTCACCTTGGGAGGGATCTGTTTGAAGTACAGGAATTCACAGATAGCCATGCGGAGAATGATCAGATCGATCCTGAGAATGCGCTTCAAATCCCAGTTTTTGGTATTTGTGGCAATTATTTCATCCAGCATATCATGCTCGTCAATCACTTTGCTGAAGAGTGTTATCCCCAGATCCATGGCCCCCTCCTGCCGAGGCAGCCGCGGTAAAAGAACTGTATTGTTAACGTGAGACTGGGTATCACCACTGAGCGCGTATGCGTAAAGCGCTTGTAGCACTGCGCTGCGTGCTCGGCGGCGAGGTGGAATCGCCATCAAACCTGGCGTTATGCCAGAGGCTAGGCCTCCAGCCACATGGGGATATTGACCTGGTGCAACAGACTTGCACTCGTTGATCCAAATGCAATCCGGGATAACGGGGAAACAATATGTGCACCGGCTACCAGAACATCTGCCTGATGGCGTTCTAGCGCTTTTACGATTTCTTCGCTCGGATCTGTTCCTTCAAGAGCAAGCGTATTAACAGAATATCCGTGCGCTTCGCCATACGCTTTCGCCTGCGCAAGCGCGAGCAATGCACTGGCACGCTCCCCCTTGCTGTGCACATTGATTATCTCTACAATTACATCACTCCCAAAAGGCTTAAGCTGGAAAAAACTGCGCATGGCACGAACCGAGGCAGCACTGCCGTCATAAGCAACCATTATTCGCTCAACCTTCCTGTAGATGCTGGGAATCACGCAGGTGGGACTCACCACATGGCTGACAATCTCTTCCAGTGTCGTAGGGATTTCGTCAGGATGGCTATAAAAGAAGTGTGGTTCCTTACCGATAACCAACAAATCCCGGCAGTTCATGTCCTCCATAATGCGTTGAAGCGCCACTCCTTCCTCAATGACGACTTGTGACTGGACTCCGCTTTCGGCCACAGCGTTCCTAAATGCCCGCGTCAACGTCTGGGCGACCTCGCGGGCCTCAACAGTTAGGCTTTCCTGAACCTTTGACATAAGATACATGCTACCAATTCCTCCACCTTTTGAAGATGCCGAAATGCTAGCCATATCCACAACGGCCATTCCCGTCAGTTCAGCATTGTGTTCGCGTGCAATCTCCGTTGCATAACGCGTTGCCACTGGGGTATCAGTGTCAGCATCCAGCGCGACGACTATTCGCTTAATCATTGGAACTATTCAAACTACGAAGCTTTTTGCAGTGTGCCACACATCCGGGCTTCAATCACGCCTAAATATCTAAGTACCTCATTACCAAATCCCGCCCGAGCCTATAAAATAACTAGATCATAAGAATATCCAACCAATAAGACTACCTACTGGAGCGGTCAACCTACGGAAAACGGAAACGTTCACTGCACCGACAAAGGCCGTGCTGATCGGTCGAATATCCTCGGCAGGAGCTATATCTCTGCCAGTTGTAACGCTCCTCCTCGTCGCCGTGCCCAGCATTTACCGAAACCCCTTACCTCGCTTGCCAAAATCGTGGCGATGCCAAATATAAACGCATCCAAGGTGGACAGCGTGCATAGCAATGGTCACGGAGAGTGCGAGAAACCGTGTGGCTGCAGGGTGTTGGAAAAGTTATCCACAACATCCTATATGCTTCTATTATAGGATGTTTAAAAGTTAAAAGCGTTATCTATAGTTGGAGCTGTGAATTTGTGGATAACTCGAATCATACCTTGGCTAAGAGCACCTATATGTGTCTGAAGGGGCAATATTTGCCCCTAAAATGGGTTTCTGCGTCGATTCCAAGTTTGTGAGTAAAACGTGAATAACTACATTTATATCCACAAAATTGAAGTTGGTATCCAGAGCGTTGAAATAAATCCGGTGGATCTAACATCTTATCCACGAGATAATGCAAAATAGAATCACTGTTGTGGAAGCATTGCGGAAAATTAATGCAGAGCTTAGGTTACTTCCGACTGAGCGAGTGTTGCTTTCAGCGGCGTTGGGGCGGGTACTGCGCGAGGAAATAATCGCTCGGGAAGCAATACCCCCTTTCGATAATTCGGGTATGGATGGTTTTGCGGTTCGCATGGAGGACCTTACGAAAATTCCTGCGATCCTGCGTTTGGATGGAGATATTCCCGCAGGGAAGAACCCGGTAGGTGAAGTAAAGCCAGGAAGCTGTATACGGATTATGACGGGAGCAAAAGTGCCTCCGGGAACGGAAGCTGTGGTTCCGGTAGAGTGGACAACTGATATTAAACCTAGCTTGGTGAACATTAATCGATGTCCGAAGAGGGGGGCTTATATTCGGCGTGCAGGCCAAGACGTGACGGAGGGCGCATCGGTAGTAAATAGGGGCACGCAAATTACACCGCCGGTTGTGGGTATGATAGCGGCGGCCGGCTACCAAGAAATAAAGGTGGGAAGGATTCCGCGTGTGGCAGTTATTGTGACGGGTGATGAGTTACATTTGGAGGCAAATGTACCTTTGCCTCCCGCAAAAATTCGCGATGCGAATGGTCCGGGTCTCGCAGCACAGGTGTTGGACGTTGGTGGCTTGGTGACTGGTCCGCTAGTTGCCCGGGATAATCCTGATAGCTTGATTCAAGCGCTTGCGACTAGTCAGGGGGCGGATGTGTTGCTTATTAGTGGAGGCGTGTCCGTGGGAACACATGACTTGGTTAAGGATGTGCTTGTGCAGTTAGGTTTTCGGCGGTGTTTCTGGCGTGTACGTCAGCGGCCAGGTGGACCGATGTTGTTTGGTACGCTGGGATCCCAACTGGTTTTTGGTTTGCCAGGTAATCCGGTCTCAGCGGCGGTATGCTTTCTTCAATATGTACGCCCCGCACTGCTCACACTCATGGGAGCTGCCGAGATAAGACCACCCTTCTTGTGTGCAAAGCTAGAATTCCCGGTGCGAAAGGCAGCTGGCCTGCATCACTTCGTCCGTGGTAAAGCAGTCCGTCAGGCAGGAGGGCAGCTGGTTGTGCAGACCACCGGACCACAGGCATCAAATCTGTACTCTTCGCTGCAGCACGCCAATTGTCTCATTCACCTTCCAGAAGACTGTGTCAATCCGTCCGGTGGGCAAGAGGTGAAGATCACATGCCTGCCGTGGGCAACTATCGACTGAGAAGAGCTAACTCCTCGGCTTCAGACCAGAATAACAGACTCTCCTGGAAGGTTTCGTCGATGGCGTTAAATAGCGGTGAAGCAGTGCGGGAACCATATAACTGTCGGCCAAGAAGTGCTTTGAAGTAAAGACGGATCGTTTCACTGTTTTCATTGAGTTCACCGAAAGTGAACTGCAGTTCTTCAGTCGAAGGATCAGCGACCACAAAAGTTACAGGTACTTGGGCCGATGCTCCAGAAATCCATAGGGCATCCCACTGCACAGTCGAAAAAGCAAAATCGTTCACGAATTCATCTGTTCGATCCTCCCAGGCGGTTCGCAGTGCCTGTTCGTTACTTTCGAACCAGAGACGGAAGGTTTCGAATAGCGCACCGCCATAGAGTGCATGCAGGATGCGAGGTCTAAGGGAATCGCCCTCAACAACATGATCCGGCATGATTCCCCCTCCACCAAAGATGGTACGCCCATGTGTGGTGGTGAACTTTAGCGAATCCGGAATACTTTCCGCGTATTTTTCGGGATTTCGATAGGCTTCGCTCAGGCCCTCCAGTTTAGTCTCTAGGTACCCCTCGTAATCCCCTTCTTCGTACGGAGTTTGTATCAATCGGCCGGAAGGGGTATAGTAGCGAGCAGTTGTAATCTGCAGGCGGCTCCCATCGGGCAAAGGAAACTGGTTTTGCACCAATCCTTTCCCAAAGGTTCGCTGACCAACGAGTAGCGCACGGTCATGATCCTGCAGGGCCCCAGCCACAATTTCACTTGCGGAAATAGAGTTACCATTAACCAAAACAATAATGGGTTGTGTTTCGAAGCGGCCAGTACGTTGGGCAACGTAAATTTCGCTTGGCACGCTGCGGCCGATAGTGCTGACAATATGTCCACTACCGGCCAGCAATTCGTCCACAATTGCGACGGCAGCCTGCATGAGCCCACCACCATTGTCCCGAAGATCCAAGAGCAGACGCTCCATTCCCTGTCCCTGAAGTTCGTCGAGGGCTTGAAGGAATTCAGCGTAGGTGCTTTGGGCAAATCGACTGATTCGGATGTACCCTGTGATATCGTCCACCATATAGCTGCTGGTTATCGAGTACAGCGGGATCAGGTCACGTGTAAGGGGCACGGTGAAGGGTCTTTGAATACCCAATCGTCGTATGGTTACCTCTACTTGCGTACCCACGGGCCCTTTAAGGCGTCGCTTCACTTCATCCTCGCCGACACCGACCACCGAGGTATCGTTAACGGCAATGATTCGGTCGCCTGCTCGGATTCCGGCCTTTTCACTGGGACCATTCTCTATTGGTGAAACCACGCGCGCAGTGTCGCCGTCAAGCACTTGGAACCAGATCCCAATGCCACCGAAGGAACCCTGAAAAGTCTCGGCCACTTCTTTAAATGCAGAAGCATCGATGTAGGAAGAATGCGGGTCGAGTGATTCGAGCATTCCATCAATCGCATGTTCGGCAGCTTGACCGGGATCTACGGAATCAACATAGCTACGGTTGATCAGGAGAAAAGCTTCTTCAAGCTTGCGCAGATCTTCCGTTATGTCGTTGAAGTACCGACCAAAAGAGGCTCCCAGCAACCCGCCCGCCAACAAGAGCAGCGTTATCGGTAGGATATAGCGCAGTTGATTTTTCATAAGAACACGTGTCAGAATCGGTCTGGGCAAAGCGGAGGGTCTCTCGGAGAAGATAGTGATAGGAGAGCACATGAAAAAGCGCTCAGATCGCCCCTTATTCAGTTAACCAAGAGAGCCTGCTACCAAGATAGGGATAAGACAACAACTTGCGTTAGGGTCTTACGGAACTTGGTGATGAGTTTCTGCTGCCAAGAGACCCGGAGCCTCCCGCAGGGTAGTAACAGAAGGGTTTCACAGACGCCGCGAATAAAGTATATTATGCCGTCCAGGTTGAGGATTGAAGGAGGATAGGTGGAGGACCGGAGTTTCAGATGGTTACTCCAGAGTAGTGTTTTGGGCTGAAGCCGTGATGGGCAAATCTTATACCAGAAATGATGCCAGTCGAGTGCTATCAGGAGTGCAAGTTTCGGAAGGGGAAGGATCGTGTTGATCTAATACGGACAACGGAAGACAGGTCGCCCAAACGTCGCAGAACTCTCTCGAAGAGACGACAATCATAAGAGAAAACCAAATGGATCGTGCACGCGAACTCTTTATCAGACAATCACAGAATCTATTGCTGAAAGACTATTTGCCGAAGATCGAGAGGTGTCTGGAGGTCCTGCCCAATGCGGATCTGTGGTGGAGACAAAATCAGGCCTCAAATAGTGTGGGGAATTTATTGCTTCACTTGGCCGGCAACCTGCATCAGTGGATTGTCGCCGGGGTTGGTGGTGTGGAGGACAACCGCCAGCGAGCACAAGAATTTTCAGCTGACGGCGGAAAGGATGCAGCCGCGCTGCTCGAAGAATTGAGATCTACCGTACAGCAGGCAGTCCAGGTGCTGCACGAACAGGAGCAGGACCTACTGGAGCGGTCCCGGACAATTCAGGGGATCCAGATAACAACTCTAGGGGCGATCTATCACGCGGTTGAGCACTTTTCGATGCACGTCGGCCAAATCATCTACATAACCAAGCTCCGAACAGGCAGAGACCTGGAGTTCTATACCATCGGAGAGGATGGCGCCGTACAGCGAGGTTGGTGCAGCACTTAGCGGAGCGGGATCGAATCTGCCCTGCGGAACTGGTCTGCCCCGCTCTTCTTGGACGAGCCATCTGCACTCCCAACACCAGTCGTTGTGATACGGCTAGCGTCGATCCCGTTCGCGATATAGTGATCACGAACAGCCCGCGCACGGTCTTCCGACAGTGTCTGGGGGTTACGCTCCAAGGGGCTTGCCATGCCTTCGATGCGCACTCGGAGATTTAAACATTCGCCCAGAATCTCAAGATTATCGTCTAATGCCGGTCGAACAGAGTCGGTCAGCAGACTAGAATTACGCTCGAAAAAGACCGTACTCATTTCCGCGAGATCTGCGCAATAGGGAGGCTCATACTGCTCCACTGTGACCGTTAATGTACGGGCGTCTCGTCCGTGCTCATTGGAGACCTCCAGCGACACGCCATACTGTCCCTCTGCCATAAAAGTATGCTGAGGTCTGGGAGAAGCGGAAGAAGTGCCATCCCCAAAATTCCAGGCATACGTCAAAGGAGCGTCACCCCGGACGTTTGCAGAGAATTCAACGGGTGTGCGGGTATCCACGCTCGTAGAGCTGGCTAGGAGGGCAAGGACCTGTGCAGGTACTGGAGGATCCATTACCATAACATTCGCGGCCTGAGAGACCGAGAAGCGTCCGTTCCTGTTGCTTGCCGTAACGGTTACCGTGTAGGAACCCGCTTCGCCGTAAGCATGTGCGGCATAGGAACTATCAGCAGTGCTGCCATCTCCAAACTCCCAAGTGTACATAACCGGGGGACGGGCTTCTTCATTGGCCGCTGCCGAGAATTCACCACTCTGATTGGTCTCGAGGGTTTCAGGAGCGTTCAGGGTTAGGGTTTCAACGGCCCTTGGATTACATCCGGTAAGCACGATAGCAAAGACTGCTGTGAAAACCAGGAGAGAATAACGCAGAAAGATCATGACGACTGTTTTTTGAAGGTGATCACACTTGCAAGAACACGACGGCTCAGAACCAAGATACCAATTATTGGCCAATTAGGGGAGCTTTTACAGTAAAACCCAACATCATACCGGACTGAAGATGTTCAGCGATGTGACAATGTGCCATCCAGTCACCCGGATTAGACATGTCCACCAGAAAGTCCACCGTTGAACCAACCGGAACGATTGCTGTGTCCTTCCAGGCCAAGTGCTGATTACGAATGCCGTCCGTTTCCAGGACCAGGAATCGTTGACCGTGGAAATGGATAGGATGCTGCATGGGATGGAAGCTGCGGGGATCGTTAAAGATCCGCACCTTAACCACGTCGCCAACCTGAAAGTCCCAGTGGATGGCCATATTTTCGAGTCCGGTATCCGGTTCTCGCAGAACCCATTCTACCTGTGCACCAGTAGACAACCAGTTCATCATCGGCATGGCATCATTCCATTCAACGGGCGGCACGTAGAGGGTGTCTATTTCCATTGAGAGCATTATGGAGATCGGGAGATTCCGCACGCGAAGCGAAAGTGTAAGTGATTTGTCAGGCGGACGGTCAAAATGGTCTCGAAAAGAAGCAATGTCTGCCGAAACATCGAGGTTTTCTCTTAGCTCTGCGAAAGACTGGCTGTAGTCCGGGGAAGCCGGTGATTCTCCCACTACCGCGAGGGCAAGCGTGTCGACACTGGTATAAAATACTCCCCGAAAGTGATCAATAGCCTGGATGGTGTTCGTAATAGCTACGGGTCCGGGTTCAGGAAAAAGGACATCAACAACGTAGCGCTCGGCGGGGGAAATGGCGATGCTGGACACCCATGTTTCCTGCTCAAACTGGCTCAGATCGGATGCCACGACCTTTATGGGCAGCCCCCCGAAATTAACATTGAAAGAGCGTGCGTTAGCCACATTAGTGAGGTGAAAGCGCACAACCTCGCCGCGATTTACCTCAAAGCGGTAGTCTGTCACACCGTTGGTCAGCATAACATTGCCGAATCGCCCCATAAGCGCATGGGTCGGAACGTCCTTTCCGTACGGGATCAAACCATTTTCGTCGAGAAGAATATCGTCCAGTAAGAGCACCTCGTCCCTGTTTGCCGGACCGTAGTAGTCGGGCGTTTCGGGGAGGACCAGCATATTGCCGTAAAGGCCAAGGTCCTGTTGCACGTCCTCGCGAATATGTGGGTGGTACCAGTAGAGTCCGTTATCGGGGAAGCGCAGTTCGTAAATAAAGTCGTTGCCAGCTTCGACAGGCGGTTGTGTCATACCGGGAATCCCGTCGAACCGGTTATCGAGCCGGAGGCCATGCCAGTGCACCGTGGTAGGTTCGTTTAGAGCATTCCTGAATACGACCGTGATGACCGAGCCTTTGGAAACCTTCAGCAGGGGACCGGGATACTGCCCATTGTAGCCGAACATCACAACATCCTGTCCAGCGATCTGGCGGCGAACGGGAGATGCCGTCAGATACAGGGTATCCCCGTCAGCGAGGGACAGTACTTCACCGGGGATCGCCTGCGGGAGTTCTGGGTCCAGCAAAGGTAGATCCGGGGGCGTCGGAGGGAGTGCGTTCTCCAGGCCGGGTAACATCGGCATGGTCATATCCATTGGGGGCATCCGCCAGACCACGCTGTCAGGGGAGCCAGCGGTCATTGTGTGACCATGGTGTTGATGCTGTGAGAGCGCGCACGGAATAAGGCTCAGGGTAGCCAGAAGCAACGAAACAAATTTCATGGCTCAGTAATACCCATAAACTGTGCAAGGCTCTTGCTGAAACGGTCCATGTCCTGCCATGGTATGCATCAGTCCGCTGCGCGATAGGCCTCGCATGACCACCGGGCCGGTCCATCGCGCAGGTTCACTTCCTTCCGGCTCAAGTGTGATAATCACAAGAAACTTGTTCCAGGAAACCGAACCAGCTATATGGCCCTCGCGCGAAAGAGGCCCAAGACGCACGACCTCTTTCAGGTCAGGAGTGGAGAGCCAAGCGGTGTATTCATGCCCGGGAATGGATCCCAAGCGACTCACTTGAACATCGAGATTATAGCGGTAACTCCCTCCCGGATCAACTGCAACGCCAAAAGGAGATGGAACAAAGGTCAGTCTCGCTGAGCCCTCCGCCTGCCGCGCGGCAGGGACCCGACGAGTGGGAATCAGGTCGATGACGTAATAATCATCCGTGCATTCACTCGGTTGAGTTGGCGAAGGCAACGCCAGCAAGACTAGGTAAACCACGCTAATCATTGAAGATCGTCCCAGTCCTGTGCACTTGAAATATTCGGTACTCCCCAGTTATCACCGTGCCAGCCCCGGAAACCATCCATCCTGAATGTCCAAAAACCGGTAGACATATCACTAACGACAATAAGTCCATCTGCATTGCGCACATCCACGCCGAAGGCCCCGTTGAAAACGGGGTAGCGGTCCGTGTTTGGTGGACCTAGATAAGTGTCGTAGTAGGCGACGGTCGCGGGGCTTTCCGGGTCTATGAGTGTAAAAATTTGCAAACCATCCAAGTAGCCGGATACGAAAACGTACGGCCAGCGGACTTCATGATTGTGAACCAGGTTACGCCAGTCTGCGGTCCATGCACTGATGGGGCGGTTGATATTAGACACTTCGCCGTCCAGAGCAGGTTTCAGGTCGAAGATGCGCAACGGTGCGTAGCGATACTCGGTTTCGGCGATCACATACCGGCCATGCGGGCCGGGGGTAAAGGTGTGTCCGCTGCGAACCCCATTAATGCCGGTCAGGGTTACCAGTAGAGACGGCGCTTGTAAATCGGTGATATCGTAGACGAAATATCCTCCGATGCCGCCGCCGTAAAAACGGTCCTGACCGGTTTCTGTGTGATAGCCAACATAGAAGTCGTGATATCCACGCGCACGGCCGCGGCCAAGCGGGGATTCCGGAACGGGCACGCGGGCAACTAAGCCCTCTTCTAGATTGCCCTCGACAATCGTCCCGAGATCATATACATGCGCAAAGGGCCCGGAAACCGTACTGAAGAGCAGCGGGCGACCACCCGAATGGGCATACACGAAAATATTATGGAATCCCCCTGGCAGTTCAGGTTCGTGAATGCGCGCAACCTCACGCACCTGTGTGGAATCGGGTAAACCGGTTACATCCAGGATTACAGCCCCGAGGTCGTTGTTAGGTCCACCAGCACCAAACTGCAGCGACTGCACGACATAGTAGCGATCCTTCCACTTAAAATATTTCACATCCATCCCGCCGGTCCTCAAATGCAGGTCCTGCTCCTCAATTCTCCACCGGTAGATTACACGGGGGTTCGCAGGGTCGGAAACATCAATAATATCTGTGCCCTTGGATCCTTCATCCCCGTAAACCATGCGGGAGACATACACAAAAGGTCTGGACAGCTCCTGTTCCATATCAAGATCAGCAACACTGAGCCGCGGCCCTAGGGGTATGTGCCCCAGAACAGTGAGGTTGTCGCTTCCGGGGTTTTCAGCGGTCCACTGGGCCGTGGCTATACCAGGCAGTAGTAGTAATAGGAGGAGTACAGGCAAGCGTAGCATGATCACAAAATCATTTAGAAGCGGGACCGGAGTCCCAGTTTTGGACACTGGAAATATTTGGAACGCCGAAGTCTTCGCCATTCCAGCCATCGAAACCATCCATGCGGAAAGCCCAAAATCCGGTAGACATATCGCCAACGACGATAAGGCCATCATAATTGCGGACATCTACACCCCATGCCCCATCGTAGACATTCCAGGTGTAGGGGCTTCCCATACGGGCGGCCGATTCGTCACGGTTGTTGTGTCGACCATTGAAGGTATCATAGTAGGCAATCGTATGGGGGTTGGTAACATCCTCCATATTAACAACGCTGAGCCCGGTCTCATAGCCGGCTACGAAGAGGTATGGCCAGCGAACTTCGTGGTTATGCGCGAGGCTTTTCCAGTCCGCGTGCCAGGCTCCCACTGCGTGGTCGATATTGTCGACGTCGCCATCCAAGGCTGGTTGCAAGTCAAAGAAGCGCAGCGGTTGATATTGAAACTCGGTTTCACCGACAGCAAACCGGCCGTCAGGCGATGGTGTAAAGGTGTGTCCCCATGATACGCCAGGCACTCCAAGAATGGTTAGAAGCAGTTCGGGGTTGGACAGATCCGTCACATTGTACACGTAATACCCGCTACCACCACCACCATAGAAGCGATCCTGTCCGGACTCAGGATGGTAGCCGATATAGAAATCGTGATAGCCGCGAGACCACATGTTTTCACTCTGAGCAATAGGAACGACTCCAACCAAAGCATGATTTTCATCTTGGATTCTGGCTTCCACCTCGGTCTGGTAACCTTGAAGAAAGCGACCCAGATCAAAAACCTTGGCGAATTGTCCACTTGTGGCAAAGAGGAGGGGCGGGCCCTGGGAGTGTTTGTAAGTAAAGATGTTGTGGAAGCCACCGGGGGTTTCGGATTGACGGATTCGGCCCACTTCCCTCGGCGCTTCGGGCAGATCTGTTACGTCAAAAACAATAGCTCCGACCTCAGAATTGGGTCCTCCCTGCCGAAATTGTACGGATTGCACGTAGTAATAGCGTCCGTCATGTTTAAAGTAACGTCCGTCCATCGCGCCACCCTGATGCAGGTCCTCTTCTTCAATTCGCCAGCGGTGAATCACACGGGCTTGAGATGGATTACTCAGGTCAATAACATCAAAGCCTTTTTCGTGTGCCCTGCGGGCCACGTATGCATAAGGCCGGTCGGGGTCCTGTTCAACTTCTATATCGGACACACTTCCGGGAATACCGAGGGGCAGATGTGCCACCACCGTAATATTTTCGCTACCACGCTCTCCGGGCGGGGGAGGATGGGAAGGGTGCTTCAGTCCCTGTGCGAGTGTGAGAGCAGGCCAAAGAAACAGGCAGTACAGTGCAAAAAAGAGACGATTCATTGATCTGGTCCGTTTACCCAATCCTGAACATCGGAAACATTGGGGAGCCCCCAGTTTTGGCCGTGCCATCCTCCAAAAGCTTCCAGGCGAAGAATCCATAGACCGTTTGTACGGTCTGATGCCACAATCAGTCCGTCGTGATTGCGGACGTTTACGGCCACGATACCGTGCCGTGGCCGCAGTAGTGGAGCGGTCTCACTGGGAGAACCCGGTCGGAACCAGGCATCGGTATAAGGTTCAGCGGGATCAAAAATGTTAACCACATAGAGTCCGGCCTCCAATCCCGCAACGAACGCGAATGGCCAGCGCACGAGAACGTCTTCCAGCTCGGTTTGCCAGTCCTCCATCCATGCCCCGACAGCGGTTCTTACCCGCTCACCGGCGAGGTCAAAAATACGAAGCGGGGCAGTACGATAGCTGGCCAGCGTGAGTGCGAAGGCTCCGTCTGGAGTGGGGGCAATTGCACGACCCTGTTGGACGGCCGCGGAGAGTACACTGGTTTTGAGCACAGGTTGCTCGAGGTTGGTGATATTATAGACATAGTACCCGCCCTCGGCAGCCGAAAACAAACGATCCTCTTGGGTTTCTGGATGAAAACCCGCAAACAGGTCCCCAAAACCTTCACGGGTTCCTTGATGAGGAGGTGTGGGGAGGGAGGCCTCGACGGATACCGCCCCTGTCACAAGAGCGGATAAATCAAGCACAATGGCCTGCGAGGAGCCGGCGCCAAAAAGAAGCGCTGGGCCGGTACTGTGCTTGTAGGCAAAAACACGCGAAAACGGCTCCGGGGAAAGGTGCTGTGAGAGAATCACGGGTTGTGATGCTTGGGTGACTTCGATCACCGTGAGACTATCTCCTGCGACAATCACGAATACCCGGCCCTCTGCAACGAAAGTGGTGAGGTCATGCCCACCGGATACAGCAACCCGGGAAGCGACAACAGGAGTCGCAGGATCGGAAAGATCAACTACATGCAGGACAAACAGGGTATCCAGTGCGTATGCAAACGGGCGGTCTGGGTCCTGATCCAAAACCGTTGCCAGTAGGCCTTCTTCCATGGACATTTGCCCGAGAACCTGCACATTCCGGCTACTTTCCTGTGCCTGGCAGATGCTAAGGCAAGAAAAAAGCAGCCACGCAGAGATTAGAGAAAGGCGCATTTAAACGGGAGAAGAATCAGAGGTTTTAGACTACAGGCGTGTCTGACGCATCCGGAACGGGGGGGCGAGGGGTTTGGTTCCCCTCCTGCCGTGCAGCGAAAAAAACGAAGATAGCGATAAAAAGCAACACAGGATTAAAACTGCGAAAAAGGGGCATCGGAACAATCGCAATGACGGCAAAACCGACGGCAAGAACTTGCGCCGCCCACACGGTGATGCGTGTAGCTTTTCGATAGGACATGCGCATAGCTAACAGGGCCCGCAGCACGCGCCCCCCGTCCATGGGGAAGACCGGGAGCAGATTGAAGGCCGCGAGCGCGAGGTTCAGCCACAGCAGGCTCACCGGGAGTGGAGACTGCACGGAGATAGAGCTTCCGGGATTGTAGCCGTTGACGAGAGACCAGATGAAGAATCCCATGGCGAGTAACAGGTTGACCAAGGGGCCCGCAGCGGCTATAACGAGTTCCTGACGGGGAACACCAAGCGTACTTTCCAGGCGGGCGATACCTCCTACGGGGTACAGTGTAACGTCCAGTGTGCGAACCCCAAACGTCCGGGCGGCTATGGCGTGGCCAAATTCGTGACATAGCACACAGAGGAAGAGTAGTCCGGTAAGCAACAGGCTGCGCAGGGCCAGGAGCAGGTCAGCACCTTGCCACAGGAGTACTCCGAACAGGCCGATCAGGAATACAATTAGAGACCAATGTGCTGAGGCTTTGATACCCGCCACAGCGCCGAGGGGGATTGTATCGCGCATATTTATAATTTAGTGCTTATGTTTAGCCAAATTGTAGTACGGACGATTGATCATCTCGTGGTTTGTCCGTGTATGTAGTATGGGAACGAATCCATCATGAATTGATTGGAGGTCCGCATGCGGGTCCTATTGTTTTTGTTGGCAGGGATTTTACTGATTGCCTCAGGGTTCAATGACGTGCGTCTTCGCTACTTTAATGCGGAGTACGATGGGGGAGCTATGATAGTTACTTGGGAAGCGGAGGCCGAGCCAGGAGTCCGAACATACGAACTTCATCGAAAAACGGGACAGGCAGATCAGTTCACACTACTTGCGGAACTCTCGGCTCACGGTGCGAACTCCCCCTATATGGTGCGGGATGAGCAGGTTTACAAGTCACCGATGGCTATGGTCGACTATCGATTGGAGGCTGTGCTGACCAGCGGATTACGGCAGCGTGTGGCCGAACGTAAGGTTAATTATACGCCTACTGCCATCCCAAGAAGTTGGGGCAGCATCAAGGCTATGTTCCAGGATTAGTGCGCACGGCCCCGCCATGCGAACACTGATCCTTGGAAAGGAGCGAATGGAACGAACGCTTGCACGACTCGCGTGCGAGCTGGATGAACACAATCGTGGTACTGGTGATCTGGTTCTGTTTGGGATAGTCCCGCAGGGGATTCTTGTAGCCCGGGCGTTGGCGCGACACATCAGTGAAATTGCGGGACGTAAAGTGGATCCCATCCCGCTTGACCTGGGAGAGACCAGCAGGGAAGCAGTGGAGGTGTCAGGTAAGCAGGTCGTGGTCGTGGATGATGTGCTCCATACTGGACGCACCGCACACCACGGTGTTGACGCGGTATGCAAAATGGGTGAACCAGCCCGTGTTCAGTTGATGGTCCTGATAGATCGTGGTCACCGCGAAATGCCCCTTCAGCCGGATTATGTTGGACGCAGGATACAAACCAAGCACCGCGAACGGATACAGGTAGATGCGGGAGAGGGGTTGTCGGTATACCTGGAAGAGTGACGTTGTGGGAGAGCATTCGGGTCGGTGGCGTCAGACTGATTCGGTGGTGGCCGGGTTCTTGGAGTAAACTTTCTAAATCCGTCGGTCTGCATACAAATGTTGTGCAAAACGGTTAACCATCCTTACAAGAGGTGTGGTTGTTGGAACGATCTAAAAATAGTTGGCCCTGGATGAATTCAATCGTGATCGGGTTGTGCCAATACAACCGTGCCTGCTCACCATAACAGTCAGGATTTGTGAGCTCTTTCCTGCAAGAGTTTCCTGTCTGATACAATCCAGTTGAAACGCTTGGGCGGGAGCAATCCAACACAAAACAACCGAAAACTCCCGGGTTATGGAATGATTAGATTCAAAAAGAACGATAGATGCTTATCAATTCACTACTCGTCAAACAATGGGAAAGGCTTGGAGAACCCCATTCTTATCAACGCCAACGGAGCCGTTGCGAGCAAGCCTTATTTGCTTGAAGCAGAAATTGCCCGACACAGAACAACATTCAGAATCATATATTGCCGGTCGTGTCGCTCTTTTTCGGCGTAAAACAGTGCCCGACAATGAATCCCCCCAAAGTTCTCCTGAACATCTAACTCAAAATTGGACACACATTTCACCAGAACTCAAAAAGAACCATTGATCATACCATTCATTCTTCTGACGGAAGAGTTGGGTCAACTCGTCCTGATACAAGGGCTTGCTATAAATCAAATAAATGCCTGAAACCATGGTCCCCAAAGTCCTAGCTGCTCCAGATGGCCTATACATCTGGGTAGAGGGTGATCAACGAATACCTGTCAGCGAATGGACATCTCATGCAGAAGTAGCAAATTATATCGGTGCATTCTTGCGGTTGCGCGATGACGATTTGGCCGTAGAGCAGGAAGATGGATATGTGCTGCGTCTGTTCTGGGGCAGCGTTGCCAACCTATCCGCAGAAGAATTGCAGTATATGGGCCTTCCCGATCCCTGTCCTTACACGCTTGAAATAACCGCTGACGGAGCATTGCCTGATGATGATTTCGAACTTTATTATGGTTTCATTCGAAAAGGGCGACGCATATTAGGGCACGAGCGTGAAGGTGCGTGGCTGCGGGCTGAGGGGGATAACTTCATTCTCATTGATCCGTTGTACGACATAGTTGAAGCGATTGAGAAGTCTAACTCTGCAGATGACCAAGATATTGAGAGCCGAATGCTCAGGTGGGGATGTATCTCTCAGAATCTCCCAGGCGGCTCCGATATCCCCGAACACCTGCGTTCCATTAGTATTACGGTTGCCACAGGGTTTGAGCTTCATCCATTTCTGAATCAGTCTAATGAGCCGGACTTTGATCCTGTGGTTGGCCGCTGGCAAGCCAGTATCAATGAAGGGGAAGAAGAGCAACTAAAATTTGAGCGTGCCTTACCTATTGCTCGACAGATTGAATTTTCCAAAAAATTTCGAGGACTGTCAAAGGTTAAGCGTAGGTATTCGGTTGGGGGGGCATATTACGTAGTGCTCTCCCAACAAGTCGAAAGTGCACTTAAGGCTGTGCATCGCGCGCAGAAAGCATCTCCTGAAGAGCGCTACGGATTCCTCAAAAATCCTTCAGGATTTCTTAGAGGTGCTCTTGATGATGCAGGACAAACCGGATTTGATGTTGATAGAGTATTCTGTGACAATGAACTGAGCGAACGTGTCGAAGGAGTCGGAATCTGGTCCAAACAAGCACTTCCTTGGATCAAGCGGGCTTCGGAGCCATGGCTACCTCCAGAACAGCTTGGTCTCCGTATAGGATCAGAGGTTCTACAGATCTCGGCGGAAGAATTGCCGAATCTGTTAGACCAAGTCAACACAGCGATCACATGTGGGACAACGACCGTAGTGTCAAGCGATGGGATCGAAATTCCAGCAGAGGTATCTACCGCGTTAGCCATTGAGGAACTTATCCGTCAACTTCCTCCTGTACAATCACCGAAGGATGTTGACCAGTCAGAACCCAAGAATGCTGAGGGTCAGGATGTCAAGTCAGACCAAGTCCTCTTGGTTACTGACAACCTAGAAGCTCTCCAATTTAGCCGAGAAAGACGCAAGTGCGTACCCGGTATATCAAAATTAACGCCTGCATTACGGAGTACGCTGCTACCACATCAGCAAGAAGCTGTACAATGGCTTCTTGAGCACTGGGAAGCCGGTAACTGGGGGGCTTTGCTTGCTGATGATATGGGACTGGGCAAGACGCTAGAGGCCCTGGCTTTTTTATCGTGTCTGCAGATGCATTTCCTCAATCAAAAAATCCGACATCAGCCGATACTCGTCGTTGCTCCAACAGGCTTATTACAGAACTGGCTAGATGAACATGCAAAGCACTTGTCTGGAAATGGGCTTGGGCGAGCAGTTCAAGCACACGGTACTGATTTGAGACAACTCAAGATTCCTGAAAGTTCAGCCGGAAACGAACTCAGTTCAAACATGCCCCTGCCGAAGCTGAATACTGCCAAACTGAGGCGAGCTGCTTGGGTGCTAACCACGTACGAAACTCTGCGTGACTATCAGCACAGCTTTGGTCGTGTCCACTGGAGTGCTGGTGTTTTTGACGAAGCACAAAAAATCAAGAATCCTGGAACGCAAATCACCGTCGCGGCACTCGCAATGAATATTGACTTTGCATTGCTGATGACCGGCACGCCCGTAGAGAATCGTCCAGCGGATATCTGGTCGCTGCTTGACCGTGTAGAACCAGGAAGGTTCGGAACTTTGAAAGAGTTCAGCGAAAAGCATGAAAAAAACGGCTCAGAGAGTAATTCAGCGCTTGGACAGCTAAATCGCGCACTAACTACAGGTAATGGATCGCCGCAACTAATGCTAAGACGGCTCAAGGAAGATCACCTCTCGGGGCTACCGAAAAAAAAGGTGCATTCTTTCGCCGTGGATATGCCAAGTATCCAAGCAGATGAGTACGAGCGAGTCGTAAATCTTCCCCGTACGGGCGAACCAATACTCAGGAAGCTATCTCTCCTGCGCGCGGTCTCGTTGCATCCCGAGACACCGGGCGATCTGAGTGATGATCAGTACATACAAGGCTCTGCCCGGCTTAAGGAAACGTTCTCAATTCTACGGAAGATCGCCAACCTCCGAGAAAAAGCACTTGTTTTTGTCGAATCACGCCAAATGCAAGGTTTCCTTATTGGCGCACTTCGACGATGCTTTCAACTACCTGATGATGTGCTCGTCATCAACGGTGCCGTTCCCGGCAAGACGCGCAAGAAGCGCGTTGATTTGTTTCAGGATCGGCGAGGCTTTGACATAATGCTCTTATCACCGCGCGCAGGCGGCGTGGGTCTCACGCTGACTGCTGCAAACCATGTAATTCACTTATCACGTTGGTGGAATCCTGCCGTCGAAGATCAGTGTACGGACCGCGTTTTTCGAATCGGGCAAGAACGAACCGTTCATGTGTATTTTCCCATGGCCCGGCATCCGCGTTATGGCGAATATAGTTTTGACTTGAAGTTGAATGATCTCATCACCCGAAAACGGGAAATGAATTATAGCATACTTTCGCCGACTGGTGCGAATGAGGACGAACTGGAAGAATTCTACCGCAGTATGACTAAGACGGAAGAAGATAGTCCTACACCTGTCGAGTTGTTCAATGTCGATCTATTAGGTCCTGAGGAGTTCGAGAATTGGGTACTTAATCAACTCGCAGCGGCCGGCTATGAGATACGACGCACACCCCGAAGCGGTGATCGTGGCGCAGACGGACTGGCATACTCCCGTAGCGGTGGTAAGGAGCATACCCTGTTAATACAATGCAAGCGCTTGCAGCCAGACGCAAAGTGTGGCCGCAAAGCAGTGGAGGAAGTGCTTCGTGCTATCTCCGAGTATGACATTCTCGGCGAGCCGAGGCTTATGGTCGTGACGACAGCCAACGGCTTTACCACAAAGGCCTCGGACTTGGCGAAGCGTAAAGACGTAGAACTGGTGTCTCGTATGAGTCTGTCCCAACTTCAAACTTGGGAACCATGACGCGGGAGCAACCTTAAGACTCGCTTAAGTGCCCTACTGCGCCGGGGTAATTGTTTTCAAAAAGCCACATCTACCTGAAGTCTGGTCAAGGGCCACACTAGTTGCGCCCGGCAATACCAATGTCCACGAACACGTCGGCGGGTCAAGTCTGCGAGTGAAGTTGACACGTACTGGAACTCGTGCAATACTGAGTGTAACTTCATGAATCCAGTGCTCATTCGTAAAGCAGTGTTTTTGAAAATCGGATTCCCATCTGTCATGGTCAAGGAGGTAGTTCATTCTCGCGAGTCTTGCCGTCGAAAATCAGTGATTGCGAAATCCCCATCCATGCTTCAGGTTTGATATTGACATAGGGTTCGGTGCTCTTTCAGGTTGCTTCAGACTTGTGTGGCTTTTACTTAGCTGTACAGGGGGTATAGTTTTGTTAAAGAGCCAGATTTTCCGAAGTATTCTGAACGACGGACCTCTGCACCTGTGTTGTACTGCAGCCAGCGTGCAATCACATCTTGCCATCGTCCGTTTTCACTGCTGTAGTGGGATTGTTTTAAATCTGCATCTGTTCTCAGTTCGCGAGCTAAGTACGGAATGTTCCTGTCTCTGTATGGTTCTGGGACATTGGGATTACCGTCAAGCCAGATTCGACACGCTCCACTATGGCTCCATTCGACGGCCGTTGCTCCATACATACGTAGAATAAGCACAGACTGGTCACTTGCTGCACCGCGAAGCAGTCCATACGATAAATCTTTCGCTTCTGGCAGGGAATTCATTAATCGCCGTGCTCTTGTGCCCAGAACAAACCAAGCATCACGAATCAAGTTATTGTCGAAATAAGCTCTCCAGAATGTTTGCCTGTAAGACCAGTGTTGATCCAAGGCTGTCTCTTTAATGAGCCGAAAAAATGCCTCAAGCGTTTGTTCTGTCAGCCATCTCCGGATGACCTGACGGAAATTTTCCGGCACCCCAGACCAGTTGGCTTTTCCGGAGGGAATTCGTGGGTCACCGAAGTGCCGCATGAAAAAGGGTTCCAACTGATCTCTGGCTCCGTGAGGTAAATATTCTTCGGCAAAAGGTTTCAAGAGAAACTCTGCAATTGCAATTCGAACGTAACGATTATCAAAACGCAGGCCATTTTCAAATTCAAGGATTTGCAGCAACCGGGTGAGTTGGGCGGGAGGCAACAAATTCTTCTTTAAGAGAACATAAACTCTTGGGAGGTATGCGAGAATTCCAAATTCAAAAAAGCTGCCTCGTGCAAGCCTGCCGTCAAAGCCGGCATCCTGTAATATTTCTTGCACATCTTCCTGACGCGATATAAGTTCTTCAATGAATAAACGGCTACCATCAGCCTCCAAGAGGTGAAAATTGTGACATCTTTGCCTCCACCACTGTAGCGATCTTGCATTCGGTACGGCAGTTCCTGTAACTGTGGAGCGGAGTAGCCTCCGAAGTTCCCCAAACGTAGACAGCTTGGTGGGATAGGTAAGCAGGAATTCAGCTAAGAACGTTCGTATCGGACGCGCACTCCTTTGTTCAGAGAGCCATTGGCCGTAGTGTTTCATGAACAGCCGGTCTCCCCCGAGCCAGTTATCGGAGACTGATTGTTGCCATGCGGGTGCCTCTTTTGGGGATGAATAGAATAGAACCCATGGTAGCCGTCGCAGATCGCCAGATGGGTTAAATCCTGACTTAGAGGCCTCCTGTTCAAAAAATGAAACCCAATTTAGCTTATCCACATTAGCTTCTTCGTATTTGGGAAGGGTACGATATCGTTGCCATGCCCGAACAATCCGCTGATAAAGATCCTCTAGATCATACTCTGCTGGTTTCCGCGACAACTCATCATTCCAAGATCTCGCAGCTTTAGTGGCTGCTTTCTGCGTCTGGCGCGGTTCTAATATACGTGGAGGGATAGGGAGTCCGTTCCATCGTAACAGCGTTTCTTTTAGAGATTGTTTGCTCATTGAGTTTCCTCGCCAATACGTTGCCGGAGTTGTTCTTGGAGATTCGACTCGGCAGATGACAGGGCACCCACAGGAGGTTCAAGAAGCAGTCGTAGATCAATTCGTCTATTGTAGTTGGACAGTTCGGGATCAAGCGTCGCCGGTCGCGTGTACCCATAACCACTCGTACTCAGGACGGGAACGTTCTCAGTATTGTGCATGCGTTCAATGCGGGGTTCGCATGTCGTGATCATACGGTATACAGTAGCCGCACGCATTGACGATAATTCAAGATTATCTCGAAAACGTCGGTCACTAGCCACCGGAACACTGTCGGTGTGACCCTCAATAAGCAGAGTTTCCAGAAGCCAAGGAAATTCCTGTTCCTCACAGGTATACGCCGAAGTTATTGCAGTTGAAAGGCAATAGGGTGGAGTATTTTCGGTGGTGTTCTCAATGCGCCCCATACTGGAGTTAGCAATCAAGGCCTCTCTATCAGACGAAACATAGCAGGGCACAACTTCGGCTAGAGCCTTAGCCAGACGTCCTACATTGGGCTGGTGTTCTATGATGGGGCTTTCGCTACCAGACGGGAAATTGATCGCGTTATCCGACAGACGAAGCACCCCCTGATCATTTAGAACCTCAACACTCATGCCAGCCCCTTCCAACCGGTTTTTCAGTTCTTGCAGAATATGATCTCGTGTTTCGTTGCTAGCAGTCAGCCTCTCCGTAACGTTGGCTTGTTCTTCCGTAACGTTTGATAGCCGATAGGCGAACAGGGCCAGCATGATGATAAACACGAATATGAGTGCTGCCATCACATCACTAATACTGGCGAGATAGTTTTGACCGCTATACCTTGGGTCTGGCGAGGATTGTGATTGGCTCATCATGCGGTGTTACTCGGAAGGCGCGGAATCAGGTCTTCAATTGAATCATTAAACTCTCCGATGGCACCAGACAAATTCTTGATGGCATCAGCGAATGTCCGGTCAAGTGTGGTGGTAAACTCTTGAACCTGCGAACAATACCGTGACAGGCCTTCATCCATCTGCTCAAACACACCCTTCAGCGAATCATCAATACCCTCAAACCGCTCTCGATATTGAGCCCATACTACGGTCGTAGATTCTTGGTGTTTTTCAAGCTCTCGGACCAGTATACCCATACTGTTTACCGTTTCTTGAGTCAGTTGCAACGAATCAGCTGATCTGTTACTGGAAATCTGAACATCATGTGCCGCGCGTCCTAGTTGCTCCGACATAGTTGCCATCTCCCTGTGGGAGGATGATATGATGCTGCTTAGCGAATTCAATTGATTTACAAAACTTGTCATGCTTGACAACACATTTTCATTCTGCTGCGAGGATCTCCGAAGACCTTCGGCGGCTTCTTGCAAGCCATGTACTGATCCGGTTATTTGATTAACAGCACTGATACTGGCCGTTGCCAAATTTTCGGTAAGATTGCTGATGGTAGCATGCAGTTCCGAGCTGGAGGCATTGGTGGACGCTATCATTCGATCCGCCACCTGCTTGGAGGCATCTGTGACGATATCCGAGACACCTTCCAGGGATTGCTGCAAGGTTTTGGTCATAGACCTTGTGTTCTCATGCAAGGATGTTTCCATATTTTTGATGAGTGAGCCCATCATGGTGTGGATATCCTGTCGCGTTTGTGCAAAGCCGCGTGAAGTATCTTTGAGTGAACTGTTCAGATCACCGACAACCGAAGCCATTTCTCCAAACTGAGACCCGGTTTGTTGCTGCATTGCAGTGGTAAATTGTGCGAGAGAGTGCTCAATCATGCGGCCGGCGTCACTGGCCCTATCCGAACGGAGTCCTTCAATTGATTCTACCAAGCGCTCGAGATGCGGTGTTAGACGACCGGCAATCTTATCTTCGAGTGCCTTCTCAAGAGAGAATACTAGATCCGTATTGAAACGGGTAAGTTGCGTAGTCGCGACCTCTGCCTGCTTCAATTGCTTTAGTGCGATTTCAGGTGCTGTAACAAGTCGTAGATGTTTCTCCAATTCATCCACCCACTTGTACAGGCCAAGATGAAGCCTTCGTGATCTATTCCGTTCAACCGCAGCAAATGCAAGGGACAAAAGAATTCCAACAATAGAGGACCAAAATGCCAAGCCTGCGCCAGACAATAGCTGCTCAAGAGATGCAGTAATTTCGCTAGGAATACCGGAGGCCAGGCCAGTATCCGCTGTTCCAACTCCTACGGCTAAGCCGACAAACGTGCCGAGAATTCCCAAGCCCATCAGCAGATTTGGGACTGAATGATAGAAACGAAAATCTACCTTGGGAAAAATGATGGTAGTTTCGTTTAGATATTTCGATACCTCGCCGGTGTTATAGATCGGTTTGCCCGATCCGGGAGAAGGAAGAACCAGCATCTCTACGAACTCTTTCCAAGCCCGATCAAATTTGTTCTCCGCATACTTATCGTATTGTTCAAAATGCTCTACAAAACCTTGTTCGCCCTCAATGGAACTGAGTTTTTTGGTAGCTTCACGCAATCGCACTTGCAAGTCTTTGGCTTTCTTGCATAATTGCCAAGTCCAAAACGCAGAGAGCACAAAAACCATACCGCAATAAATCCAAAGAAATATCGGGTTGAGAAGAAACGGCAGATTCATTGTTCCTCAGATGTTTATGGTATTAAGCGATACTGCAGACAGCCCATTGTGCGCATGATATACTTGATTCGGGTGTCTGTGACATCAGATGGCCGCTCTTGGTGAATTTGTCCTGGATTTTGCCGACTAATTGCTTATCTGGCGTGTAGGCACCGACATCCAACGAAGGCTGGTTTTGAAGATCGGATTGCCTGAAGGTCGCAAGATATAAGTAAACTTCGTGATAGAATTACGGGAAGTTTTCACTGGGTTTGTAGTCAGCGTAATTATTTTTATCAATTCGCTCTCTTACGCTATTTGATCAATGTCTTGTTTTGGCTCTTCCCTAAATCGGGTGGAGTCAGCGTTAGATCCAAGGCCACAATATACCGCATCAATTCTAGAATTCCTGAACTAGGCTTTATCCACGGGTTGCTAGTACGCTCGGGGTATAGAGGTCGGTACAGAGAGAATATCATCAGATCTTGCAGATATGTGAAGAAGGAGCAAGGATTGCGTAAACTCAGTATGAGTCTCCTTAAGACGGAAAACATTACGTGTTAGGTAACGTTTTAGTGTACTAGTATGGAGGTTTCATTTAAAAGTCACAAGCTCGAAGAAATTTTTACACGCCGAGGAGGTCTTAGGAAAGCCTATGGGGACCGAATGGAGAGAGTCATAGGTAACCGAATAAATCTCCTACTTGGAGCATCCAACCTATCTGAGGTGCCAACGAGATCTCCGGAGCGAAGACACCAATTCGCTGGAACACGGAAGGGGCAATTTGCAATTGATCTGGTCCATCCACATCGGCTCATCCTTAAACCCAACCATGAACCAGTTCCACGAAAGGATGATGGAGGAATAGATCTAAACCAGATTACAGCAATAACGATAATAGGTGTAGTAGACTATCACTAAGGCCAATACAGACATAATGTCGGAATTAACTCACAAATGGACACCGGACTATGCGATTCCGCCAGGTTGGTTGCTTGAAGAGCACCTTGAAGTTCGGGGCTACTCGCAAGCCGAATTTGCTCGTCGTTGCGGACGCTCGCCCAAGCTAATCAGTGAAATCATAGCTGGTAAGGCACCGATAGAACTAGATACTGCATTGCAGTTCGAAAAGGTTCTTGGACTCAGTGCCAATGTATGGGTGAACATTGAGTCTATATACCGGCTCCAGTTGGCTAAAGAAGCTGAAGCCAAGAAGGTGAGGGTCGACGTCGAATGGGCAAGGTCCTTTCCGGTTCGCGAGTTAGTTGAACGTGGTTGCTTATCGCGTCCAGAGTCAGATGTTGATCTTGTCTCTGAGCTATTGACATTTTTCCGTGTTGCTTCCAGTGATGCCTGGAAGATTAAATACAGTTATGCCAATGTCGCATACAGGCACTCACTCAAGTTCAGGAGTGACGAGAAAGTGGTTGCTACCTGGCTCCGTCTCGGTGAAATAGAGGCCGAACAGCAAGAATGTGCACTTTACAACAAAGGTCAGTTCCAGAAGGCGGTTCGGCACATCCGTGGTCTGACCCGTGAACCAATTGAAAGCGCTTTGAAGCAGGTAGAAACACTATGTAATGAGGCTGGTGTTGCTCTTGCGTTGGTCAAGCCACTAAAAAGGATGGCTCTAAGCGGTGCGGCCTGGTGGTTGTCTCCCAGAAAAGCAATCATTCAACTCACTGCCAGACACAAAACCGATGATCATCTCTGGTTCAGCTTCTTTCATGAGGCAGCACACGTGTTACTTCACAGCAAGAAAGCTGTTTTTGTAGATGAGGGTAATGAGAGCGACACAGAGCAAGAATCAGAGGCCAACACATGGGCATCCAACTTGCTCGTTCCAAAGGCAGCATGGAAACAGATCACTCAAATCTCACCACCCAGTGCAAGGGTTGTCAAGGAGTTCGCAAAGGAACAGGGCATTGCTCCAGGGATCGTTGTTGGTAGACTCCAACATGAGGGAATTCTAGGTTGGTCTCATTTGAATGATCTCAAGGTACGCCTAGAGTGGGAGTCTTAGCATGAATTGGCTGCACAATCAATCATTCAGAATCATTGAGCAATTAACTGTAGCAAATCCTTTCCCGGGCTCGCAATCTACCAAAGGCACCAATCATTCCTTCGAAAAAAGCCATTAACTAAGGAAATCGAAAGAGCAATTTGCTGTTGATTTAAGCCCATACATATCGCCGGATATTCGAAAGCCGATCACGAGCTGTACCCCGAAGGCCGACGAGGAATTGAATAGAGCAGACTACGGCAACTACGAGTCAAAGCTCTACGGCTATCACGAACAACAAAAGGAATCAGGTATAATGTCGAAATCCACAAACAAGTGGGGGTTGGAATATGTGATTCCACTTAGTTTGGTACTCCAAGAACACCTTGAAGCCCGGGGCTACTTGCAGGCCGAATTTGCACATCGCTGCGGAAGAGGGGTTGTCGGTCTGCTCGGAAGAATAGCACTGCGGTCGGGAGAGCTAGGTCTGTGGCGTCCGAATGATTCGGTGACGGTCGGGATCTCGGGGCGAGAGCCTTGTCGGATCGGAGCAGTCGGCCTCGTAGGTCACCTCCTTGCCAGCAGGATACAGTGACGGGCTTCGTTGCCCTTGAGGCGCTCGCGCTATCTGTCGTCAACGCGACTGGAATCGGCAAAGAGTCGGATAGTGGATCCCTGAGGTACGTGACTGCCCGGTTCAGGTGATTGTCGAGTAATCAGGGGATTGTCCCTTTTGTCGTATCCAAGAGGTGATGGCCATAGATGCAGTGGCCGGAGGATTTGCTCGGCTGCATTATGCTGCATTCCTGCTACGTTCGGTATTTCAACGGAATGGTTTGGGTTGAGGCCGAGGCCGTACCAGATTCGGACGGTATCTCCTTTTTGCAGGTGCACCCCCGCAGGCGGCTCCGTTCGTGTAACCATATCCGGAAAGGGGCTCCGGGTTGTGTCGGGGAGTTCATCAGGATGAACGATCAGCTCCGCACGCCTTAGGTCCGATCGGGCGTAACGAAGAGACGCCAAGATGACGTCAGGCACCGCTATGGGTTCGGGAAATCCGCGGTAGATGGTCAGATGAACGCGTCGACCGGGTTTGGTTTTTGCACCGGCGCGGGGGTTTTGACTGCGAACCAGGCCCTGTTGGCTCTCCGTTCCATGGTGTGCGGTGCTGTCGCCGAATACGAGACCTGCGTCTGCCAAGGCCTCCAGGGCTTCGGGCAGGGGTTTGTTGGATACATCGGGAACAGTGATTTCTGTGCCATGGCGGGTAACCCGAGGCATAATCAGGTTGTCGACCGCGAAGTACAGCAGTGCAACCAGGACAAGCAGCGCTGCAAGGCCCCACTTTAAATAGATGTTTTTGAGAAGAGGGATATCCGTCAAGGTAGTGGTGAAAAAAATAATTGCAAAAAATTTGCGAAATCGGGGTTTTTTGGGAACAGCAAGTCGAGCAATGTATACAACCCGGTCTTGCTGCAGCTGAACAGCACGGCTTATCGTGTTTCAGCAACTCCTGTTCTCCTCATTTGAGGCCCCTCTTTTACGCGCTGTGTGAAGACATGATGCGTGGCGGAGAGATTGAAATTCTCCATGAAGGAGGGCCGAAAAGGGTAACAGGGGTTGACATGAATAGTATAAATGTCGTATGTTAGCTGCCCTGCCTTTTACGGCAGTCAGTTCTTTGACAGGATGAGAGTATAGCGAGTCCTTTGTCGATTTTTTGACAAGGATGGTTGTTGGCTGGTTTTGGCCGGCAACAACCGATCCAGATTTAGTCAGGGAGAGCGTGGTATAAGCGCTCACATTAGATTTTTCAAACCTCTAATCACGGAGAGTTTGATCCTGGCTCAGGACGAACGCTGGCGGCGGGCTTCATACATGCAAGTCGAACGAGAAAGTGTCCTTCGGGATGTGAGTACAGTGGCGCACGGGTGAGTAACGCGTAGGCAACCTGCCCTTGAGTGGGGAATAACCATCGGAAACGGTGGCTAATACCGCATACAGTCGTGCATCGCATGGTGCACGATGAAAATCTTCGGATGCTCGGGGATGGGCCTGCGTCGGATTAGTTAGTAGGTAGGGTAACGGCCTACCTAGGCAACGATCCGTAGCTGGTCTGAGAGGACGATCAGCCACACTGGCACTGAGACACGGGCCAGACTTCTACGGAAGGCAGCAGTAGGGAATATTGGGCAATGGGCGAAAGCCTGACCCAGCCACGCCGCGTGGAGGAAGACACCCCTATGGGGCGTAAACTCCTTTTATACGGGAAGAACCCCTCCCTCAGGGAGCCTGACGGTACCGTATGAATAAGCACCGGCTAACTCCGTGCCAGCAGCCGCGGTAATACGGAGGGTGCAAGCGTTGTCCGGATTCACTGGGTGTAAAGGGTGTGTAGGCGGGACGGTATGTCAGAGGTGAAAGCCCACGGCTCAACCGTGGAATTGCCTTTGAAACTGCCGTTCTTGAGTCTCGGAGAGGTCGCTGGAATTCGTGGTGTAGCGGTGAAATGCGTAGATATCACGAGGAACACCAGAGGCGTAGGCGGGCGACTGGACGAGTACTGACGCTGAGGCACGAAAGCGTGGGGAGCAAACAGGATTAGATACCCTGGTAGTCCACGCCGTAAACGATGGATGCTCGGTGTTGGCCCTCATTGTGGGGTCAGCGCCCAAGCTAACGCGTTAAGCATCCCACCTGGGGAGTACGCTCGCAAGAGTGAAACTCAAAGGAATTGACGGGGGCCCGCACAAGCGGTGGAGCATGTGGCTTAATTCGATGCAACGCGAAGAACCTTACCCAGGCTC